>Ga0114946_10000595_pt1 | contig 24467 bp, 23 predicted proteins | sample WalLakDeSediment_FD_88676 | JGI IMG/M metagenome (GOLD analysis project Ga0114946, IMG submission 88676) | Lake sediment microbial communities from Walker lake, Nevada to study Microbial Dark Matter (Phase II) - Walker Lake 11/02/13 Deep Sediment | ecosystem: Environmental > Aquatic >... | reverse complement strand
TGGCCTTCCGGCGCCGGCAGGCCTGCCACCAGGACGCACAATTTCGGGGCGTGCACCGCGATCGCGACGCATTTGTTGCCTTGGGGTTGGTTGATCAGGCTTGTTGGGTGCAACCTGTTTAACTTCTTCCTTTTCTTTTTCAGGATGTGCAGGCTGGGGTGAAGCAGGAGGCACTTCAGGCGGCTGCTGCTTAACCTGCTCTTTTTGCGGCGATTGTGGCACAGAATCCTGGCTGTACAACGGATTTGCCATAGCGCCAAACAAAATAACCAGTGCTATGGATATTAAAGTTTTCATGATTTGGCAAATTATCTTTTTGGCGAAAATAACCACCAAAGATGAAGAAAAAATGAATTTTACCTGTTGCCGGCCAGAATATTTCGATATCCGTTTCCGTTCGAAAGTATTTCAAGTGCCCTTGCTACTTCAGGGTCGTTCGAAAGTGTTGCCAGCACACGGCCTTTCTGGAAGTAATAGCGGGTAACAATCTCTTCCTTTAACAATTCTGACAGTTCACCGCGGAAAGTTATCAGGTCTTCTTCCTTGTTATGGATAATTTTCTGGCGAAGGGCTTCATACTCACTCTCAATGGCGCCAAAATACTTCTCGTTTTTCGAAGCCTGCTTCAGTTCGGCAAGCAATCGTTCACTTCGCGTTTCATATTCATAATCCTTATCAGAAAGGAAGGCAACGAAGTCGTTATAAATGGCATCAGTAATTTCGAACTCACCGGCAGGAGGGATGCTGCTGTTTTTGCGGTAGAAATGATTTGCATAATCGAAAATCAGGAACCTGGTGAGTAGCGCTATGGAGATGTTGCTGAGCATTTGGGGGGGCATCACAATATCAGGCTCAATGCCTCCGCCATCATAAACCACCCTGCCGTTTTGCGTGGTAAAGGCTTTTTTTAAGGAGTCGGGAATCATCGCCACGCTGCCATCTTCATTACGCTGGGCATAGTCAATGGCTTGGATGCAGCGTCCGCTGGGAATGTAGTACTTGGCCACGGTAACCTTTAGCTGGGTGTTGTAGCTCAATGGGATCACGTTTTGCACAAGGCCTTTTCCAAAGGTGCGATGGCCAATGATTACGCCGCGGTCGAAATCCTGAAAAGCACCTGCCACAATTTCTGAAGCAGAGGCAGAGCCCCTGTCAACGAGCACAACCAAAGGAATTTCAGTGTCAATGGGGTTGTTGAGGGTACGGTGGTTGGTGTTACGCTCGACCAGTTTTCCTTGAGTGCTCACCACGAGTTTGTTCTTTTCAACAAAAAGGTTCGTAATATTCACCGCTTCGTTGAGCAGACCGCCACCGTTTCCCCTGAGGTCGAGCACGATGCTTTCAAGTTTGTTGTTTTGGCGAAGTTCAATGAATGCATCCCTTACCTCGCGCCCTGCATTTTGAGTAAAGCCGGTAAGCTTTATGTAACCAGTGTTTTCATTCAGCATGCCAAAATAGGGCAGGTTGCTTATGGTAACCACCTCGCGTGTAACAGGCTTCAGCAGTGGCTTTGGTTCACCTTCACGTTCAATGAGCAGGTTAATGGTGGTTCCCGGTTGTCCTTTCAGCAATTCGCGAACATCCTCTGATCCCATTCCGCGAACCGACTGCCCACTGATTTCCAGGATGCGGTCGCCAGGGAGCAGGCCTGCCTTATTTGCAGGAAACCCTTCGTATGGCTCGGTGATAATGGTGTATTGGCCTCGCGTGGTTATCAGCGCACCGATGCCACCATACTGACCGGTGGTCATGAAACGCATGTCTTCAATCTGCGACTCGGGAATGAAATTGGTGTAAGGGTCGAGCGAGTAAAGCATCTCGTCTATACCGGTTTTCATGAGCTCGGCGGGATTGACATCATCAACGTAGTTGATCACAAGTTCGCGGAAAAGGCTGGCGAAAATGTCGAGGTTTTTGGCTATCTCAAAATTGCGCGATCCGAAAGCGGTAAGCAATACGCTCGAAGTTACCAGAATGGCAATAATCAGGAGTATCCTGATTTTCGCATTAATTTTTCTGAAAAAGTTCATCGGAAAAAAATTTTAGTTTTTAAGGTTCATGGTACCGGGTCATATCCGCTGCCACCCCATGGGTTGCAAGAGAGAAATCGTTTTAGTGTAAGCCAACCTCCTTTAAAGGGGCCATGCTTTTTTATGGCTTCAGCTCCGTATTGCGAACAGGTGGGCGAATACCTGCAGGAAGCTGGCAAATATGGCGAAATGGCACCCTGGTAAAACCTGATAAGGCCTACCATAATCATTATCAACAGTTTTTTTAAGAACTTAATGATGCCCATTTTCTGCGCTTTCGCTCCTTATAAAATCTACCTTTTCGGTGCCGGAAATGACCCCGGCCAGCTTCTGTAAACTTATAATGATTTTATTCTCAATTTCACTGTAAGGCAATAATTCACGGGCGGTGTAAACAAATGCCAACAGGCAAAACTCACCCCTGCCTTCGAGAAACGAATAAAATACTGATTTGTTTTTTCTGTAAGATTCTTTAACAAGTCTTTTGATCCTGTTGCGAGCCACTGCCTTCTTGAAATTTTTCCGGGGCACCGAAACCATCATTTTTGCCGGATGTGAAAAAAAGGCCATGGCGGGCAATTTGCGGTACGGCCACGAGGGGTTTTGTTTCCGGCGAATCTCAGAGAGTTCTTCAGCTCTGCCTTCAAAAATTACATTACCAGCATTAAAAAAGAAATTTTCAAGATCGCAATTGCCGAAGGTGAAATAAAAAACCCGAAAAGGATAGGCAAAAAAGCTTTCCCCCTGGTTAAACAGCAGCTCCTTTAATCTGAAGTTGCAGAGCCGTTCGCTTTTCCTGAGGGTTTGCATACAGCCCTTTTTTCAAGGATTTTCAGTGAGTAAAAAATTTGAATGGAAGCGGAAGTAGTTTTTTACTTCTTGTTTTTCTGAAAAAAGTCTTGCATGGCCATGGCCATTGATGGAAACTTTTCAGTTGGTGCCTTAATGTGAAGCGTAAAACCTTCATCCTCTATTGCCTGTGCTGTAGCATCACCAAAAGCACCAAAAATGGTTTCACCCTGCTCATATTCCGGAAAGTTCTTTTTGAGCGATGCAATACCGAAGGGGCTGAAGAAAACGATCATCTGATAGTCATCAATATTCAGGCCCGAAAGATCTTCGGCCACAGTCCTGTAAATAGGTGCAAAAACGTAATTGATCTTGTACTGGTTAAGTAATTGGGGAAATTCGTTTTGATGATTTTCGGCACAAATGAAAATGAACTTTTCCTCTTTTTGCTTTCGAATGATGTCGAGCAAATCGGTAAACTGGCTTTTGCCGAAAAATATCTTGCGCTTACGGTATTGAACGTATTTCTGCAGGTAAAGCGCAATGGCTTCTGAAGTACAGAAATACTTCATGCTGTCAGAGATCTGAACCCGCATTTCTTCAGCAAGAGCAAAGAAATGATCCACCGCATGCTTTGATGTGAAAATAAGGGCAGTATAGTCGGGGATTTGAATGCGCTGCTGCCGAAATTCCTTGCCAGTGATCCTTTCCACCTTAATCAGTTTTCGGAAGGTGATATCAAGGTTGAATTGTTTGATCAGATCGGTGTAAGGCGACTTTTCGTTTTCCGGTGGCGGTTGCGAAAGTAAAACTTGTTTGATTTTCAAAGCGCCGTCTCCTAATTATTTTGGTTAACAATTTTGAACTTCATTCGCAAAACCCTGTTATCCAGGCATAAGGAACCTGCTTGCTGCTTTTATAAATATGAGCAAAGGTGCCAATTCGAATGCACAAAGGTACAAAATTAAGTAATACACAGAGAAGCCGGCTTGCGAATACCCAATGGCGGCTCCCCTGAAGAATTTTACCAGGTTTATCAGCAAAAGGATGATCCATGAAAGAAAAAGGCCAAGTTCGGAGGGAGTGTATGCATTGTAAACCACGAAAGGAAGCAGTATTACCCCCGCAAGATTATTGAAGAGAAAAATGTTTTTCGTATAGGCATTGTTGGCCTGTTGGGTTTTGAATACCCATGCAAAAAAACCTGTTAAAAGCCCCTTAACCGGTAAAAACAAAATTAAAACCCCCAGGGTCATTGCAAAAAGTAAAAGTGGGGAAATATTGTCGGTAACCCTGTGTAAATTTGTTTGAATCAGGGTTTGGGTGATAAGTAGTGAAGTAATAATTAAAAAGTTGCCGAATAAAAACCATGTGGGTGTTTCATTAAAAAGGGTGCCATCGCGCTCCATCTGGTTAAAGAGGCGGCCACCTAACGTTGCCCGTAAAAACTGTCTGGACCGGTGGGGGTAGAAAAGCTTTGAAACAGAGAGTGCCCCAAGGCTCAGGATTAATATCCATATCATCCAATCATAAACAGGTCTGGCAGCCAGTTGCACGGGTTCAACAGACCTTGTTGACAACAGATGCGGGCTGCCATAAAAGCTTGCCGAGCTTTCAGTGTTTTCAAGAAGTGAAATTCTTTCCGAAAGGGCAATGCTTTTTCTCCAGAGGCTGTCATTGGGCTGGTAGTTTGTTTCTATTGGGGGGATGGAAAAAGGGGGCGAAATCGCGTCAGCGCTTGCAAAAATTACCGGCATTATTAGCCCGAAAAATATGATAAGACGCCGAAACTCCATAATTTTTTAAATAACTCCGGCAGAAATTTTATGCAAATTTAGTTGTTTTTCTGCTGCTAGTTTTTGGTAAGGCAAAAAGTGGTTTGTTAATGAAATAACAAACATCTGTTTTTGCCGGAGCCGGTTGGTGAAAAAAAATACAAATTTCCTTTTGCCCTGGCCCAAATTAATCATAATTTTGCAGGACTTTTAAAACCAGCTAAATCAGTTACCTAAATATCTCATTCTGCATGCAGTTAATCGAATCAATCAAACAAAAAGCAAAAAAGGAAAACAAAACCATCGTATTGCCCGAGGGTACCGAGGAGCGCACCCTGAAAGCAGCCAATATCATTCTTGAAGAAGGCATTGCCCGTATCATTTTGCTGGGAAACCGCGAAGAAATTATTGGCCTTTCAAGTCAGCACGGTTTAAAGGCCATTGAAAAGGCCACTATTATCGATCCTGAGACCTGGGAGCGCAGGGCTTATTTTGCTGAAATGCTTTTTGAGATTCGCAAGAATAAGGGTCTTACCCTTGAAGAGGCCAATAAGCTGGTGGCCGACCCCCTTTATCTTGCCACGCTGCTTATTAAGAATGGTGATGCTGATGGAGAAGTGGCCGGTGCTGCCAATTCTACTGGTAACGTGCTTCGTCCGGCTTTCCAGATCGTGAAAACCTTGCCCGGAATTAGCGTGGTTTCTGGGGCTTTCATCATGATCATGAAAGAGGAGAAGTGGGGCGACAACGGAATTATTGTTTTTGCCGACTGCGCCGTTCACCCTGATCCCACAGCCGAAGAGCTTGCCCAGATTGCCGTGACCACTGCCAAGACCACCCGCGCCATTGTGGGTGTTGAGCCTCGCGTTGCCATGCTCAGCTTCTCTACCAAGGGCAGCGCAAGGCATCCTTTGTGCGATAAGGTGATAGAAGCCACCCGATTGGCCAGAGAGATGGACCCCGATCTTCTGATCGATGGAGAATTGCAGGCCGATGCAGCCATTGTTGAAGCCATTGGCAGAAGCAAGGCCCCCGGCAGCCCCATCGCCGGTCAGGCCAATGTACTGGTGTTCCCAACCCTCGAGGTGGGCAATATTGCCTATAAGCTGGTTCAGCGCTTGGCCGGCGCCGAAGCAGTGGGCCCGGTGCTTCAGGGCATGGCAGCTCCGATCAACGACCTTTCAAGAGGTTGCTCTGTTGATGATATCGTAAACCTGGTGGCCATCACCGTGAATCAGGCTGCCGGAAAATAAAAGGATCCAATAATTTTAAAAACATTACATAACACCCAAAAAACAAATTCCAACAAATGAAAATCTTAGTGCTTAACTGCGGCAGTTCGTCAATCAAGTATCAATTTATCAACATGGCAAACAATGCCGAACTGCTTGCCAAAGGATTGCTCGATCGTATTGGCTTGAAAGACAGTGAGCTGAAACATCAGCCCAAGGGTAAGGAAACCTACATGCTTATTCAGGATGTTTCTGATCATGAAACCGGCATTAACCTGATCCTTAAGGCCTTGCTTGACCCCGATCATGGTGTTATTGAAACCGTTGAAGACATTTACGCCGTTGGTCACCGCGTGGCCCATGGTGGAGAGAAATTCAGCGCCAGCGCCCTGATTACCGATGAGGTAGAAAAAAACATTGAAGAAGTCATTGAGTTGGCACCCCTTCACAATCCGGCCAACCTTAAGGGTATTCAGTCGATGAAAAAACTTCTGCCTAAGGTGCCTATGGTTGCCGTATTCGACACTGCCTTCCACCAAACCATTCCGCAGCACGCCTATATGTACGGGCTTCCCTACGAGCTTTATGAGGAAGACAAGATCAGACGCTATGGTTTTCACGGAACCAGTCATAAATATGTTTTCCAGCGTGCCTGCGATGCTTTGTTCATGCGCCAGGACAACATTAAGGCCATTACCTGCCACCTGGGCAATGGTGCATCTATCGCTGCCATTAAGAACGGCAAATCGGTCGACACCTCTATGGGTCTGACTCCTGTGGAAGGTTTACTTATGGGTACCCGCAGCGGCGACCTCGACCTTGGTGCCATGCTTTATATCATGAAGAAAAAAGAATTGAGCATTGAAGATGCCAACAATCTTATCAATAAAAAGAGTGGTGTATTGGGTATCAGCGGTATTTCGTACGACATGCGCGACATTGAAAATGCAGCCTGGAATGATGGCCACAAGCGTGCCCAACTTGCACTCGATATGTACGTTTACCGCATTAAGAAATACATCGGCGCCTATGCGGCAGCAATGGGTGGTGTTGATCTGCTCATTTTCACCGGGGGCGTTGGCGAGAATGGTCCCGAAACCCGCGAAGCGATTTGCAAGGGGCTTGAGTTTCTGGGCGTAAATTTTGATGTTGACCGAAACACCGGTGTTCGCGGCAAACTCGAGCTCATTTCAAAGCACGACTCGCCCGTGAAAGTCATGGTGGTGCCCACCAACGAAGAACTCGTCATTGCACACGATACCCTCAAAATTGTTGCCTTTAAGGACAACAACAAAAACCAGGAAATTTAATCTTCTTTCTGAAGTAAAATTTTTAAAGGCTGCCTCATGGGGCAGCTTTTTTTGTTTCAATTTGTTTGAAAAAGGTATTTGTTATTGCGACAATTAACAACCGACCGAAGGGAGCTCAGCGAAGCTAATAATTTACAATTAACAATTGCCTTAAATATCGTCCATCATTTCGTCGGTGAGTTCGAGGTTGTGGAAAACATTCTGCACATCGTCGTCATCTTCAAACATTTCAATTAGCTTCAGGACTTTTTGTGCCTGGTCCTTTTCAAGCTTAACCGTAGTTTTGGGAATACGCTGAAGTTCGGCGTTTTCGGGTTCTATCTTCATTTCCTCCAGCTTCTTCATCATACTGCCAAAATCTTCCAATGCGGTGTAAATGGTAAAGAAGTTGTCTTCGGTTTCCACTTCTTCGGCCCCGGCATCAATTATTTCCATCATGAATTCTTCTTCATCCAGATCATTCATGGGCACGGTGAAAACGCCCTTGCGGTCGAAGATAAAACTCAGTGCCCCGTTGGTTTCGAGTTTGCCGTTGTGCTTGTTGAAATAGGAGCGCACATTGGCCACAGTACGCTGAAGGTTGTCGGTAAGGCACTCAACATATACCGCCACTCCGTAATTGGCATACCCCTCATAGGTCACCTCGTTGAAGTTGCCTTCGCTTTTGTCGCCAGCTTTTGAAATGGCCCGCTGCACATTGTCCTTTGGCATATTGGCACCCTTGGCATTGCCAATGGCCAAACGCAAACGGGGGTTTCCTTCAGGGTCAGGGCCACCTTCCTTTACAGCTACGGTTATTTCCTTTATGATCTTCGAAAAGATATTTGAACGCTTGGCATCCAAAGCGCCCTTCTTGCGTTTGATGGTTGACCATTTACTGTGACCTGACATAGTTTTTTCATTTCATTTTAAGGCTGTAAAATTAAAAAAAAGCCCCCAATCCATAAAATTAAACCGGCCCGCAGATGGGCCGGTTCGGGGAAAATATTTTGGGGAATGAAGGGTCTAATTAAAGTTGACCAGTCGTAACCCAATAGAGAAGGGATAAACTTCGGGTCCTTTGTTTTCGCGGAAAAGGCTGTTGAGCGAGTAGGTGGCGAAGAAGTTGAGCTTGCCCCAGCCCATGCGTGCCTGCAAGTCGTAACGGAAAGGATTCAGGTAGAAATCTTCGTGGCTTTTCACTTTGTCTTTTTTGTTGTTAACCATATACACCTGCTTGGTGTGGGAGCTGATCCTAACGCCAAGGTTTAAGCCGGCAGCCAGATGAAACTTGCTGAACTCGGAATGCGAGCGGGTCTGGAACTCGAGCATCAACGGAACGTTGATCATTGCCATTGTAAGTTTGTTTTTTTTGAGATTATCCGTTTCAACATCAACATAATCAAGTTCTTGCGAACCTTTTACCAACAGGATGTCATTACCAAGCCTATAGTTGTTCCAGCCAATTCCAAGCCCGGTGAAAAGTCCCACTTGATTTCCGATAAGGCTCAGGTGCTGCTGGTAAATGTTCAGGTTAACTGCTACTGACTTTTCATAGCGCAGGTCGAGAAAGCTCTGATCAGCCGGAAGATCTATCTTGTTATCCGGTGTCAGGAAACCGTTGATGCCCAGTTCAAGGCCAGTCCAGTTTTTACGGAACGAACGACGTGCCGGAGCCTTTTTTGTGGTAACGGTTTTTCCATCTATAATGGTAACCTCGCGAGAACCTACACGCACCCTAACGGTATCGGCAATGCTTCGCGACTCAGACATCACCTGGTTTTCACCATCTACAATGGTAGAGAGGCCAGAAAGGGTGACCTCCTGAGAGATGGGCCTTTCCTTAATTGCAAGGGTGGAAGTGCCGCTCACATCACCGCTAAGAAGAGTGGTTGCAAAAACGCTTGCGTTTGATGCGCCCGAAATATTTACCATTGTGGTTTCTGTTTCCAGGTCAAAGGCTTTTGCCAATGAGGCGCCTGATAATTTGGCTTCATGCACGGTGGCTTTCCCCGAAAGGGTGGCATTACTGGCCCCTGTAAGCAGCGTGGTAAGCATTTCTGTTTCAACAACAAGATCAAAGTTTGAAGCGCCGTTGCCTTCAATTGAAAGCGATGGTGATTTCAATGTTGTTTCGCTTTTGAAAGAACAAACGCCACTTCCTTTTAAAGAAGTGAACTGAGGTGCGGTTACATGCGCAATCATGCGGTCGATGTTACCGGTAGTGCCTGTATGTTCGAGTATTAAAACATCGTTTTTAACCTTGACAGATACATAATAGATGGGTTCGTCTGTTTCTATAACCACATCGAATTTTTCGCCCTGGTGAAGGCGAACAGAAAATACCCCGCTTGCCTCAACCCCCAAAAAGGGGCCTGTCTGGAAATTTTGTGCTGAAAGCAATAAGGGGAACAACAAAAGAAAAAATGTTGAAAGGACTTGTTTAAGATTGTGTGTTTTCATGGTTGAAGAAATTTTAATTGTTTGAAAGTATTTTTTCATGGTTTTAAAGGGGAATCCGGGTTATTATTCAGCGCTTCTGATTGAGCCCAAGCCTGATTTGTTTATCTGGGTGCTGGCGGGGTTTCCGTGGTATCTGATGGAGCCTACTCCGCTGAGATTGGCTTTAAGTAGCTCTGTGGCATAAACATTGGCCGAACCTGCTCCAGACAAATCAATTTCAGTTATTTCGGTTATTAATTTTTCTGCCTGCAAATTACTTGCTCCTGACAGCGAAATGAAGTGCTGACGAGCCAGGCCTTCGAAGCGGATACTGCCTGCCCCTGCAAGTTTGGTGGCGAGAACTTCGGTTTCTATGCCAAGGTCAATTTCGGCTGCCCCACTCAAATCGAAGGTAAGGCCCTCTGAAACGATAACCTCATCAGAACCGACCTTGCAAGCCCCGCCAATGGTAAACCTTCTGAGTTCAGGGTAAGTGATGAAAAGGTTCATTTTGGTAGGCCTCAGCATCACGTCGCGTGTGGTGCTTACGAAAAGGGTGTTGCCTTTTACTTCCACATCTACCAGTTCCTGAAGATTCTCATCGGTTTCGACAACTGCCTGCAGGTCGCTGCCTTTTGTCAGCCTTACGTTAAAGGCCCCCGAAAGATCAATCTCGTCGAAATAGTTTATGGCAATGGTGTGCTTCACCACGTTGCCATCGCCATGCGTAACCTTGCCGCTTGAGTAATTGCAGGAACTTAAAGTAAACGAAATAAGTATTGTAAGAATCAATACCGGGCTGAGTTTTTCTTTTGTTGTCATTTGTTGTCTTTTTGCTTTTGTAGTGGTATGACGACCTGCCCCTAAAAATGTTACAGCGAGGATTACTTTTTTTTGATTTTTTTTTGAAAATATTATCCGGAAAAAAATGAAAGCCCGGAAACCTTAAGCCCCGGGCTAAAAACCTTAATTCTTAAAAACTATATCCTTATTATTTTCTCCTTTCTCCTTTGATTCTTTCTCTTTGTTTCAGAGAGCCGAGCTGAATTGTTTCAGAAACCGAAGATCGTTCTCAAAAAACATGCGTAGGTCTTTAATCTGGTAAATAATCATGGCAATACGCTCTATGCCCATACCGAATGCGAAGCCCGTATAAACCTTACTGTCGATTCTGCAGTTTTCGAGCACGTTAGGGTCAACCATTCCGCATCCCATGATTTCAATCCAGCCGCTGTATTTGCACACTGGGCATCCGGGTCCGCCGCAAATGCTGCACGACACATCCATTTCGGCCGAGGGCTCGGTAAATGGGAAGAAGGATGGCCGCAAGCGGATCTGTGTTTTTTCGCCAAACATTTCGCGGGCGAAATACAGCAAGGTTTGGCGCATGTCAGCAAACGAAACACCCTTGTCGATGTAAAGCCCTTCTACCTGGTGGAAGATACAGTGGGCGCGAGCCGAGATGGCTTCATTTCTGAAAACCCTTCCGGGGGAGATGGTTCGTATTGGGGGTTTCTGGCTTTCCATAACGCGCACCTGCACCGAGCTGGTGTGTGTGCGCAGGGCAAGGTCGGGGTTTTTGCCAAAAAAGAAGGTATCCTGCATGTCGCGGGCAGGGTGCTCTTCGGGGAAGTTCAGCGCGCTGAAGTTGTGCCAGTCGTCTTCCATCTCGGGGCCTTCAGAAATCACGAAGCCGATTTTCTCAAAAATGCCATTAATGCGGTTGCGTACCAGCGAAATGGGGTGGCGTGCACCAAGCGGAGCAAAATCGGCGGGCATGCTAAGGTCGGGCATGTCGCTGAGCGCTTTGTGAGCGGCGGCGGATTCTTCAAGTTTCGCTTTTTCCTGATTGATTTTTTCCGTGGCAAGGTTTTTCAGCTCATTAAGCTGCTGGCCAACTAACTTTCGTTGTGCCGCGTCCACACCCTTGAAATCCTGAAAAAGGGCAGGGATAAGGCCCTTCTTCGAAAGCATCTTCACACGGAACACTTCTGCCTGCTCCTGTGTGGTGGCTTCAAAAGCTTCCACCTCCTGCAACAGGGCTTTAATTTTCTCGATCATAATTTTTTCCGAAATTTATTTCAGGACAATGATTTTCATTGACAGATCCTTAAGCGGACGGTCGCCGGGTCCGGTCTGCACTGCGGCAATGCGGTCAACCACTTCGATGCCTTCCACCACTTCGCCAAAAACGGTATATCCGGCATCGAGGTGCGGGGTTCCGCCAATGGATGTATAGGTCTGACGTTGCTCAGGAGTGAAGGCCAACCCGCGCTGTTGTTCCATGCGGTCAAGCTCTTCGGGAGTCCAGACCCTTCCCTGCACAATATAAAACTGTGACCCTGATGAGCGGCGCTGGGGGTTTTGCTGGTCGCCTAAACGGGCAGCAGCCAGCGCACCTTTTTTGTGGAACAGGCCCGGAACTATTTCAGCCGGAAGCGTGTAATCGGGCCCTCCGGTTCCAAGCGGCTGGCCGGGTTGCGCAGTCTTTGAGTTGGGGTCGCCGCCCTGTATCATAAATGCATTGATTACACGATGAAAAAGGACGCCATCATAAAAACCTTCGCCGGCAAGCTTAAGGAAGTTGTCGCGGTGTTCAGGGGTTTCATTATACAGCTTAAGGGTGATATCACCAAAATCGGTGATGATCCTTACCAAATGCACTTGTTCTGAAACAACGGCCATAGGCTGATTATTATCAGCCTGCTGCTCTGTACTGGTGGTGCGGGCATTGCCGCACGAGGCAACGGCCATCATAATAATGAAAATACTTGCGGTGAGTGAGGAAAATCGTTGCATAATCAATGTTATTAGGTTTTTTGCAAATATCAAAGGTAAAAAGAATGCTGCATACTGCAAATCAAAAAAAAGCAATAAAAAAAACCGCCGGGAGGAAGCGGTTTTTAAAATGGAAATGAAACCAATGATTGGGTTAGTGAACCCAGATGATTTTTCCTGAGCCTGTTATGGTGGTTTGAATCCAGGGGTTTCCTTTATAAAAGATGCTCCCGCTTCCTGAAACCCTGGCCTTAAGCTGGTCTCTCACAAGAATAAAAGCGCTTCCTGATCCGGAAATGGCCACTTCGGCCCTTTTGGTATCGAGCGGATAGCAAAACAGGTTTCCGGAGCCGCTAACTGCTGCATCATGAAAGTTTGCGTAACCGGCCAGTTCAATATTTCCCGATCCGGAAATCCTTGTTTTCAGGGTTTGGTAATTAATTCCACCGAAAATGTTGCCTGAGCCGTATATGGTTGCATCAAGCCTGCTTCCTGAAAAAGTGTTTTTCAACTCAATACTTCCTGAACCAGACATGCTGATGGTGCTGAGTTCGGGCATGGTGATGAAAATTTTCACATCATTGGATTTTGATCTCAAACAGCGATCTGTGCCGATTTTCAAAACACCTCCCGACACCCTGGTGTTGATTAGGTCAAGGAAGTTCTCAGGTGCAATAATCTCTACTTCGAATACATCACCCTTATAAATATAAACCCGGGCACCCATTTGAATATCAACTCCAGTGAATCCTGAAAACGTCCTTGTTTCTGCTGTTTCAGGCAAAGCGGGCTTTTCGCAAGGAAAATAACCGGCATCTACACAAGAATTCAAAACGGTAAGGAGTAAAGTGGCAATTACGATGAACCTTAGCAGGTAAATTGAAACAGCTTTAAGTTGTTCTTTTCTTGATGATTTTCCATAATCCCCTTTGTGCCAAAGAACTTCACGTTCAATTGCCGGAATGATTTTCTGGTTAATAGTTACTTGTTTCATGGTGCGAATTATTTTAATGGAAATTTAGAAAAAAATGGTTGCGCCCATTTATATCATATTTTATGCCAATACATTCAAATGGTAATTAAAAATTTACATCTTTTCGGAAAGTTTACTTATCAAGGGTTCTGGTTCTGGATGAATTTAATCATGAGTTCTATAACAATCGAAACACGATTTTTTTCTTAAAAACCAAAGAAATAAGTGTCCGTAAGGGGGCGATGTTGTTCGCAAACGGACATTAATTGACTATTAGAAAATGGAAGGGGTGCAAATAGCAGATCAGCGCGTTACTATGCGGCTGAGTTCTTTGGCGAAGATGCTTCGTTTAACCTTAAGCTGGCGGTCGGTCTCAAGCAGTGCTAACTGTTCTTCTCCATCAGGTGTTTCCTTGAGTATAGCCTGGTTTTCTTCAATCATCTTTTCAAGCCGCCTGAGCTTAAAGGCGTAGATCACTTCAAGAAGACAGTGCTTAAGGTTCTCTTCCTCCGTTTTAACAATGATGTTGTGCCGGCTTTTCCAGTTATCGCTCAGGGTGTAAGGCGTTGTTAACAGGTCAATGGCCAGGTTTCTTATTTCAGACTCCTTATGGTTTACAAATTCCAGTTCTGAAGGAATGCTTTCGGAATCACGGTGACGGGCAAAAATATCGTAAATAGCCTGGCAAGCCTTGTTGTCAAATTCCAATTGTTCATCGGTAAAGTCATCCACCACAAAATCAACCAACCTGATGGAAATGGCCATTGTTTTGCCAAATTCATCAGTGCCATCAAATTCGATCATTTTCCCGGCATGATACAGCAGCATTCTGATCACTTCCTTTTCCTGATGGCCATTGGTTAACTGCAGCGGTTGCTGTTTTTCAACATATTCGGGTGGGGGTTCGGGGACTCCCTGGCCGGTGTCGGATTTTTGTTCGCGGCTGAATTTCTGTCGCCTGAGCTTGTTCACCTCGGCCACCAGCAGGCGCTCATCAATCTCCATCAGCTCGCTGCACTGCTGGATGTAAATGGTGCGGGCAATGGGTTCAGGAATCAACGAGATAGTTTGGGCAATCTCCTTTATGAGACCGGCCTTTCTGATGGGGTCGTTTTTTGTTTCGCCCAGCAGCAGGTTGGTTTTGAACGAAATAAAATCAAGGGCGTTGCCTTCAATGAAATTTCTTACTTCAAGCGGGCGGTATTTACGGGCGTATGAATCAGGGTCTTCGCCATCGGGAAATAGCACCAAACGCACGTTCATGCCTTCTTCCAGGATCATGTCAATGCCTCGAAATGCGGCTTTTATGCCGGCAGGGTCGCCATCGAACAAAAGGGTGATGTTGCTGGTGTAGCGCTTTATTAGCTTGATCTGCTCTGTGGTAAGCGATGTGCCGGAAGAAGCGATCACGTTTTCGATGCCTGCCTGATGCATCGAGATTACATCAGTATAGCCTTCAACCAGGTAGCAGTTGTCTTCGCGGGCAACAGCACTTTTTGCGAAATACAAACCATAAAGCACCTTGCTTTTGTGGTAGATTTCGCTCTCGGCGGTGTTTATGTACTTAGGTTTGTTTTTCTCGCTTGTGAGTATGCGTGCCCCGAAACCAAGCACCCGGCCCGAAAGATTATGAATCGGGAAAATGACCCTGCTGCGAAAGGTATCGTAAAGCTGCTGATCCTTTTCTTTTGAAAGGCTGGTTTTGAGCAGGAATTCCTTCTTGTATCCGTTCTTTTTGGCATGCAAGGTAAAAGCGTCCCAATCATTGAGCGAATAACCAAGACCGAATTTTTTGATGATTTCGAGTGAAAATCCACGTTCTTTCAGATAGGTCATGCCGATGGCCTTGCCCTGCTCAGTGTTATGCAGGGTCTCTTCAAAATACTTCTGTGCAAAGGCCGTAAGGTTAAAAAGGCTTTCCTTTTCATCCATGGCTTGCTGCTGCTCTGGCGAAGGCCGCTCTTCCTCAATCTCAATATTGTATTTGCGGGCCAGGAACTTGAGCGCTTCAGGGTAGGTGTAATGCTCATGTTCCATCAGGAAATTCACCGCATTGCCACCCTTGCCGCAACCAAAGCATTTGAAAATTCCCCGGGCTGCATTTACGTTGAAAGAAGGAGTCTTTTCATTATGGAATGGACAAAGGCCAATAAGGTTTACCCCACGCTTCTTAAGGTTTACGAATTCACCCACCACCTCATCAATGCGGGCGGCGTCCATGATCTTGTCTATGGTTTCAGGGGTGATCATCGGATGAATTTCCTGCGAATTTAAGCATTATTAAAGGGAATCATAACAGAAAAAATCAACAGTTTCAAAATCTCCTTTTCTTTTTTTGTTTAATTATAGGGCTTTTGATAATCGCTTTTATAGCGCCTTTTTAGGTATTGGTTCAAAAAGTAACCCCACATAGTACAGCCAGGGGGCAGAACCGATTGATAAAGCCCTGTACTTTAGCATTGCCAAAGCTTTTTGCCACACCCATCCGTTTTTTTTATCTTTGTTAGCTGCAGAATAAAAAAACTTGCTAAAACTTTTCTCATGACCACCTTGAAATCTCTTATTTTTAACGCCTTTCAGGTTAACACCTTTGTGCTTTTCGACGAAACAAAGGAATGCGTGATTATTGACCCTGCCTGCTACGAACCGCATGAAGAAAAAGAACTGATTGCCTTTATTGAAAAGGAAGGCTTAAAACCCGTGGCGGTTCTTTACACCCATTGCCACATTGACCATATACTCGGCAATAACTTTGTGGTTAAGCACTTTGGCACCCCTGCCCTTGCCCACCGCGACAGCCTGCCTTTCATGGCAAGCAGCCCTTCTTACGGAACCACCTTTGGTTTTGAAGTGGATGAGCCCATAATGCCCGAAAAATTTATTGAAGATGGGCAGGAGATCAGCTTCGGGAACCAAACACTGAAAGCCCTGCACACCCCGGGCCATGCCGCCGGCAGCATATGCTTTTACCACGAAAAGGATGGCTTTGTAATTGCCGGCGATGTATTGTTTTCGGGCAGCATTGGCCGCACCGACCTGCCCACGGGCGACTTTGACCTGCTGATTAGCTCAATTAACGAAAAACTGATGACCTTGCCCGATGAAGTAAAGGTATTTCCCGGGCACGGGCCTTCAACCACTATTGGGCATGAAAGGAGCACCAACCCGTTTTTGAACGGAGGCTGGTAAATGACAAATGCAATAAAATTGCATTAAATTCCAAAAGCCTTGATGCCAGCAATATTCAGGCATGTTTCGGCAAATAAATATCTTTTTATGAAATCTCCAGCGGCATCATGCTTCCACTTACCTTGCCCACAATGCGATTTGTTTGATGGTAATCGGTGGTAAATCCGAGAATAAAACCCCCACCGCCGGCCCCGCATAGCTTCAGGGTGAAAAGGTTGCTTTCAAGGCCCTTTCGCCAAAGGGCTTCATATCCATTGGGGATCATTTCTGAAAAGTGCCGGTACTGAATTTCTGAGAGTTTCTTCATGGCGCTCATCAGCAAGCTCCAGTCAGCACACATTAGCCGGTTGATGCAATGATCAACCAGCGGAAGGTATTCCTTTTCCAACATCTCTTTAAAAGAAATCTGCTGACAGTTTTCCAGGAACAAATTTACCAGAACCTCGGTTTTGCGTGGCATGAAAGTGTCGATAAGAAAAAAGCCCCCGCTTTTTATAAAATCTGGCTTTGGAAGGATGACAGGTTCGGGCGCTTTACTGGAAAAGATCAGCAGTGGCCTGGCAACATAGCAACTGAGCGGATCAATGCCTGAACTGGTGCCGTGAAAATACCCTTCGAGGCGTGCCAGTTTCTTTTGCAGTGATGAGAGCTGCCTGCTGGTTGGCTCGGAGTTCAGGGTAGCACACCTTCTGGCATAGCGGTGATAAACCGCGGCAACCAAGGCGCCCGAACTGCCGGCACCGTAACCCTGCGGTATGTCTGATTCAAGAAACATACCCCTGAGCAAATCAAGGGCAAAGGCGTTAAGATCGATGCCGTATTTCACACCCGATAACTCCTGCTCGCGCAGTAAGCCCAGCATGTAGTCTTTGAGAAGCTGATTAAGTATGTTCTGGTCCTTATTGTATTCAGCACCCGGAAATTTAAGATAGGCAGAAAAATTCGTAAGCGGGACGGTGAGCGCCTGTCCCTGCATGATAACGCCATACTCTCCAAAGAGCATGACCTTACCGTGAAATATCCGGGACGGCTCTTCCATAATCATTCTATCTGTTTTTGTATTGGCCCGGAACCCACTCCATCGTCCACCCAATGTCCGTTCTTGCAAAGCGGAAGAAGCTCCTGACGAATAAACGACCTTACTTTTTCAGCGTCCTTATCCATGTAAATTAAATGGATATTCGGACCTGCATCTAACGTAAAACAGAGATTTATATTATTCTTTTCCCGGAAGTTACGAATTTTTTCAATAAGAATGATGGTGCCAGGCTTAATTAAAATATATCCCGGCCGCGACGACATCATGAGCCCATGCAGGGTCAGGGCTTCGTTCTCAACAATATCAACAAAGATCTTCTCATCTCCGGTTTTCAAGGCCTGAAGCATTGTGCCCAGATTGTTTTCTGCCTGGGCAATGCGGCTTTCGCGGAAGTCGTGCCCGTTCATCAGGGCATGCCCTGCAGTGCTCGACACTTTCTTTTCGGTATCATCAACAATCAGCACGGCATCATGAAGGTTTCGAAACACCGGATGAACATCAGCATCGTGCAGTTTAATGGCATAATCGTCGCTTGACTCCTCAAGGTGTTGTGACTTACCCCATACTGTAAAACCACCATATACCGAGCGGCAAGCGCTGCCGCTGCCAAGGCGGGCGGCAAAACTGGCCTTTTGCAAAAAGTCTGACCCCTTGCCTTCTCGCCCAGCCAGTTCATTCTCAATGCTTCCCAAGGCCATGGCCAGGGCGCTGAAAGCTGCCGCCGAAGAAGCGATACCGGCCGAGTGCGGAAAGGTGCTCTTGCTCTCAATGTCAAGCGCGGTATTATCCAAAAAGGCAAAATGTGCCTTCATGCTTTCAATGTATTTGCCAATGCGCAATTGAAACTTCTCGTTGAGCTGGCCGTTAAGGCGAAATGTGCGCAAACCGCCTGCACCTCTCCCAACCTTTTCATAATGCATGGCAATACGCACCACGCTCTCACGCAGGGTAAAACTAAGCGATGGGTTCATGGGTATCTGGCCTTGCAGCTTCCCCCAGTACTTTACCAGGGCAATATTGGCCGGGCTCTCCCAGAATACCTGGCCCGATCTTTTTTCATTGGCTTGCTGACTCATAGCTCGATCATATTTCTATTTCAAAACAATTTCTGAATAATTGAAAACGGTTTCGCAACTCTTTTCGGCGAAGTACCGCTTTACCTTTTCTTCGCCTTCCACGGAAGCGGCCAGGCAAAAATCGCCGCCCCATGCACCCAGCGACTTAATGACACCCGAAAAATCGTCAAAACGGGCTTCCTGCAGCGGCACCTGATTAATGGCCCGTGCCACCACTGTTTCATGGGCCGTTATTAGCCGCATGAAATGCTTAAGGTCTGTTTCACGGGCAATTTTCATGGTAAGCTCCGAAAGGCGTTCAAGGCTGTGGCCATCGAAATTTCCCGGATTGATGCCTTCAATACTTCTGGCACTGCTTTGCTTGCGGCCGGTGTAAACAAACCACAGGTTCTGCCTGAAAGGCGGTTCGAAGCCGACCACGCAAACTGATGGCTCTTGATCCTTGCCATTGAAACGGTAAATGATGGGCTCCTGGCTTCGGGCGCAGGCAATGTCGTAACCCGATCCGCCCATGGTGCTGAAAAGCAGTTTGAAGGGATCGACCCCCGCCCACCAGGCCAGATTCGAAACCAGAGTGGAGCTGCTTCCGAGCCCCCAGTTGAGCGGAAAATTGGTGTCGGTGGTAATTTTGTACGAAAAACCCCTTTCGGGAAAAGCCAGGTTCATTTCACTGGCCTGAAGGAGTAATTTCTGAAGGTTAACGCTAACCGGATCGTTGGGATTTGCTGGTTCAAAGCCGCTTTCGCGGAAAACATCCTGGTACCATTGCCTGCCTTTTTCATGGGCAGTCCAGGTGAGCCAGGGCCCCTGCGCCGAAAGTTTTTCAACCTGCATACTTTGCCCGAACCTGAGCGGCAAGGCCAGCACCAGCGAGCCCGCAAGGGCAAGATATTCGCCCGTGATCATTAACTTGCCATTAGAGTAAAATGTTTGGGTACTCATTTTTGCCGGATTAATGATCAGCAAATGTAGAAAAGGTTTTTTGATTATCCTTCTTCCCTGATGCTTTTCAGGTAAGCTTCAACTTTTTGAAATGATATGGTCTGGTCTTTGAAATGCACAAAGGTTTTGTCGCGCTCGGCTGCAGTTGCACCCAACTGGGTAAGGATGTTTGGCAGGTGCATACGCATATGCCCTGCCTGTATGCCTGTTGTGGTGAGCGAACGCACCGCCGCAAAGTTGTTGGCCATTCCGGCCGCCGCAGCAATCATCATCAGCTCTTTGGCACTGGGGTTTCCGAGCATTTTCAGCGAAAGATCGGCCAGCGGGTGCAGGCGGGTCAAACCGCCGGTGGTGCCAAGAGCCATGGGCATGGTAAGCGTAAATTCAAAATGACCGTTTTCCACCCTGGCATGGCTCAGCGAAGTATAGTATCCATCCTTTGCTGCAAAGGCATGGGCACCGGCTTCAATGGCGCGGAAGTCGTTGCCTGTGGCAATGATTACGGCATCAACCCCGTTCATGATGCCTTTGTTGTGGGTGGCTGCACGGTGAATGTCCTTTTCGGCTATCTTGACCGCCAGCACAAAGCGACGGGCAAAATCTTCGCCCGACACACCCGGGACTATATTGTTTAATTCTTCAACCGGACAACCAACTTTAATCTCTACCAGGCACTCAGGAACGTGGTTGGATAGGATGGACATGACCGGCTCATAAGCATTTTCTGAATATCCGGGCCTTTGTTCAAAAAAATCGGCCAGAGCGCGTGAGCACTCCTCGAGCACCGAGTTAATAAAGTTAGCGCCCATGGCATCCACCGTTTCGAAGGTCATGTGAAGCTGAAAGTAGTTTTCAATCAGGTGCGACTGGTTCTTTATCTCGATGCCAGTAATACCTCCTCCACGCTTCACCATATTGGCAGCCATGGGTTCAATGCGCTTATGCAGATAAGCAATTATTTCCGCGGAAGCGGTTTCCAGTTTTTTCGCATCATCCTTGAAAAGGAAATGCACATGCCCGATCTTCTGCGTGCCCAGTATGCTTGCCTTGAAACCGCCCCTGCCCGCCCAGAAGCTGGCCGCCGCCGAAGCCGCCGCCACTACCGAACTCTCTTCGGTAACCATGGGAACCATGTAAACAGTGTCGTTAATCAGGAAGTTGGGCGCCACATTGTACGGCAAGGGGTAATTTGAAAGGGTGTTTTCACTCAGCTCCGATAGCACCTTTTGCACTTCGGCATCAGGGTGGAAAAACGAATGCAGGGTTTCACCAACGTCCGAGACACCCTCAAAAAGCCCTTCAACCACTTTAAATTTTTCTTCCGGGCTGAGCTTTGAAAAGCCTTTTATTATTGAACGTTGAACCATTGCCGAGATTGAAAAAAGTTACACAAAACCCACAAAGAAGTTTTATTTAATTGGTAAATCGCTAATCATTAATAATCAATTTTTTATTAAGTACCTCCCCCCGACCCCGTTAGCTTCGCTGATCCCTGAAGTAGGGATTCAAAGGGGGAGTTTGTGCAACGCCGCTTTTTCGGGTCCAAGCATTTCCTACCGCTACCCTGCCTGCCGGCAGGCAGGCTACTACCACTAATTACTGCTGCTGCCTCCTGCCGCTAACAACTACCGCTAACAACTACTTACTGCCGCTACCCTGCCTGCCGGCAGGCTCCTGCCGCTACCTACCTCACCCTCAAATACGCATAAGCCATTTGCAAGCCCTTAACCTGGTATTGAATGAATTGCCGGAGGGTTTCGTAGTCGTCGCGGGCATATTTAAGGAACGAGGAGGCCTGGCCATACACAGCCGGGATTTTCGATTTATTGATCAGGTAGTAGCCATCAAGGTAAGAGCGTACGCCACCTGAAATGATCAGTTGTTTCACCCTGATTTCATCAGGTTCAGTTTCAACAATATGATTCACCATATTGACCATTTGCAGGGCATCGTGCCCGATTCTTGCCAGGGGCTCGAACATTTCCTGCTCGGCGGGGGTGCTTCGCATCAGCTCAACCTTTGCAAAGTTGGTGCCGCCGAAAGCGGCAAACTCAATGCCTCCAAGGGGAAGTTTCAGCAGCTGGCGTAAGCTTTCATACCCCATGCCTTGCCCCACTTCCTTAACAATAATCGGGAAGCTCACCATTTCGAGCAAAGCCTGAATGGATTCAATGGGTGCCTTCTTTAGCCGGTCGCCCTCGGGCTGAAACCATTCCTGGAAAGGATTTACGTGGATGAACAGGCCATCAGCACGAAGTTTTTCCATTAACCTGAAAATGAGGTCCACCTGTTTGTCGCGCAGCATGTCTTCGAGCTGGTTTATACCCAGGTTGGCCCAGAGCGGGTAGTCTGGACCGATTATGTCGCGCATGTCGAAGTCGGGCAAATATTTGTCGTCTTCGAGCAAGATGCGGCATGAACCCAGCCCCATTCCAAGGCCAAACTCATTGCTGGCCCGGGCCAGGTTGCGATTAATGATACCGGCCAATTTGGTGCCGCCTGTCATGCTCGAAACCCATGCTGGCAGCAGCATCTTTTTACCCAGAAAATCCGTTTCGGGAATGACATTAGCCGGGTGCGCACTGAGCATGGGTTCGTAATAGAACCGCTGGTCAATATCCTTTGCAGGAATTTGCGACTCGAAGGCCAGGTTTATATGGTCCTTTTTGCGGTCTTCCATGGCAATGGTTTTTTACAAGCCGATGTAACGGGCAATAACCATGCGCAGGATTTCTGAAGTACCTTCGCCAATCTGCAACAGGCGCTGATCGCGATAAAAACGTTCAACAGGGTGGGGTTTAAAAACACCGGTTGCGCCATGAATCTGCAGCGACTCATCGGCAATCTCACGGGCAATTTCTGAAGTGTAAAGCTTCGAAATGGCGGCTTCGCGGGCAAACTGCATGCCGTTGTCTTTTTTCCAGCAGGCATGATACAATGTGTTGCGCGCCAGTTCAATCTTCATGTCCATGTCGGCCATCTTAAAAGAAACGGCCTGAAATTTATGAATGGGTTGCCCAAACTGCACCCTTTTCTTTGAATGTGCTATGGCCTCTTCAAAAGCGCCCTGTGCCAGACCCAAACCAATGGCGGCTACTGAAAGGCGACCGGCATCGAGGGTGTTGAGCATAATGCGACCACCTTGACCTACCTCGCCCAGCAGGTTCGATTGCGGAACCCTCACATTATCGAAGTAAAGCCTTCCGGTATCAGATGCACGCCACATAAGTTTGCCAAACGACCTTTTGCGGGTAAATCCTGGGGTATCTTTCTCAACAATAATGGCCGAAAGCTTTTTGCGGCCATTTTCATTTCCGGTTACAGCCTGCACAATGATTCCGCCTGAAATTTCAGAAGTAGCGTTGGTGATGTGCCTTTTTTCGCCATTGATTACCCAGTAGCCATCAACCAGTTCGGCTGATGTTTCAGAGCCCATGGCATCAGAGCCGGCATTTTCTTCGGTCAGGCCAAAAGCCCATGTCATATGGCCGGTGGTGAGCTGCGGAACGTATTTTTTGATCTGCTCCGGCGTGCCGTACTTTAAAATCGGTGCTATGGCAAGCGAGTTCACGGCGGCAATGGTGGCAGCCTGTGAGCTGTCAACACGGGCAAGTTCTTCAACAATTATTATGTAACTTAAAGTGTCAAGACCTTGTCCGCCAAGCTCTTTGGGTGTCTGTATTCCAAAAAAGCCTGCTTCGCCCATTTTGGCGGTCAATTCTATTGAGAACTCTTCGGTTTCATCCAGTTGCGCTGCAACCGGTTTTATTTCTTTCTCTGCAAATTCGCGTACACGCTCTCTGAGAGCTTTATGCGCTTCGGTTATAAGTGGATGTGTGATCATGAGTGAGTTTTTTTACTTGAACCTATAACAATGAATTGTCTAAATAGTTTTCTTTCAGACAACATTTTGTTGAATTTTTTTTATGAAATATTCGACAAGATAATTAAAGCCTGGTTATCCTGTACCAGGTCGCCCGCATGCACTTCAATGCTTTGTACGCGGGCTTTGCCCATGGCCACTACCCGGTTTTCCATTTTCATTGATTCCAATATAAGTAGGGTATCACCCTTGTTTACAACTGTATCGAGTGAAACATTAATCTGTAAAACCTTTCCAAACATAGGTGCATTTACCACATAAGAACCTTCAAGTGCCGGGTTGCTATTAATGCGGGTAAGGTTTTCGCGGTTCAGATGCATGGCATGCTGCAAAAAGAAAACCCTGCCATTGTGCTGAATCAGCGCCGAACCATCATCCTTCAGGGTAAAAAACAGCTTGTGAATACTACCCGAAGCATCAACCATCAATTCATGATCGGTTTGTTTGAGCAAGTGATAAATAGTTTTTTTCTCAGCGGGCTCCATGTAAATTCTTTCCGGATCGATGGTGTTGATGTTGCGGGTCATTTTTTGACCGTTAATGAGCAAGCCGGTGCGCATGCACAGACGCCAGTAGCCCAATTGTTTCCATATCCTTTCGCCTTTAGCTCTTTTTTGCCTTCCGGCGAAAATAAATGCAGCAGTAAGCAGGTCGGGGTCGGGTATTTCCTGCAGCGATGCGCTGAAGCCATTCTGCAAAAAGTGCTTGCAAAAATTGGTATCGGCGCTTCCGTCGATGAAAGCTTCTGACTTGAGCACTGCCACCAGGAAGGGGATATTTGTTTTAATGCCATGCACCAGGTAGGTTTCAAGACCTGCGATGAGTTTCTGTCGGGCTTCTTCGCGGGTGGCAGCGTGGGTGATCACCTTACTGATCATGGGGTCGAACTGGCTGCTGACTTCCGAGCCGGTGGCAACGGAAGCATCAATGCGAAGTCCAAAGTCGCCGCTATTGCGGTAAAAAAGAATTTTGCCCGGCGAAGGCATAAAATCTTTTTCAGGATCTTCGGCATAAACGCGGGCCTCAATGG
>Ga0114946_10000594_pt1 | contig 24500 bp, 13 predicted proteins | sample WalLakDeSediment_FD_88676 | JGI IMG/M metagenome (GOLD analysis project Ga0114946, IMG submission 88676) | Lake sediment microbial communities from Walker lake, Nevada to study Microbial Dark Matter (Phase II) - Walker Lake 11/02/13 Deep Sediment | ecosystem: Environmental > Aquatic >... | reverse complement strand
GTTCGGAATCAGGTAGCACGCCTCGTCGGCACCCATGTACGGACGCACGCGCGGGTCGCCGTCGATGTCGTCGGTCACTTCCGTCAGCATTACGCCGATCAGGTCATCGTCGTCATCCGAGGGAGCGGTCAGATGCAGATCGCCGGTGCTCACGTCGGCGAACGATACCGGCTTGGCCACGGCGTTCTGATCCCTGCCCGAGGCCGTCTGCCATGCAGCGAGCGTGGCGCGGTCGCCCAGCCAGTAACCGAGATTCGCGCCGTTGGTGTAGTAGGCGTTGTAATCCATCTGCACCGGACCGGTGGCGGTCGCCACGTACGTGGCGTAGCCCGTGCCCGCATTGTAGAAAATGTTGTTCAAAAAACGTTGATTGGCACCACCAGTCTGAAAAAGCGCGCGGCTCGCCGTCGATGTGCTGTTTATGTAGGTGGTGTTGTGCGCGATCAGACTGTTGCTCGTCGTGGCCAAGTACCATCCGTACGTCGTGTTCGCGCCGTTGTTGATGATGGTCATGAAGTTGTTGACGATACGGTTGTTCGTGCCGGTTGGTGAGTACACGTAGTTTCCGTAACGGATCGCACCGCCGTCGGAGAAGAATGTGTTGCGTTCGATGGCGATATCCGGTACATAGTAGCAATACATGAAGTACGCACCGCTGTACGCAGTCACGTAGGTGACGCGATTGCCGATGAAGTTGAACCGCTCGAGATAATAGGCGTGCAGTGGACGAAAGTACTGTCCCGTGAACAGGTTGTTCTCGACCGTCACATCCTGCTCAAAGGCCACCGTGCTCGTCCCGTAGAGATACACACCGTAGCTACCCCCTCTGATTTCGCAATTTCGAATGCTAAGATTGTGGTCGAGGGAACCGCTGGGGGAATACACGACGGAGTTGTTCACTGATGTCGTCGCCGTTATCGGACTGAACAAGTTCAGATTCTCCAACGTGACGTGTTGCGAACCACCGAGAATATAGACGACGATGCCATACGAAGGATTGGTTGCGATGAATGTCATGTCACGAAACGTCAGATAGCTCGTTGCATTGATGTACAGCGTGGGGTTGCCGGTCGTGGATGTGAACGTGACCGTGACGTCATTCCTGTTCCTTGCCTCAGACTGAAAGGTGATAGTGTTGACCGCCGACGTCCCTGAAACAGTCCGTTGCCAACCGAAGGCCACCTGTTCGTTGTATGTCCCCGGTCGAATGTTAAACACGGTGGGACCGCACACTCCATTATCGTGCAAATCATCAAGAGCGGCTGCGAAATTCGGATAATCCGGAGACGCGCCACCGATAGTGAAGGTTCCAGCCATCGCCGCCTTTCGAGTTACAACCAATGTGTCGTTGTTATTGACTGTGTCCGGTACCCCGTTGGGATTGCTCGTCCATATCTCGAATGTGTAAGGTACACCGCTTACGAAATTTCGCGACCCCAACGTCACTGATGCTTTGCGCGATGCTGATGTGAGCGTATCAAGCAAACCCGTCCAGTTGACGGGGTTCTGTGCAACCCCGTTCAACTTCCAGTTGATCTGAACAGACGTGATCTGATTGATGCCGAAATTCTGCAATGTGACGTCCACATTGTGCGTCCCAGCGCAGAAATCCTCCGGCGAGTCGAGCGAGGCGATTCCGGCGTCGTTGGGTGCCGTAGCCCCCTCGTCGTAATAGACAATACCCGCGATTTGTCTTGGACAGAGACTGAAGCTGAAACTCGTGATTCCCGTTGTCGGATCGCCCGTTCCCGTCCCGGCGCAATGGGCACCGCAGTGAATCGTGATGCGTCCATCGGTATAACTTGTTGGGAATGTTCCAACCGAATTATACTTCACGGAGATTGTGTGATGGGAAATGATGAAACCCCAAGTTTCGTTCGCTTGGATAAGAAAGTCGAGATTGAATGGGATTTCAACCGGTGTTGTTGTGTTTGTAACAGTGACGTTTGTACGTCCCACGTGTACCCAGCCCACATTCTGATTGATATAACCGTTCGGCCTCGCCCAGATATCGACCATTGTCGTACCGGATGAAGCGAAGGAATTCCAGAACCGGTACAATCTCACTGCTTGATGGGCGGTGATCTCGAAGGAGATGAAGGAATTGGATGATGTTGACGTGTTGGATGTCAACTGCGTTGCCAGCGAATATGCGCCCTGCGCATACGTGACTGAACTCAAGGAACCGAAACAGACGAAGAACATCAGCAACAAAGCAAACACGCCGATGAATCTGATCGATCCGGAACCATGTCTGTAGATTGAACTCATTACACACCTCGTGAATTTATAGTTGTGGATGAAGGAAATGCTGACTTACTGGGTCTTGCAGCGTACACTGTGAAACACACTTTTTCCGATGTATTTCTGCTGACCGATTGTGTACGCACACATATTGCCGCATCGAACTCCTTTCAATCGAAGTCCCCCGCGAAATGGTCTTCGTACGAAAACAACTGCTGACGGCAATGGGTGTGTGTTTTCTCCCTAGAGAAATACGGGAAAAGGAGTCGAGATACCCTGAATGAACGGATGTCGAGATGCTTCGAGAACGACGTGTGGCAAGACTGTCAAGTCCAGAGAGCGTAGCTTCGTCTCGTGCCGTAAGTGGGAGGTTCGGCATTGTGCACACATCTTCCTCATGTCCACGGCACGTAGTCGTGGGTATTGCACGGAAGCAATTCACGTCTATCACCTCTCAAATAGAGAACCTCAGTTGTTCTCACGACCAGCTTATTCCGCAATACCAGCATTCATCAATGGTGTAATCATTTGTCGCCGGTACGGACTTTTAGCCAGTCATGCACAACTATAGTGAAAAACTTCAACACCCGCAACATAAAAATAATCGTATTTCTGTATATCAGAGTGTATTTTCTGGATATCTCTTTACAGCCCGCTGATCCCTGAATAGTGTTGTCAGAAAACAATGTTCTGGATTTACTCCGGAATGACCGCGGAACTACGACGACCTTCATTCGTCGACACTTGCGAGATAATTCTCAGTCTCATGCAAGCGTCTCGTCGTGGATGACAAGCGATGTCCCTCTGCATACAGCCGAGGGCAAGGATTTATGTAAGATACTGATCACTTGTTATCTCTTTTTTCTCAAATTGTATATGTCTATTGTGTATGTCTATTACTTGTGGGCGGGAATCCATGCAACATTATGGTATAAAACACCCCCTTTCCGAAAAAGAAAGGGGGTGAATTTTTTCGAAGCCAATCATTCTGTTCTTTCGTGTTCACCGTACAACACAAACACACGAGAATACGCGCAACACAACAAGTGTTTTTTTCATTTGTTCAGCGTCATTTTCACCGTCTTGCTGAAGCCGAGACCGCTTTGTTCGCCTGTCATCGTTACCACAGCCATGTAATTGCCGCTCGGCAGTGACGACGCATCGAAGACCACCTGATGCACGCCGGTTTCAACCATGTCGTTGACCGGTACGTCGATCACCCGACCGAGCATGTCCATGATGCGCAAATGCACCTGGCTACGCTCGGGGACGCTGTACTGCAACGTGGTCATCGATGTTCCTGCAGAGCCTCCGAAGGGATTCGGGAAGTTCTGCGACAGGTCGAAAGTGCTCGGCGAGAAGTTGTCGCCCTGCTTCGGCGGAACGGCGCCGTGCTGCTTCATCCAGTTCAGCTTGATGGCGATGTAGTCGAAGTTGTTCACCACGCCGTTGCCGTCGCTGTCCATGTAGCTACCTTCGGGAGTATGCCAAGGCACACCCGCCTGCGGCTGCCACAACAGATACGTCATCGGATTTTCCGCAGCGTCCACGCGGTAGCGTGCCGGACCCGTCAGCCAGGTCGAACGCAGATTCGCGTCGAAGATGTACTGGTTCAGATTCTTGCGGTCCGCGTAATTGACCACACCGTCGTTGTTGACGTCGCCCGGCCAAACCACGCACGGTGTCGCACCCTGCGGCAGCAGCATCAGCGTCGAGGCATACGGCATGTAGTCGCGGTAGTAGTCGCAGGAATTCTTGGTGTGGAACACCACCTCCATACGGTAGTAGCCGACAGGAATTTCGTCCGGCACCGGGATCATCGTGATGCCTTCGAGCGGCATGCCTGCCGTTTTGTTCGCGCTGAAGGTGTAACTGTATTCGAGCTGATTGGTCGTGATCGAGTAGAAGTTCACCGTGAACTGCACCGTCGAAGCGAATTCGGGGAATAGCACCGAGTAACGCACGCCGATGCTCCCGGGCAACTCCACGTAACCAATGGGTTGACCACCCGCGTCGACGAAATCGTAAGTCAGACTATTCGGAATCAAATAGCAGGCCTCGTCGGCACCCATGTACGGACGCACCCGCGGGTCGCCTTCGATGTCGTCGGTCACTTCCGTCAGCAGTATGCCGATCAGGTCATCGTCGTCATCCGAGGGAGCGGTCAGATGCAGGTCGCCGGTCGTCACATCGGCGAAGGACACCGGTTTGCTGACGGCATTCTGGTTCATGTCCGATGCAGCCAACACGATCGTGAGATTTGCCTTGTTCGTAAATAGTACGCCAGCGTCTCATCCATGAAGAACAACTTGTTGTAGTCCGATGTGAGTATCCCTACGGAACTCGAGACATACCATGTCCGTCCAACTCCTGTGGTTGAACAGTTCCATAGTAGGAACACACGCAGTACGACGTGGCAACCGGACTGCCCAGTTGAATCGTGTTATGCACGAACAGCAAATTGTTGCATTAGTAAGACCGTACGTCGTCGACGTGCCAGCGATAGCAGTCACGAAATTGTTGACGAGACGGGAATTTCCGTTGATGTGGTAGTTGTCGTTAAAGGAGGACACGCAGTAGTTGTATGTATGTGCCTCCAACGGAATGGATACTGTTGCGTTCAATGCTCGTATTGAACCCGTAGCAGGACATTGAGTTGCACGTGGTAGTGAACGTCGAGGTGTGCGCGAAGACGTTTTCGAGGAAACCGAATTGCCCTAGGTAACAGGAAGGTATGCGAAGTGATGCATAAATACATCCCGCCCCTTTTCGGGGGCGGGACGCTCATCCACGAGGCGATGTCGCTGTAACCGGAACAGCGCCATCTCGCTGGATTCGAGAGTGTCAGCATTCTCTCGAAACCACTCTGGTTCGCCTTCTCCATCGTCGTCGCGATCTCACATTTCTCTTCCATGAGTCGCAGCGTGTTCGTTTTGAAGTTGCCTAGTGACGACTTCGAAGGTGTTTCCCGTCGTCCCGATGAACGAATGCTCTCGCGCATCATGGAAAACGATCGGGAGTGAACAGCTTTTCAAAGTACTTACGATTTCGCATTGCTTCTACCGCGTAATCGTTGTGGATAGTATTCGCGCTCTCATTTTTCTCTGCGCATCCTCCCGCTTTGCTTTCCGCGCTCACCGCTTCGGAGCTGCGCTTTCGGGGAGTTTTCAACCTGCGCTGAAGAGGCGCTTTTGTCTCCGTTGCAAATGACGTAGACAACATCCACACAGTGAATATATTTCACGTTGCATTGAAAGTCAAGTCCTTCGACATTTTTTTTCTTTTTTCATCTTGGAAAATTTTTCATCCACCGAATCTCACTTTCAATTTCACCAAGAAAAATTCTCGATATTTTCTAAATGCTCGAGAGTACGTTTTCATGATGGGACATTGAACTCCGGACGATGCTCAGATGAAAGGAAGAATAACACGCGAACCAAGCCTAAAAGCGCTGTTTGCGGCGTAATGTCAGATAAAAAACACCCCCTCAGAGATACTGCGTTGACATCGCCGAGGGGGAGCTGAGAGGTGATATTCGTACAACGTACAAAGTGAATATAATTCACATGTGACTAATATGCAAGGCCTTTTGCGATTTTTTTTCTCCATTAGAAATTCATCGCGTTTTTCAAAGACATCGGCAAGTAGTGCTTCGGTTGGAACATCCAAGGTCGTACGCTTCCGGCGTAACCCCAAGTAGAAAGTTCGCAGGTGGCATTGTCAATTGCCCGGGTGAGGAACACGTGCACATCGAGATGCGGCAAGGCCAAGTTGCCACCTCCGAATATTCGTGCATTACTCAGTCCGTGCGAAAGATGCTTGTCGCGTGTTCATTCCTGCTCGTCTCGTCGGCGAAACTTCACACAGTTCGAGACGGCAGCGCAATGCAGTGCAAGAAGGGCAGGTGCTCCGAGGGCTTTTTCCATTCTCTTGCCTTTCTGCATTTTGCAGTCTAACTTGCCTTATTACAGTCACTTCAGGAGTTCGACGTGAGCCTAACATACAAACATGCCGGCGTGGATATCGATTCAGGAGAAGAGGTAGTTCGTCGAATTCGGCAATGCGTCGTATCGACACATGGACCACAAGTGTTGTCGGGTATTGGAGGATTCGGAGCAATGTACGACGCGTCATTTCCGGAATACCGCGAACCAGTGCTCGTCTCAAGCGTCGATGGTGTCGGGACCAAACTCAAAATCGCCGCCATGAGCGGCCGGCATGATACGGTGGGGCAAGACCTGGTCAACCACTGCGTCAACGACATTCTCACTGCGGGCGCGCGACCGTTGTTTTTCATGGACTATTTCGCGACGGGACGGCTCGATCCGGATGTTGCCGAAAAAGTGATCGGTGGTTTCGCCATCGCGTGCAAAGAGAACGACTGCGCACTCATTGGCGGCGAAACGGCGGAGATGCCCGGCATGTATTCCCCAACGGAATACGACATCGCGGGTACTATTGTGGGCATCGTGGAAAAAAGCGCGATTCTCCGAAAGGAAAATGTGAAACCCGGCGACGTGCTCATCGGACTACCGTCAACGGGACTTCACACCAACGGGTATTCGCTCGCCCGTGCCGCATTGCTACCGCATTTTTCCCTCGATGCGTACTTCGACGATCTCGGCGGAACACTCGCCGACTCTCTGCTCGCTATTCACCGTTCATACTATCGTCTCATTCATCCACTACTCGCCGATACGTCGATTCATGCTCTAGCGCATATCACTGGTGGTGGTATTGTCGGCAACACAAGCCGCGTGATTCCGGAACATTGTTCTCTCGATGTTCAGTGGGATGCGTGGCAACGCCCGCGAATTTTCGACCTGATTCAAGAACTGGGAGACGTTCCCGAAAATGATATGCGCCGGACCTTCAATCTTGGAATTGGGATGATTCTCATAGTCGATGCTGCTTCGGAACAAGAAATGCTCCGAACGCTGAGCGACGAATCCCCGGTGCTTCTCGGGCATGTGAAACAGGAGTGATGCCTCAGCTTTTTCTCCCGTGTGCATCTCAAATCTCTACTGCCTGCTTCCATGCACGCCGGAGTACGCATCCGATTTGCAAGCGTGCCTGTTGAAAGCATGCAGTGTTCCCTTATTCAAATGCGATCGAAGGGTGAATCCGATCACACCTATAAAGCAGCAGACCGAGCCGAAGTGCGGTCGACGCCCGGCAGAGCATGCAATCTCCGCCAACTGGTGCCTGATGTAGGCGTTGTCGGATCAGTGGTGAATCCTGGGTACAACAATCGAATGGATTCCATCTTATGCGAAGCGCATGTTCCGGTCATACGGGATAATATCAGCGATATCTCCTCGACGAACGGCTTGCTGCGTCTGTTCCCAGAATTCCTTCGAATACAAGTCGCGATGCACGGAATCGAAAAGCCCTTTCAATGCGGGAGGAATACCAAGCCACATTTCGATCTCATCCATGAAAAAATCGTTCTCGTTCGCACTTATGCGATCCTCATCGCTGAGATAGACCTCGTACTCATCTCGGGGAACAGGTTTTTCGAGGAAACGCACATGCTCGAGAGGTACGATGTCATCATAGTCATAGAGCACCACCCTGCTCCGTTCGGTGACGCCGTAATTCCACTTGTTGAACAGATCGGCCGGGAAAAGCCCTGTCCCGGCCAAATCCTTGATGAAATAACCGAAATCCAACAGCACTGTCCGTATATGTTCAGGTGATGCCTCGGTTTCCAGAAACAGCGGTAATGGTAACACCTTTCGCTGTATATAGCAGTGATCGATGATGACATATCCATCCTCAACTCTCACCGTCGCCTGAGCGGCGTGCGAGAATTCGTTCAACACCTCCTCGGAATATCGCTTGAGCTTGAAACGGATATTCTCGAATTCCTGCGTATCAACCAGACGCCCTACCCGGTCGCGGCTGCAAACGAAACGATACTTCTCCTTCACCTTAGCCATGGAAATGGACTTGTTGGGGAGTTGTTGCGAACGCAGGAAACATGGTCTGTCCTTGATCACCTTGAGCACATACGAGTAATTCCTTTGAGTGAAAACTATCATCACCGCACCTTCCAGACCGGGCGCCAAGGCGAACCGCTCCTGTTCGACGTGGACGTGACGGTGCAAGTCCCTGTAGAATTCCGTTTTCCCGTGCCTGTTGAATCCGATAGCATTGTAAATCTCGGACGGAGGCTTGCAAGGCAGTATGGATAGCAGAAAACGCACAAGATCGTTCGCCGCATCCGTCTCGACGTGAAAGTACGAATAGGCAAATCCGAAGATATTACTTATGTCGGCTCCATTCAGAAGCACAGCATCGATGTATACCCCCTCGCGGGAGTTATACAGAGGGAGAACTATCGGAATAATCTTCGCATCGATCAGAATGCGGCCGATGACATACGCGACTTTGTTTCTGAAAAACACACTGTTAAGGATTTCGACCGTGTACTCGGCATGCTTACGCGTCAGCGGCCACAGGAACAGATTCACTTCGTTCGCGACACGCGAAATATCGCGCTCCGCATTCTCGTACGGTACATTGAACCGATGCTGTTCGATGATCTGTCGTATCACCCCAACTGCATCAGTCTGCCGCTCGTATCCGGTGAAAAAATCGGAACAGAATTTCTCGGGACGGACGGAAATTTTCTGATGGAAGAATTCCGTCCTGCGGTTGATACCGCGTGTGTTGAATACGTGACGTGTCACGGAATTGAAAAAGCTCTCCGCGATATCCTTGTCGCATCGCTCGATGATGAGCTTGGAATATGCTCGCTTCGCCTCCGCCCAATCACTTTCCTTTTCGACGCGCGCTTCCAAGCGTCCACGAAGAACAGGCCCGATTTCAGTGAGACATTCCTCGTATATTCCCAGCCTCTCCACAGCATCCTTCCGGCCACCCTCCCAATCCATGGTCTCGAAACGCAGTTTCGCACGACGTGTCAGGTCACGGAATCGCGACACATACGTCTCGAATCCTTCAAGTATACTTCGCGCTACTTGCTCCGACCACGTTCGCCTTTCCATGCTTATCTCCTCACAAAACAATCGTCTGCTTCCAATCTCGTGATAACGTCCGATGAATTCAAGCGACCAGAACAACTCGTCTGAAGCAAGACAAAGCTGGATGGTGACAAAATTACCGAAATGAAAAACTATGGCGATCCGTTTCACTCTACTCGGTCGCTGAACATCCAGGTGAGAACTGTGCATCGAGTTACACTGGCTACATCCTTGGATAGCATCAGTACACAAACCCTCGCACGCTTCAACAGATGAAACCGCTCTCGACAGCACTCCGATTCGCCGTCATCCGCTATGCTGGAATTGCGGTCTCGATGCGGTTGGAGAAACCCGTAACGTTGAATATCACCACTACTGTGTGCGGCACCGCAACGCTTGCGACATACAACGTTTGCAATTGACCTCGACGGGAATATATTGCGGTACGTAGTACGTCCAAGCAGGTCAACTCCGCCCTCTGATATTGCATTCGGTGAATATATCCCAATCACGCGCTGCGTCGATTTGTTCACCTGTGACTTGTTGAGAAACGTACTGCGTAAAAGCGCATGAAGCACTCGCACGTTCCAGAAATGCCCGCTAGCCGGTATATCATTTCACACACACTCGTGCACATGATGCGCACGTGCTGCTGCGGCCCGACTGGATATGGTAACAGCTTCGACGAGACCAGGGACACCTCCTCGTCGAGAAGCGACAACGGATTGATAACACAGCAGGAGTATCATGAAACTTCTTCACACATCCGACTGGCATCTCGGGCGCTCCTTGTACGGTAAAAAGCGCTACGAGGAATTCGAGGCCTTCCTGACCTGGCTGGCGGAGAGCATCCAGGAGCAAGGCGTCGACGTCGTGCTGATCGCCGGCGATGTGTTCGACACAAGCGCTCCGAGCAACCGCGCACAAGAGCTGTACTATCGCTTCTTGTGCCGAGTGGCGGCATCCTCATGCCGGCATGTCGTGGTGATAGCCGGCAATCACGATTCCCCTTCGTTTCTCAACGCGCCGAGGGAGTTGCTCAAAGCTCTCAATGTGCATGTGGTCGGTACGCCTTCCATGCATCCGGAAGACGAGGTGCTCGTGCTCGACAATGGGGAAGAAAAACCGGCCCTGATCGTCTGTGCGGTTCCTTATCTGCGGGACCGCGATATCCGCGTGGCCGAAGCCGGCGAGAGCATTGAGGACAAAGAACAAAAGCTTGTCGAAGGTATCCGGAGTCACTATGCCGACGTAGCCGCCGCAGCGGAACAACGACGCGCGGACATCGGTACGGACATACCTATCGTCGCAATGGGTCACCTGTTTACCGCAGGGGGAAAAACCTTGGAGGACGACGGTGTTCGATCGTTATATGTCGGTTCGCTGGCGCATGTCACCGCTGGAATGTTTCCTGATAATCTGGACTACATCGCTCTGGGCCATCTTCACATCCCACAATGCGTCGCTTCTTCCGAAGTGATTCGCTACAGCGGTTCCCCGTTACCCATGGGATTCGGAGAGGCGCAGCAGCGGAAAAGTGTCTGCCTGGTCGCGTTCGACGGCAAGCAAGTAACTGTTCGACAAATCGATGTTCCTGTATTTCAGAGACTCGAGCGCGTGAAGGGCGATTGGAATGAGATTTCGAGCAGAATACTTGAATTGTCGGCTAGTGCGGCGCAGGCGTGGCTCGAAGTCAGTTACGAAGGCGATGACGTGATGGGCGACCTGCGTGAGCGTCTCCATGAGGCCGTTTCCGGTTCTGAAATGGAGCTGCTACGCGTGATAAACAAGCGCATGATAGACAGAGTACTGGAACAAATATATGATGAACAGACGCTGGACGACCTGAGCATCATCGATGTGTTTGCACGCTGCCTCTCGGCCCACCATGTACCGGAAGAGCAGCGGCCTGCGTTGCTCCGCACATACCAAGAGACAATCACATCCCTTTCCGATGACGACGCACTGGCGGAATAAGGAGCTTCCTCATGCGAGTACTGCATATACGATTCAAGAATTTGAACTCACTTGTCGGTGAATGGGAGATTGACCTCACCGATCCCGCGTATGTCTCCTACGGGATTTTCGCCATTATCGGCCCAACCGGTTCGGGGAAAACGACCATTCTTGACGCTGTCTGTTTGGCCCTCTATGGACGCACACCCCGACTCGGAAAAATAACCAAGAGTGGGAATGAAATCATGTCCCGGCAAACTGGAGAGTGTTTTGCTGAAGTCACCTTCGAAGCACATACGGCTCGATACCGCTGTCATTGGAGTCAACGTCGGGCATATAGAGATCCGAATGGTGAGCTACAAGCTCCGAAACATGAAATTTCCGATGCCGTTTCCGGTGAGATACTCGAGGAGAAAATCAAGGATGTCGCCGATAGAATCGAAACAGCTACAGGAATGGATTTCGACCGCTTCATCCGGTCCATGCTCCTGGCGCAAGGTGGTTTCGCGGCATTCCTTCAAGCTCTACCAGATGAACGGGCGCCGATACTCGAGCAGATAACCGGAACAGAGATTTACAGTCAAATATCCATCCGTGTTCATGAACTTCGCGCCGAAGAACGGAGAAAACTCGAAACGTTGCAGGCGGAACTGGCTGGCATGCAGCTTCTGACTTCGGAGGAAGAACGGCAGCTCAACGACGCTCTTGTCCGTAAGACGGAACGTGACAACGAAGTCATGCAACAGATACAACAAACAAATCACGCGATCACCTGGCTTGATGACCTGGCTCGACTCGAAGTGGACTTGGATCGGATCGGCCGGAAAAAGGAAGATTTGCAAAGCCGTTTCGAAGCCTTCGCAGACAAGCAGGAGCAGCTCAGGCTTGCCAACCAAGCCCTTGAACTGTCGGGGGACTACTCCGCGTTGACTTCGATTCGAAATGCGCAGGAGGCGGACAAGAGTTCGCTTGAGCAGTACCGGAAGAATATGCCGGCAAGCGAAGCGACAGTGAAACATGCGGAAACAGCCCTCCAGACAGCCGCTGCGTGGCTTGATGCATGCAAGTCGGAGCTGCGGCAGGCTCTCCCCGTCATTCAACGGATCAGGGTCTTGGATCAGAGAATCGCCGATAAACATGCGCCCATCACATCCGTCCGCGACAGTATTACGGAGCACGAAGCATCTCTTGAAACCCTCCGCGCAAAGCAAGAGACGGACAGCACCAATCTTGTCGAAAAACAGAAAGCCTTGAATGACTTGTTGCTTCTGTTGGAGACGCACAAGGTCGACGAGAGATTGGTCGAACACCTCACGGGACTTCGGAGTAGATGCGAGGGTTTGCAAAACATCCACGAGCAACTGAACAACAAACGCGAAGAGATACAGCAAGCACACGAGTGGTTACAGGAAACATCGCGCTTGCTACATGAGCATACGGCAATTCTGGAAAAGGAAACACGGCAACGAGACGACACGCAACGAGTGCTCAAGGAAAAACAATCGACGCTGCACGATATTCTGGAAGGCAAGGAAGAATCCCACTGGCGTGAACGTTTGTCCTCGTTGACGACTCAAACACTCATGCTTGACAAGGCCAGCGAAGCGCACAACGCCCTGTCGAAATCTCAACAAATGCTGCACGCACTCGGGGAACGAAAAGCATCGCTCGTTTCCAAGCAATCCGCACTTAATCAGCAACTCGAGAAAGAAGGCGAGAAGCTGTCAGCACTGGAAAAGAGAATCGATACTCTCGAAACACAACGTGCTTCGCTACAGACAATAGAGAACTTCACGGAAGCTCGTTCGCAACTTGCGGATGGCGAGCCCTGCCCGCTGTGCGGTTCCATTGAACACCCCTTTGCGGAGGGGAACATCCCAGTACTTGATGAAACGCGCCAACAACTCGATGCCATACGGTCTGAATTCAAATCGACAGGGAACAAAGTTTCCGAATCGAGAATCCATCTCGCCCGACTGGAGAAAGACCTCGAGCAGATCGCAAGTGATCAGAAGGAATACACCGAGAGAATAGAGGACGCCAGTCGTCTGATCGATCAGGCATGCACCACGCTTCACTTGCATGCTTCGGATACCGACCTGGCTTCGAAACTCGCCCTGCTGCAGCAAGACCACGGCACTCAACTTGAATGCGCCACAGCAATTGTCCGGAGTGCCGAGAAGATGGAAGTGGAATTGAACAAGCTACGCGAAGCGCTGGAAAAAACCCGTGAGTCGGTGGTGAGGGCCGAACGAGAGACTCAAACAGCAACACACAATCATGATACAGCCGAACAGTCGCTGTCGCGGCTCAACAAGGAAGCCGATTCGCTTCGGAGTCAGCAAGAAAATATTCTTACGCAATTGCGGAATGATGTTCAGGTGTACGGAATCGATTCCTTGACTGTGGACAATACGGAGCACGTTCTAGAACAACTGGCGACACGACGGGAACAGTGGCTTTCGCTTCAACAGGAGAGAATGACACTACTCCGGAAGATCAATGAGCTGGAATTGCTGACGAAACACCAATCCGAGCAGGTACAACAGTATGTCGGCGAAATCAACAAGCAACAGGAACAACTGGAGAAACTACTTCACGATGAAGCAGCTCTGAAGAGCGAGCGGCTGGAATTGTTCGGCGATAAGAACGCCGAGGAGGAGGAGGAACGCTTATCCGAAGCTGTCAATTCCGCCGAGAATGCGCTTGAAACGGCACGCCAGAAACTGACTGCCGTCAAGCAGGAACGCGACCAGTTGATATCGAGAATCGATGGGTTGGTGGAAGCCATCGCCGATCGCGACAGTCGGATACACGCGTCGGAACAAGCATTTCTTCAGCGACTCGAGAGCGTGGGTTTCGCAAATGAAGACGGCTACAAAGCTGCTTGCCTGCCTGAAACCGAACGCAAGACACTCGCAGCGCAATCTCAGAATCTTGCCGACGAAAAAACCGAACTCAATTCAAAAGAACGCGAGACGAGCACACGGTTGCAACAAGAACGCGCTAAACAGATCACTGATGAATCCATGGAAGCACTCAAACTCACACTGACACTTCGTCAGGACGAGCAGAAGGAAATACAGCAGGAAATCGGAGGAATACGTCAGAAACTCGTGCACAACGATGAGCTGAAACGGAAGTATGAGCAGCAAGGTGTGGCCATCGAAGCGCAAAAGCGCGAATGCTCGCGCTGGAATATGCTGCATGATCTGATCGGTTCGGCGGATGGAAAAAAGTACCGGAACTTTGCTCAAGGACTGACCTTCGAATTGATGGTCGGCTACGCCAACCGGCAGTTGCGGAAATTAACCGATCGCTATCTGTTGATACGGGACGAAGCCCAAGCACTGGAACTCAACGTCATCGACAACTACCAGGCCGGCGAAATCCGATCCACGAAAAATCTTTCCGGGGGGGAAAGTTTCATCGTGAGCCTGTCGTTGGCACTGGGCTTGTCTCACATGGCTAGCAAGAACGTGCGAGTCGATTCGTTGTTTCTGGACGAGGGGTTCGGGACGTTGGACGAAGATGCTCTGGATACAGCACTCGAAACTCTCGCAGGCCTACAGCAGGATGGCAAGCTGATTGGCGTCATTTCACACGTCCCAGCGCTCAAGGAGCGCATCAGCACACAGATACAGGTTACACCTCAAGCAGGAGGGCGAAGCCGTATATCAGGTCCGGGGGTACGACGTCCACAATAGCATGAACACTGTGATCGCCTATCCGAACATGCAGGTATCTTCGGGAGCAGAGCGAACGCCCGTACAATGTCCAGTCACTATCGATATCACGCATGCTGTCCCTCCGCGTACATAGCACCCGAAAAGCCATGCACGGATTCACGGATTGCGATGTGTTTGCGAACGAACTTTCGGTGAAAGCATGCAACATCAGTGTAGTGAATGGCATCTCCCAGAATACAGCGACCTGCCCCGGGGCCGCAGCATCGGTACAACATAATATTCGGATCTTGCAATACGGTATATCATCGATCACGAATATCCGCAGATTATACGCGTTTGCTGATACATGCCGTGTGATGTAGTTTGCTATGGAACATTGCAGGAGCACTCCATGCCAATCGCATCTTCATCAACGCATCACAAGCCGGCGATGTACAAAGCTGCTACATATCCGAATATCCATCGCTTGTGCCTCATTACTTTTTTCATCCTTATTCCCTTCTTCGCGTCTGCACAGACTCCGCGCATTCTATGGAGCTTCGACACGGAGGATGCATCGTTCGGACAAACCGCAGCGGCGGACATTGACGGCGACGGCAAGCTCGAACTGGTGTTCGGCTGCTATCGCAACGATAGCTGCATCTACGCCCTGAATGCGGACGACGGTTCCCTACTGTGGAAGTACAATGCACGTGTACCGAACGGTGGTGGTTGCAACGATACAGCTCCAATCATCATGGACGTGGACGGTGATGGAACACTCGAAGTCATCGTTCCGAGTTCATGCAATCCGACGACGTATTGCTTTGACGGCAGAACTGGAGCAGTGAAGTGGTCCGCACATACACGAGGAAGCGATTCACCACCCACCGTAGCAGAAATCGACGGTGCCATGTACATTCTGCACGGTGAATTCGGTGGATGGGTTCGCTGTCTCAATGCCGCGGATGGCAGTCTCGCATGGGAACTTGAAGTAGATCCGCGTTCATGGATACAAACCGCTCCCACGCTTCTCGACGCGGACGGTGACGGAGAGTTGGATTTCGTCGTCGCAACGTGGAATCGTACAGCAGGCGATGTCAACACTATCCGTGCGTATACGTTGCGGGATCGCGCACTGCTATGGAGCACGCCACTCGCTGATGTTGCATACCATGGCACGGCGGTCGTCGATCTCGATCGCAACGGAATGTTGAAACTCGCGATCGGCGATTACAGCGGCACACTCACGGTTCTGAACGCCAACGACGGGAGCATTGCCTGGACAATGCCAAGTCTCGGACCTGGTCACTACATCGGTGCTCCTGTGAGCGTCGGAGATCTCAACGGCAACGGATATTGCGAACTCGTCGCCGTGAGTTGGTATAAAGTGCTGGCGTTCGATCGAGAGGGCCGGCGTCTTTGGGAATACGATATCGACGGATACGGCACTGCGTTTCGCGGTGTGGTTCTTGCTGACGTCGATGGTGATGCGCTGCCCGATGTTGTCTTCGGCACGAGCAAAGGTCAACTTGTTGCTCTGAGCGGGCTTGATGGATCGCTGCTATGGTCCGTTGATCTCGCGGCGGACTATGGCGATGCACGCTTCGGTCTCGACCATGCGCCAGTGATCGCGGATTTCACCGGTGACGGAAATCTTGACGTCTTTATTGTCGGTGGGCATACTGGATACCCTGACATAGAAGCAAGTTTCGGACGCGCATATATGCTGTCAATTGGCCGCGGCGAGGGCCCTGAGTGGCTGATGTTTCAGCAAAATCATCGTCGCGACGCGAGTCTCTGTCGGAGCGTGACAAATTCGGCGGACTTTCCGGCGAACGATATGCTGCCCGAAATGCGTCTCTATCCTCATCCCGTGCGTGACATGCTGCACGTCGAACAAGAGGGATTTTACCGTTGTAGTATTATCGACATGGCGGGACAGTGTGTGTCGAGCACGGGAACGGTGATGCACGAGGTATCGATGGATGTCTCCGGACTACCCGCCGGCATCTACTTTCTCCGAGTGGACGGCAAAGGGGTGCCTCGTATTCACGCCTTCATCAAGCAATGAGGAAGGATCACTTGTCTATGCGTATCGAAACGCAAAGGCGTCACTGCACAACAAGAGAATGACGAGTGTTTTCCGAAATGTTGCTGCTGGGTTCTTCTTCGTAACCGGTGTGTCCGGAATACTGGATATGATGGAAACTTCGGATTGAGTAGTTACCGATAGAGAAAATCAATACGCGAACATTCGTCGCGGTTGAAGTCGAAATGAGGTGTTAGAGTTCAAGCATTTCAATCGAACGATTGATGCAATCGCACTCGTCCATTCCGGCATTCGCGAGCCAGGAACGAAAAACATCTGCGACCCACTCTTTCGACACACGATCCCAACGCAGTCGGGGATTGCGCATGCATTCACGAAACAGTCGCCGGGCATGCACATCGTCCGAGCAGCGCAGATCACCCAAGAAATGAATAATGGAATGTTGATCTCCATACAGCGCGGCGATGCGCAGTACGTAAAGCATGGCTCTGTACGTACTCTCCTCGTACAAGAAAGGCAGGGCCTGCCGAAGAAGGGTGAATGCTGCTTCGGCTTCGTCAGTACGGGTACCGATAATCCGTGCAGCGACGCCAAGTGGAAGCACGCGACGCCATGTTTTACTCCCCGCGGCGATCCGCTCGAGTTGCTGCTTGTTTTCCGGGAAATCCCTATCGAAATGATCGACGAGCGCCAAACTGACCAAGTTGCGTGCATCGACCCAATCTATACTCGAATCGAACAACTCGATGACCGAGTCGGCACGCAATGGTTGTGCGGCGACATACATTCCCGCTATGGTTGATGCAATACGTCGAAGATGAATCGCACCATACCCCACACCGCGGCCAGGTGCAAGCGCATTGGCTTGCGGCATGTGAACGACATGCAATGGCGCTACATCCCACAGCCAGCATGCGAATTCGAAGCCGTTCGGATGCAAGCCGGCAAATCCGTCACACATGGATTCAGCAATCAACCGAGCTGTATCAAGCGTTGTCAATTCCCTTTCACCGATACTCTCGGGCTGCTCCAACTGTTCGATGATATCAGCCAATGCATGCTCGAAATCGTTCAGAATCACGCGCCTGCTATTGGCAATATTCCGATGCGATACTTTTAATAGCAGCGCTTCCTCGGGCGTGTGCGGACTTGTTGCTTGGCTCGTCATAGTACTTCAATAAATACGCTAAATCCGACGATAGCAAATTCCAAATACGAGGGGTTCGGTTTGTCCTGATACGTGTTCATTCCATTACGCACGGAACAAGCATCATTCATGGTGAGCCACACTCCGATGTGCCACATCGCTCGAGACGACACATACAACCGAAAACCATATCGGTCAGAAACATCAAGAAAGTGTTCTGCTTCGGAACAGAAGCAGCGATGCGAACATCGAGTACAGCACAGAGCAAATCCGGGGAGTATAGAGTCTCTTCTGAGAATCCCGTGCAAGCTCCGACTCGCCTAATGACGTCATCAGTAACGTTGCGACGAAGAAGCAGGGCATTGTTCATTTCGGATTTTCACTCACTCTTACCTATAAATATCGTTCTTTTCCTGCTGAATACAACCGCGACGCGGAATTTGTTCGGCACTGTTCGAACGGTATCTTCATTAGCTGAGGGTATAGTGGAAACAAGCACGGCTCGAACTGCTTGACGTATAGAATAGAGCCGCGACTGCCCGGGTTGTTGCGCTGTCTGTCTGCGTCACTCCCAACCGAGCGCTTGTGCTGTAATTCATCTTGACCGAATAGATACGCGACCACTCGTCAACCAGCAGTCTTTTCAGCTTCATGCTCACGCGTCCCTTCTTCAACGAAACGAATGGGCAGACGTATGACGAAGCTCGTACCCTCATCTTCGATGCTTTCGACTTCGATATCACCATGATATGAATCCACGATTTGCTTGACTATGGAAAGTCCCAATCCGGTACCGGGGATAGCACGGGTTTTATCGTTTTTAATCCGATAGAACTGGCGAAACAACATTTCCTTATCCTGCGGTTTCATTCCAATGCCTGTATCCTCGACGCTGATGATCACGAAATCCGCCTCGCGCCTGGCAAGGACGCGCACACTCCCGTTGTCACGATTATACTTGACGGCATTGCTGAGCAGATTCGTCATCACGCGCATGAATTCGTCGCGATCGACATCCACTGTTGGCAAATCGTTTTCAATGTCGACTTCGAAACGCAGGCCGCGTTTTTCCATTTCGCCATGGAACAACTCGCGATTCGCTTGAATGATGTCCGGAATGTGCACCGGCGCGATCTCGCGGCGAACAGAACCAAGCTCGCGTCTACTGATATTGAGCAAATCGTTGACCAAATCGATCAGAGCCTGAAGTCGCTCCCTCGAGCGATCGATCATTCTATCATATTTCGATATGTCGCCGCCGAGCATTTTCCCCTGCATTGTATCGAGGTAGCCGGTGACGGCGGCAAGTGGAGCTTTGAGTTCGTGCGCGACCATGGAGACGAATTGGGATTTCTGCAAATCCAGACGCTTGAGTTCGGTCACATCCTGTATGGTTGTGACAAAGCCGATGATCTCCGCAGACGCGTCACGCACAGGTGCCGTTTTCATGGACACGACGAGTTCAAGATTTGCTTTCATTTCCCATTCATGGGAAAAAAGTTCGACACCCTGGTGAATTCTTTCCCTCGCCTCATGAATCAAATCGATTGCTTCTCGCGGTAGCACATCGTCGATATTATCTCCCGCTTTTATCGTGCTGGGAAAATCGAACAGCGAACGCGTCTGGGGATTCGCGAGTACGATTTCGTTTTGGAGATTGGTAACGAACACCGCATCATTGATGGAGTTGATGATAGTGCGGAGCCGACTTTTCTCCTGGCTGATTTCCAGCAGACGCCGCTCCTGTTCGGCACGAAGTTCCCGGGTTTCGAGCGTGAGGCGACGCTTCCCCAGCGCGCGGTTGACTTCGAATACAATCTGATCCGGGGTGAACGGTTTTGGGATGTAGGTGTACGCACCGTGTTTCGTTGCTTCGACAGCGGAGTCGATGCCCGCGAACGCGGTGATGATGATATACTCCGTGTCCGGATAGACGACCTTCAGCTTGCGTAACACCGTCAAACCATCGATGTCCGGCATTTTCAAATCGAGCAGTACAACGTCGTATTCTCGTTCGGATCCTTTTGCAAATCCTTCGCTACCGTTTTCCGCAACAGTGACGGAGTATCCCTCGAGTGTAAGAATTCGCCGAATCCCTTCTCGCATTCCCAATTCGTCATCCACGACCAGCAGCGTGGGTTTGTTTTCATCCATCGATTACTCGCTTTGTGAAACAATCGAAGCAGATGATAAAGCTTCGGCGAAATCACTGGGAGTTATGCGAGCACCCGACGGGTAGTCTCGCAAATCAACGGGCAGTGTTATGCTGACCGTCGTCCCCTTCATCACCGTACTCCGCACGGATATTTGTCCGTGATGCAGCTTGACTATGCCGTAGGCTATCGGCAGCCCGAGGCCGGTCCCCTTCCCGATCTGTTTTGTGGTAAAGAACGGCGTGAACATTTTCGACATGTTTTCCTTGGGAATTCCCACACCGGTATCGGTCACGCGAATGAGTAATTCCCTCGGAGAATCCCCGTGTTGCATCGACAAGGTAAGTATCCCACCATCGGGCATAGCTTCGCATGCGTTCATTATCAAGTTAAGGAGCACTTGTTTCATCTGATCGCCGTCGATGTACAAGCTCGGAAGATCATCCGCGATTTCGGTGCGCATTTCCATTGATGAACACTCTTCCCGCTTCTCCATCATTGTCGTGATGAAAGAGAGCAATTCATCGACCCTGACCTCGGACACTTGCAGCTTGCCCTGCCTTGCGAAATTCAGCAAGCTGCTTGTGATGGTCTTGCAACGCTCGGCCTCGGCTATGATGAAGCTGATATCCTCGCGTGCGGGGTCGGATTCCTTGAGTTGTTTTAGAAGCAAATGCGAATACAGAACTATTGTCCCGAGCGGATTATTGATTTCATGCGCAACGCCTGCTGCCAGTTGCCCTACGGAGGCGAGTTTTTCCGTATGTATGAGCTGCGCCTGTGCTTCGGCCAATTCACGGTGCGATTGTTCGAGGTTATCGATTGTGTATTGCAGACACATTTCGCGCTCGGCAATACCCTGAGCGGCCGCAATGGCGAGTTCGCGGCAGGTCGCATAACCGCATGCACCGCAATTGATTTGAAAGGATGTATCGCTCTTGCCCATGGAAGCAAGAATGCGCTCGATTTCGATCTCGTCCGGCGACCGTTCAGTCACACGTTTGTTCTCGTAGCGTCGAGAGAGATCCACATGCTTGTACGCTTGCAGGAAATTGCGCCAGATCGCTGCGTTCAGATGTTCACGACGAGATTTGACCCAGGAGATGATGCACTCCCGTTTTTCGAAATAGTTCAGAGAGCTGGTCATCCCGGGACCATTGATGCACCCTTCACAAAACAGTATGTCTATGAGCTTGCTGTTGACCTTGCCGTTGGCCAATTCATTGATGATGTTCATGCATCGTTGGCGACCTTCGACAACAATCACCTGTTCGTCCATGACATCGGAACTGATGCCGGCGCTCTTCAGCAGGCCACCGGAAACGGGATAAATCTGTCCAAGGTCCGAGCGTGGTTGATCAAATTCCACGATCGGCTGCTCCGCTGGATCAATTCCGAGGCGTTCGAATAGTTGAATGCACTCGTCGAAGGTCAGAGCTTCGTCTACGATACCGGAAACCTGGGTGTCGAGCACCTCCAACTTTTTCGCGATACACGGACCGATGAACGCTGTCACACTGTTCTCGCCGTACTTTTCGCGGACGACTTTCCCGGCTGCAAGCATCGGTGAAACGATGGGTGCGAGATTCGGAATCAAATCAGGATAATACTTCTCGATATACTCGACGATAGCCGGGCACGGTGTCGTAATAATCGGGTCATCGCTTTTATCGACGTGCTTGCGGTATGCTTCACTGACGAGGTCCGCGCCGAATGCCACTTCGACTACCCGAGTGAAACCGAGCGCATGCAGAGCGCCGACAACGCGCAGCGGTTCGACATCGGGAAATGCAGCAGGAAATGAAGGAGCAAGCAGAGCGATGTACTCATTCACCGACGTATCCGCAAGTCGATGCAGAAGCGACTCCGCTGCGTCCGCTACGGATTTCGCATGTTGCGTGCACACTTTCATGCAATTGCCGCACCCGACGCAACGCGTAGCCAGCACCACCGCCTGACCACCTTGTATCTGTATGGCGTTGGCCGGGCACTCGCGTACGCAGCAGTAACAGCGTTTGCAGCGCTCGGGGATGGTGGTGATAACACAGTTCATGAATTCGTCTCGCCCTCGCATCGTATTCCATGAAAGATCGCCATAATCGGCATGATTTTCAATGTAAATATTCAGTATTAGCGAAGTTTTTCACACCTTGCGAAACATCCGTTTGTAGTCGGACATCAATTCAAAAAAATGCGGAGTAAAACATCTATTAGTCGTTGCATCCGCAATCTTTTGTGAGTATTTTATCGATTGAGCGGTACCGCATCTCAGTAAGAGAGTAAATCTGGGGTTACGAAGGAATAGAATTCAACAACGGGTCAGTGAGGTTGTCATGCCTGTAATCGCTCTTATCGACGACGATGCCGATATCGTCGAGAACAACCGGATTCTACTGGAAGCAAACGGGTATACAGTCGTCAGCGCTCACTGTGTCGATGACGCTGTGGAACTCGTGGAACGCGCACCACCCGACCTCATCATTCTCGACGTCATGATGCAGGAGGCCGATGACGGTTACTACCTCGCGAATCGCTGGAGAAAAAGCGGATACACGTTTCCCATCATCATGTTGACGTCGATATCCAAATCCATCGGATTTCGCTTCGGGGACAGCGCTTTGGCGCCGATCGAGGAGTTTCTCGAAAAACCGGTCGACCCCGAGGTATTGCTCGCGAAAATAGACCATCATCTTACTCAGTCCACGTCACGAGCATCCCAATAATCTTCAACCACCATCGGTGATGTTGATACACGAGTCACACCGGTACCCAGGAAACGAATGATTGAACTGATTCCCAAGTGGATCATGTACGAAGAGTTCTGGAGAGCGCTGAAGCGGCGCAATCTCTGGTTGATTCGCTTGCGCTACGCCGCAGCGGTGATGCTAATCGGGATTATCGCAGCAGGTGCGTTGTTCGAACACGTGTACATCGATTCATGGGTCATCGCAGGTTTGTTCTGTTTCATTCTTCTGTACAACGCGACATTTCATCGCTTGCATCGCTTGCTGCCGGATGGGTATAGCGCTTTTCACGGCCTGCATTTCGCGCTCCTGCAAATGACTTTCGACTTCATTGCTCTTATGGCATTGATCTACGTAACCGGTGGGGTGGAATCACCATTCTTCTATTTTTTCATCTTCCACGTGATCATCGGGAGTCTGTTGCTTCCGATGCAGGTCATCTCGCTACTCATCACCGCAACATTGTTCATCACTCTCGGCGGTGCAATGATGGAATTGCACGGCATTATTCCTCATCAGAACGTCGACGGGTATATGCCCTGCCCAATGTACCTGAACAGCACATATATCGGCGTACATTTCACCATACTCGCCGTAACGTTGTTCATCAGCAACTTCCTCGCCAATTCCATTTCGAAGGAGCTGTATCTCCGCGAACGTTCGTTGACGGAAGCATACCGTCAATTGGAGGAGGCCGAAGTGGCGAAGTCCCGTTACGTCATGTCGGTGGTGCACGATTTGAAAACACCTATCGCCGCAGCGTCCACGTATCTTGACATGATACTTGATGGTTCGCTCGGCACCCTGCCGGAAGTATTCGAACGGCCGCTGGAGCGCTCTCGTCTGCGATTGACGAACGCTATCAACGTCGTCAATGATATTCTGCAATTGACGCAGTTGAAACTCGAGGACAAGCCGGATTTCTCCAACGTGAATCTCACCGAATTGATTGACGAAATCTATCAGGAAATGCGCATTTTGTTCGTCTCAAAAAAGCTTCGATTCTCGACGTGGATCAACAGCGAACACGACGTACACGTGGAAGCGGAGCGCCGCTTGCTCAAACTCGCCCTCTCGAATGTGATATCCAACACGCATAAATACACACCAAGCGATGGAAAAGTCGAAATCCACATTCGCGAAAAAGACGACAAGGTGCGCATCGAAATCGCCGACAGCGGAATCGGCATCCCCCCGCAGGAGCAAAAGAAGATTTTCGAGGATTTTTTCAGATCCAGCAATGCCAAACGCCTCGGTATCGAGGGGACGGGACTCGGTTTGAGCGTCGTGTCGCATATTCTCAAGCAGTTCAACGGCAGCATTACCGTGGAATCACCCTCGCGCTTGGCAACCGGACCCGAACGACCTGGTTCCGCCTTTTTCATCACCCTCCCGAAATCGTATTCTCCACCGCTCTCGCTTGTCGGCAACACCGAAGTATAGTCCGGCGAACACGAAGTATAGTCCGGCGAACACGAAGTATAGTCCGGCGAACACGAAGTATAGTCCGGCGAACACGAAGTATAGTCCGGCGAACACGAAGTAT
>Ga0114946_10000593_pt1 | contig 24509 bp, 28 predicted proteins | sample WalLakDeSediment_FD_88676 | JGI IMG/M metagenome (GOLD analysis project Ga0114946, IMG submission 88676) | Lake sediment microbial communities from Walker lake, Nevada to study Microbial Dark Matter (Phase II) - Walker Lake 11/02/13 Deep Sediment | ecosystem: Environmental > Aquatic >... | reverse complement strand
TCCCGGGTAATCACCTGGCGCTGCCGAACAGGCAGTTCCCTTTTAAGGCTACCCCAGCTGTGTCACCAACAGCAGAACTGGATTACCACTTAGCTCACACTTTAATCCCTGGCTTACTTCTCTTTCGAGAGCAGTCTAGAAGATTTCCCCACTGACGCCTGGTCTCCCCTAGCCTCTTTTGCAGAATAGGTTTAAGAAATTTGCATTCCCTCCACCTATTCCACTCAAGGCAGGCTACGCTGCACACAGCTTCACACCGCATGCAGGTTTCTCACCCAAGCAGTAACCTTTTGTTTATTAAACAATCCGCCACCGACATGGGTCTCCGCGAAGGTAGGGTCAACGCCTACATGCCATTGTAGATCGCCCCATCCTTCTTAACTCCCAGCAGCAGCTCCCAACTGGGCGTCGGCAGCCACCACCAGGAACTTCATTGATGTGCCCTTAACGGATTTTTAGGCCCGTTTTCAGAGAGGGGCGTCAACTAGAATACTGCACCACCTATGCTAGTTGCTAGGAAACATTATAGCATAACCGGGCCTTGTTCTCAACTAAATTGCGGCCCGTCATAATATCCCTTTAAAGCAGCCCGTGATTTATTTTGCAGGCTTTCAGGGCATTTTTCATCAACATCCGGTTAGTTACCGCACCCACACCCTTCGGAACCGGCGAAATGGCCCTGGTTTTATCTTTAACCGCATCAAAAGAAACATCGCCTACAGTTTTAGTCTTCGGTTTACCTTTTTCATTCATAACCGGCTGGCCATTTTCATCAACCACTTTTACGCGGTTAATGCCGACATCGATGACAATTGCACCTTCTTTGACCTGATCAGGTCCAATTAAATCCGCTTTACCGGCAGCTACAATAAGGATATCTGCACCGGTGGTATGCTTTTCCAGATTACCTTTCATGCTGGTAAAAACATGGGTTACGCTGGTGGTAGCATTGCGGTTAAGAGCCAGGAAAGCCACAGGTTTACCAACTATATTTGAATGGCCGACAACAACAATTTCGGCTCCTTCAAAAAAGTCTTTAGGATCCATTTTTTCCTCGTTACGGGCATAACGTTCTAAAATTTCGATTACAGCGGCCGGGGTTGCCGGCGGGAAGGTAACTTCGCCCAAAGCCAGTTTTCCCATATTAAAAGGGTGAAAACAATCAATATCTTTGTTAACGTCAATAGAGTTGATAACAACGGTGTCGGAAATCTGCTCCGGAAAAGGACGCAGCGGTAAAATTCCACTAACTGCCGGATTATCATTCAGCTTTTGGACAATCTTGATAACTTCTTCCTCTGTTACATCTGCAGGGGGATTTTCGCTGATATAGTTGAATCCCGCCTCTTCACAAAACTTTTCAACCTGGCCCCTGTACATTTTGGAGCCAAAATCATCCCCAACCAGGAGTGTAGCTATCCCCGGGGTTATCCCTGCTGTCTTAAGTTCCTCCGTTTCCTTGATAATTTCCTTCATGATTTCCTCGCCAATTGCAACACAATCAATTACTTTTGCCATCTTTAATTCCCCTTTCCATGTTTAGTAAAAACATCTTGATTTCAAGCAGCAGACCCAGTAATTTCTGCAAATGCTCCAGTAGGGAACATTACCTGTGCAGGACGCTGCCTGAACAATTGTTACCTGAATTTTTCGATTACCCTGTTCAATGTTTCATCAGCTATTTTGCTACCTTCTTCAACAAGGTGATCCATTTCTGCAGTCGTATTTTTAATAAAGTTTTCATCTTTAATTGCGCCCAGGTTAATCAGTACATTTAACTGGCCGCTGACGAGGGCCGCTTTTAAAAAGGCCACTCCGCAACCGACATCGGAAATAGCCAACTTCGTCCCAATTTGCCCCATTCTTTCGTGAATCTTTATCCCTGAATAGGCTTTACGCATGATTTCCAAAGGCACAGAACATGCTTCTATCGAGCATTCCTCCATAACTTTTGCCTTGTGTGCAGACTGCTCAGGGGTTTCCTTTGGTAAACCGTAAGCTTTCGAAAGCGGCTCAAAGACTTCGGCATCTTTGTCGACTAATTTTTTTAGATCCTCGATAATCTGGTTTCCCTGGTCCAGTAATTCTTTCACTTCATCTTCCACATCTGCAAATTTCTTTTTGCCTACAGTCAGGTTTCCGACCATGTTTGACAAAGCCATGCCGATTGCCCCGCCCATTGCTGCCGCTCCTCCTCCTCCGGGAACCGGAGCTTTCGAAGCCAGGACGTCAAGAAAATAGCTGCAGCTTTTATCTGCCATTGTCATAGTATTAGCCTCCCTATTTTGTAATATATTTCAGTTTTGATATTTGACAGGACCCAGGCTGATCACCTGGTCCTGTAAATCATCTTTTCTGCCAATCCCGATAATAGTTCGGCAGGACAGTCAAGGCTTTCCAAAGCTTTGAGAGCATCATTATAGAGTATCTCTGCCCGTCGTCTGGCTTCTTCCGGGCCAAGCAGAGCCGGGTAGGTGGCCTTTAAACGAGTTTGATCTGCTCCGGCCGGTTTACCAAGTTCTTCTGTTGTGCCTTCGTAATCAAGCAGGTCATCAATAATTTGGAAAGCGGGCCCGATTTTGGAAGCATAAATATTCAATGCGCGCATTTGTTCTGAAGAAGCATCGGCAGCAATTGCACCGCATAATATCGCCGCCCTAAGGAGGGCGCCTGTTTTCATTTTTGCAATATTTTCGACCTTTTCCAGGGTTGGATCGGATCCTTCGGCTTCAAGATCAAGGACCTGGCCGCCAATCATGCCTGTTACACCAGCCGCGGCTGCCAACTCGGCCATGATTTTGACAGCTTTTGTCCCCTTCCCACCTTGTCTGCCGTAGTTCGCAATCAATTCGAAAGCGAGTGTAAGCAGTGCGTCTCCGGCCAAAATAGCCAGAGCTTCACCGTAAACCCGGTGACAGGAAGGTTTTCCACGCCTCAGGTCGCTGTTGTCCATTGCCGGCAGGTCATCATGAATCAGGGAATAGGTGTGCACATATTCGAGGGCACAGGCCACCTCGATAATTGAACTGTCTTCTGAGCCAAGGGTATCGGCTGCAGCAAGCACCAGGATTGGCCTGAGCCTTTTACCGCCGGCTTCAAGGCTGTGCCGCATAGCATCACTTACTAAAGTCGGGCCTGATTGCGGCAAGCGTTCTGCCAGTTCGCGATCAATTAAAACTTTTTTTCTCTCCAAATACTGCCCGATTTCGATCATGAATCGTCTACCTCGATCTCCTCTCCGGCTTCTTCGCAATGATCCTGATCAAATATCTGCTGTTCTTCTTTAAGTAAATATTCAACCCTATACTCAATTTCAGCCAACTTTTCGCGGCAATAGCGGGAAAGAGCAATGCCCTCCTGGAACGCAGAAAGCGAATCTTCCAGGGCTATCTCGGTATCCTCCAGGCGGTTGACCAGTTCCTCGAGCCTTTTAACCGCTTCTTCGTAGGTCATCTTTTCGATTTTTTTATTTGTCAATTAATAAGCCCTCCTCAACCTTTTCCGTGCGGCAGACTGCCTGCCCGTCTTTAAAGCTAAGCTGCAGGAGGCGGCCCAGCCGGATCTGCTTAACTGAGCGGATTATATTTCCTTCGTCGTCCCGGCAATAGCTGTAGCCCCGGTTCATTACTTTTAGCGGGCTGTAACTTTCCAGTTTATCGATTTGCGCTGTCAGCCTCATTCCTTTGTATTGCAGGACCCTGACTATTTCACGGCGCAGTTTTACGTCCAGCTGCTCCAACAACTCGGTAGACAGCTTTATACGTCTGCCAGGGAGGCGGATAAAGCGATCGCTTACAATATGATCAACTTTTTGCTTTTCCTGCTGGAGGCGTCTCTGGAGAGCCATAGCCGCCCGTTCCCGGAACTGTTTAATCTTAAGCAGCATTTCTTCTTTTTCCGGTACTGCCGCCGCCGCCCCGGCCGTAGGAGTCGGCGCCCTCAGGTCGGCTGTAAAATCGGCGATAGTAAAATCCGTTTCATGACCCACTGCTGAAATAACAGGCAACTCTGAGCGATAGATGGCTCTCGCCACAACCTCTTCGTTAAAGGGCCACAAATCTTCTAGGGAGCCACCTCCACGGGCCAGTATAATAAGGTCTATGTCATTCCTTTTGTTAAGCAAATCCAGGGCCCTTACTATATCTGCCGCGGCTCCCGAACCCTGGACTAAACTTTCAACCACGAGTAGATGGACATTTGGAAAACGCTTCTTGATCGTAGTCAGCATATCCTGAAGCGCGGCGCCTGTCGGTGAGGTCACCAGGGCAACTTTGCGGGGCAGCGCTGGGATAGGCTTTTTGCGGTCTGCCCGAAAAAGGCCTTCTGTTTCCAGTTTTCTCTTGAGTTGTTCAAAAGCAAGAAAAAGTGAGCCCATTCCAGCCGGTTCCATCTCGGCGACATAAAGCTGGTAAACGCCGTCAGGTTCATAAACCGAAATATTACCGTGAAGAATGACTTCCATTCCGTCAGTGGGTTTAAAGATGCAGCGCACATTCTCCCGGCGAAAGAAAACACAGCGCAGTGAAGATGTGCTGTCTTTTAGTGTGAAGTAAATGTGCCCGGAACGATGGTGTTTAAAGTTGGAGAGCTCCCCTGACACCCAGAGATCTCGCAGGCGGGGATCTCCCTGGATCAAATCCTTAATTAAACGGTTAATTTTAGAAACAGAAACTATTTTTGCCTCAGTTTTGTTTTGCATTAGCCAGGTTCTTCATCTCCTCCCGAACATCTTCCAGTGAATCGTAGCTCCACTTTGTGCCCAGTGCTCCTGCCAGATCTGTGATTATACGCCAGTCCTGCGGTGCGCTGTCGTCTTGTCTCAAAACAGCTTTATTGAGGCGGGTCTGACCCGATGAATTTGTAAATAAGCCCTCTTTTAAAATTATCTGCTGTGCAGGAAAGATGATATCAGCCCCGCCGGGTAAATCATCACCGGTTCTGCATACAGCAACTAAACTCTCGAGGCTGAGATTATCCAATCCCGGATCAGCTCCGTCAAAACTTAAAAGCCCTTTCAGTTTGCCTTTTTTAGCGGCAGCAAGGATTTCTTCCCGATTCATCCCGCTTTCACCGTTAAGAGCGATAAAACCGGGCGCGAAATACGGTGTCCCACCCGCAGCCAGTACACCGGTCGCATTGCTATAACCGGAGAGCAGTAAAAGATTGCTGCGGCCACGTTCTATCAATCCACACTCAACAGCCATCTTCAGCAGCAGATCAATTTCCCTGTCAGCTGCCTGGTTAAAAAACGATGGTCCGACAACAATATAGCTGTTCTTGCCGGTGAGTAGTTCTGCAGCCTTCCTAAAGTTAATCTCGCTGTCTTTTTCAGCACTGACGGTAAGTTCTTGCCAGGTATTATTGTGCGTTTCCGGATCACCGGCCCTGATTATAACTGCATCGCCAAAACGCCCCGCATGTTTTACAGCCATAGCGGCAACAGGATGGCTGTCATCCAATCCTTTTCCGAGCACAAGAATCGCCCCGGCATTGCTGAGTGCAAAAGGAGTAGGCCAGGTAAGGTTAGTTCCTGTTATCTCTTGAATTCTTAGGAAAGTTTTTATCCAGGCAGGCTCGGCACCCAAATCAATATTGGCTGTGCCGAGTACAGTCCGGGCCAATTTTTGCAGGAGATAGTTTTCCTCGTTGCTTAGCAGCCCTGATCCGAGAACAGCAAGCGCTTCAGCTCCTGATTTATTCTTAATATCAAGCAGGGCATCAGCAGTATTCCGGACCGCTTCCTTATAGGTTGTTTCTTCATAACCGCTGCCGTCCTTTTTCAACCTGAGCGCTGTTTTTATCGGCACTGCTCCGGTTTCATTTATAAAGCCAAATTTACCTTTTTGGCAAAGCCAGCTAACTTTATCCCCTTCACTGGGAACAGTTACCCTGACCATGTCGTCACCGGACAGCTGCCGCTCCAGGTAACAGCCCAGCGAACATTCCGTGCAGATACCGGGAATAGTAGAAAGTTCCCACTCCCTGCCACCCTTGCCCCGGCTCTTTTCAGTAATGGCCGCTACAGGGCAAACGTCGACACATTGACCGCAAAATATACAGCCTGCTTCTTCCATGGATACTTCCTGTCCATCGCGGCAGGGTATGACCCTTGTACTGACTCCATTACCGGCCAGGCTGTAAACAAAACAGCCGGGTCCGGTGCGGCAAACCTGGAGGCATCTTCCGCATAGAATACACTTTTCTTCATCACGGACTATATAAGGATTATCAGATACATCTCCAGGGGGTATATCCCGTGAGATTTGCTCGGGCAAATCTGATTGGAACTTATAGGCGCTTTCCTGAAGTTCGCAGGTTCCTGTTCTCAGGCAGGTCAGGCAATCCTTGTAAGGGTGAGTGGCCAAAGACAATTCCAGGATCCTGCAGCGCATCTCCTGTAGTTCCCGCGTATTTGTTATCACAATCATATCTTCTTTTACCGGGTTGTCGCATGAAGTAACCGGTCGCTCCAGTCCATCGATCTGAACAATGCAAATCCGGCAGTGCCCAAGCGGTTCCAGCCTGGGATGATAGCAAAGGGTGGGAATAGATATTCCGTTTTGCCGGGCTGCTTCAAGGATTGTTGTGCCCTCTTCTGCTAATATTTTTTTACTGTCAATCTGTAAGCTGATAGTTTTCTTCACCATTTTCCCTCCCCTTTACAAGACAGTCAGGCCGAGGCGCAGGCATTTTACACACCTTTCGGCTTCCTTAACGACAGCCGAAGGGCACTTAAAGCCCAATTCGGCTTCATCAAAATTGTGCATCCTTTCATCTACAGGGCTTACTTCTTCCTCCAGCCTTTTTCTGTCCCCGATCATTTCCGGTATTGTATTTTCATTATAAACACCTAAATTTTCGATATGCCCTTCCAATTTCACCTGCAGCCCGACTTCACTTTTACCTTTGCGCAAGTAGCTGTCAATAGCTTCCGCTGCGCGATTGGCAGAAGCGATTGCTTCAATAACCGTCCGCGCCCCTAACACAGCGTCTCCGCCGGCAAATATTCCGGGGCGGTCCGATGCCATTGTCTCTTCATCAACTGCCAGTGTACCCCACTTTGTTAATTCCATTCCGCAATCTTCATTAAGGTAACAGAAATCGGCAACCTGGCCGATCGCCGGTATCACCGTATCAGCGCTGAGGATAAATTCTGAGCCGTCAAGCGGGATTGGGCGGCGCCTACCGCTGTCATCAGGTTCGCCGAGTTCCATCTGAATACATTCCATACCGCTGACAACGCCTTTTTCCTCCAGAATGCAGGTTGGGTTCGCTAAAAGATGAAACTTAATCCCTTCTTCTTCAGCCGCATCGATTTCCGCCTTACTGGCCGGCATTTCCGTCCTGCTGCGGCGATAAATCAGGTGGACTTCTTTTACACCAAGCCGGACAGCCGAGCGGGCACAGTCCATGGCCACATTGCCACCGCCTATCACAGCAACCCTTTCACCCAGTTCTACTTCCTCGCCAAGGTTTATCTTGCGCAGAAATTCGACACCGGGCATATAACCGTAATAACAGGCATCTTCGCCCTTACAGCCCATGGTGGCGCTGTCGTGAAGGCCGCTGGCGACAAATATTGCCTTGTAACCCTCTTCCCAGATCTGGTCTAGTGTAATATCGACACCTACCCTGGTGTTGTATCTTATCTCCACCCCGAGTCCGGTAACCAGGGCAATCTCGGCATTGAGGATATCGCGTGGTAAACGGTAGCTGGGGATACCCACGGCGAGCATGCCGCCCGCAACGGGCAGCGCTTCGAAAATGGTAACATTATAACCTTTTTGTGCCAACTGGTACCCTGCATTCAGCCCGGCCGGTCCGGCACCTACTATGGCCACCCGATCAGCACCCGCCGGAGGTTTAGGGTATTCTTTCTTTTTATCATAATCATTCCTGGCCCCGAAATCGGCCGCATATCGCTTTAAAAGCCTGATCGAAAGTGCTTGATCATAAGGCTGCCGGTTGCAGTTAGATTCGCAGGGGTGGACGCAGACGCGGCCCAGAGTGCCAACCAGTGGGGTCTTTTCGCGGTTTACAGCCAACGCTTCTTCATAATTGCCTTCCCTGATACATTCAATATATTTTGGAATATTTATATGGGCAGGACACCCGTTACGACAGGGGGCAGTCAGTATAGGACGATATTCGCGCTCTTTTTCAACTACATGGCTGTTACCGTCAAGGTATGCCTCAAAATCCTCTCTAAAATGCTTCAGGGCGTGCTGCAGGGGTAACGGGGAAGAGATCCCCAGCTCACAAAGTGAACTGTCTTTGATCAGGGCTGAGATTTCCTCCAGATAGTTAATATCTTTTTCTGTCCCTGTTCCTGCCGTTAAAGCTTCAAGGCAATCGGCTATAACTTTACTGCCGGCTCTGCAGGGGATACATCGTCCGCAGGATTCATTCTGGACGTTATTGAAATATTCTTTAAGCGCTTCGATTACATTGACTTCAGGATCGACAATTATCAGTCCCGCCCAGCCTACTATCGCTTTCAGGTCCTTGTGGTCAAGCTTTGAGGGGACATCAAGTTTTTCAAGATCCATTCGGTCTTCTAATGCTTTTTTTCGTTCATCAGTTACTACTCCGTTCCAGCTGCTAAAAAATACTTTGGCCATTTATCCCTCTCTCTCCCCACTAAAAAATCACTGAGCCTTTTTAGACAACAAGATTAACCTTCGTCATCTTTTAAAAAATTCCTCTCAAGGTTTTACTATCCTGCAAATATTATAGCTTAGATAACTCGATTTTTTTATGGATACGCGCTGCCTGTACCGCCAGTCCAACAGCGTTATCAGCAGCATACCGGGGGTGGGCAAAATATAGCTGTTTTCCGGTGATTTTTTCTTTTAGCCGCTGCCTGATAAAAAGATTGGCTGTAACACCGCCGACCGCCAGCACCCCTTTAAATTCATTTTGTTCCCGGGGGAGCCTGTTTACCGTTATAGCAATTGAATCGGCAATACAAATTTCAATAGCCCGGGCTAAATCTGCTTTATTGCAACCCTTCTCAAGCAACCTTTCCGCATGGCTTGCCGGTCCTGAAAAGCTTATCTCCGTTCCCTTAATTGCAACAGGAAGGGTTAAGTCAACTTCCTGACAGCCGGCAGCCAGTGCTTCCAATTGGGGTCCGGCAGGAAATTGAAGGCCCATCGCCATACCTAGGCGATCTATAAATTGGCCGGCATTTAAATCTGTACTGCCGCCACGTAGTTCCAACTTCAGCTGCCCTTCTGTTTCTTCATCTGAAGCTATAATTTCTGTTGTTCCCCCGGAAATGTGAAGGACCAGGTAGCGGCCGCGAGGCAGTCCTGCCGACCATAAGCCGGCCATAACATGGCCTTCCTGGTGAGAAGAGGGCAAAAATAAAAGGCTCATGGTTTGCGCTAAAAACGAACCAAAAGCCTCGGATACTTTGAACACTGGCATGTATGAACCTTCAACGGGACGTGGCCGGGTTGAAGATGCGACTGCGGATATAGTCGAATCTTTTAAAAAACCGGCGCCTTTTTCCCACAGGTAAGGCATGTTGGTAATATGAGCGAAAACCGCCTCTGATTGACGCATTCCCAGGCTGCCCTCTTTTACAGGCAACGGCAATCTTTTATCAAATATAAGCTTCTCATCCCGGTCAACCAAAGCCAGGGAGGTTGTGTAGGCCGAGGTATCAAGCCCGAGAAATAAGGATTGCTTACGATTCTCTTCCAAGCGCTTCTCCTACTACACGGTCTAAAATACCATTAATGAAACCGACTGCTTCACCGGTGCTCCCATATTTCTTGGCCAACTCCAAAGCCTCGTTAATCGATACGGCATGGGGGATATCAGGCCTGTAAATTATTTCATAAAGGGCAAGCCGTAAAAGGTTACGATCGACCGCGGAAAGGCGTTGCAACTCCCATTTAACCAGGTGTTTACTAATCGTATTATCAAGGGTCTGACAATTTTCTACGGTACCGGTTACCAAATCACGGACTAATTGTTCCTCATCACTTTTAAGACTGAATCCATCGAGAGAATTATGCAATGCCAGTTCGGCTCTGCATTTGCCGATATCAATTTGAAAAAGGGCCCTGAATGCCACATCTCGCGCTAAACGCCGGGACAATAGGTATGTACCTCCATGCTGCCAGGGTTATTCAGTTCTGCCCCTTTAACAGGAGCAGATTGAAATAGAGGCTGATCGGGCTGCCTCCGTCAAAAGCCGCTTTAACCCTAAACCAGCCTGAGTAATTAAAGATCTTCTTTTGAGGAAAATAATCTCCTGAAAAAACGGCCGATATTATTACTCGCTTCCAAACGCCATCCGATCAACAACCCTATACCGATACAAAGAAAGATAAAGATACTCAACCAAAACCCGTAATTGATCACCAACAGGGCGAAGATCAGACCGAGCAAGCCGCCTAATATTTTTCCCCAGTGTTTATTTATTAACAACCACCAGTTTAATTCAGACAAAGCATGCTCCTCCTCGTATCTCGTATCTTTTTTACCGCTTATTATTTGGAAGCGGCCTGGTCCATATTAACGTTCTCCACTGTAACTTTTACTTCGTGGACAGTGATTCCGGTTATCTCTTCCAGGTATTCCTTCGTTCTTGATTGCAAATCGTTGATCAAGCCGGGAAGGGCAACATCAGGCATAACCGATATGCGGATCCGGACAACCAAACCGTCAGGTGTAAAAGCAACTTTCCTGCCGGCATCTTTAATCCCCTGGGTTTTCTGTACAACCCGCAAGACCATATTTTCAACGGCGGTAATCGAGATCATAATCTCTCCGTATTCACTTCCCTTTAATACGGCATTGCCAACCTTTTTAGATGGGCGCAGCCCCAGGGCAAGCAAAATCAGAGCGATGAGCAGTAAAACCGCCCCTGTTGCCAGTAGAATGTTTTCACCAGCCCACGCAGGCGCAGTTACTGCCAGTCCGGGTACTAAGTCATAAGTAATTACCAGCAGGAAAAGAGCGCCACCGATGAACAGAAGCCCAAGGAATACAAGAATAATGCGGGCAACCGCTTTCATGCTTACTCCCCCTTTAAGTACGCTTTTTTGCTTTACTTTTCTTTTTCTTCTGCCACTTCCACAGCTTCTGCTTCTTCTTCCGGTTCTTCATCTTCACCCTTGGGGAAGTGAATGCCCTGGACATGAACATTTACATGAGCAACTTTTAAACCGGTCATATCTTCGACCGCCTTTTTGACGCTCTCCTGAATATCCCAGGCTACATCAGGAATACGGACGCCATAATCTACGATAATAAAAATGTCTATTTTTGCTTCTTCAGTACCGACTTCAACCTTAACACCTTTGGAAAGGTTGCGGCGGCCAAGCACCTCTGCAATACCACCGCCAATGCCACCGCTCATTGAAGATACACCCTCGATTTCAGTTGCTGCGAGGCCGGCAATGATCGATACCACTTCATCGGCAATTCTGACAACGCCCAATTCAGATGGTAATGTACGGCTTTCTTCTTTAGCCATTTTTCGCTGCCTCCAATTTTTAAATTTACCCTTTAGATTATGTCCTGCTGTCCTAATTATATCAGACTCCAAGATCCGGTTCAATTGTTGCGGACCCCGGATATTATAACCTTTTAATGCTATTTTTAGTTACTCTTCTTTGTCTTCGATCACTTCAGGCAGTTCATCAGACTCCAGATCCCATTCCTCGTCATCGACCAGGACTACTTCGCCGCAGCCGGGACAGGTCACTTCAATTGACGATTCCTGATCGAGTATGTCGTCATCGACTACTACAATCTCACGGCAGTTGGGGCACTCGATTGAAAACCCGCCTTCAAAGTCATCTTCATAATAATCGTCATCATCGAGGTCTGCCTCTTCATCATAAAAATCGTCTTCCAATTCGGTAAGATCATCATCAATCGCTTCGGTATATTCAAACAGTTCTTCATAGTCAACTCTTAGCTGTTCTATCTCGTCTGTCATCTCTTCGAGCAGATCGACAATACGCTGCAGCACTTTCTGCTCCTTGCTTTCATCACCCAGTTCAAGTCCTTCGGTAAATCCTCTCAGATAGGATACGCGTGCTTTCAGATCTTCAGTCATGTCGGGTACCTCCCTTAATATGAATTATTATGCTCTTAAGCCCTTTCAATATAGGCGCCTGTGCGGGTGTCAACTTTGATGGAATCACCGCTGTTAACAAACAGAGGCACCTGGACAACCAGGCCTGTTTCCAATGTTGCAGGCTTGGTGGCCCCTGAAGCGGTATCGCCTTTTATTCCAGGCTCCGCCTCGGCAACTTTCAGAATTACAGTTAACGGAACATCTACACCAACTACTTCCTCACCGTGCATTAACACGTTCAGTCGATCATTTTCTTTTAAGTATTTGACTCCATGACCAATTTGTTCAGCCGTTAAGGCGATCTGATCGTATGACTCCATGTCCATCATGTGGAACAAATCATCATCACGATACAGGAATTCCATCTCTTTGCGCTCCAGGTGGGCCCTGGCTACCTTCTCGCCGGCCCGAAAAGTACGATCGACAATTGATCCTGTCCGCAGGTTTTTCAGTTTTGAGCGTACAAATGCAGCGCCTTTTCCCGGTTTAACGTGCTGGAATTCCAAAACGTTGTAGATATCCCCTTCAAGTTCAATGGTTATGCCCGTATGAAATTCATTTGTTGATATCAATGCATTTCCTGCCCTTCATATAGTTCTTATATTATTATAAGTTCGCGGGGGCTTTTTGTTAATAGTTCCGGCCCGTTGTCAGTCACGCAAACCATATCTTCGATCCGCACACCGCCCCAATCAGGCAGGTAAATGCCCGGTTCAACCGTTGCCACCATCCCCGGTTCCAAAATAGTCTCGCTGCGGGAATTCAACACAGGCTGTTCATGGGTTTCCAAACCCACTCCATGACCGAGGCCGTGTCCAAAATAATTGCCATAACCAGCCTCGCTGATAATGTCACGGGCTACAGCATCAACTTCACTGCACTGCATGCCGGCTTTCACTGCTGCTGCAGATTGTTCCTGTGCTTTATACACAATACCATAAATTTCTCGTCCGCGCTTATCAATTGAACCAAGTGCGACTGTCCTGGTCATATCAGTAGCATAACCCTCAAATATTGCCCCAAAATCAATGGTTACAAACTCACCTTCGCTCATTGTTTTTTCTGAAGCTGTACCGTGAGGCATAGCTCCCCGTTTTCCGGAAGCAACAATAAAGCAGAATGAAGCTTTTTCAGCACCATGCTGCAGTAAATAAATCTCTAACCCGAGGGCGAGTTCTTTTTCGGACATTCCCGGTTTGATCAGTGACAGTAGATATTCAAAAGCCCGGTCGGTGACTTTTGCCCCCCTGCGAAGGATGTCAAGTTCGGCATCGCTTTTGATTATACGCTGCTTTTCGGCAGTCTGATCAAGGGGAATCAGTTCAATGGATAATTTTTCGCTCATTTCACCGTAAACGGAGTAGACTACATGTTTCGACTCAAAGCCCAGCCTAATCCATCCGGCATCTTCAATCAGCAGGGCCAGGGATTTATAGAGGTCGTCCTTCCAGCGTTGAATTGTAAACAGCGGCGCCTGGGCAGCGGCCTGATCAATATAGCGAAAATCGGTAACCAGGTAAGCCTTATCATGGCTGATCAACAGTACTCCGTCTGTACCGTCGAACCCACTCAGGTAACGGCGGTTTACCGGGTTGGTTATAATCACGGCATCAACATTTTTTTGTTCCAAAAGTTCCCTGATCTTTTTCAGCCGTTCAGTCATAAATTTATCCTATCTATTTTTTACTATATTTACAAGGGCTTCCAAGCCCAGCAGGTAACTGTCTAACCCCAGGCCACAGATAATGCCATCTGCTACAGGTGAAATAACTGAATTGTGCCTGAACGGCTCGCGGGCGAATACATTACTCAAGTGGACTTCGACCAGGGGCAGGTCCGAAGCTGAAAGGGCGTCTCGCAAAGCATAACTGTAGTGGGTCAGTGCGGCCGGGTTAATCAGGATACCGTGACAGTCTTTAGCCGCATCCTGGATGCGGTCGATTAAAGTCCCCTCGTGGTTTGACTGGTAACAGTCAACCACGACTTCCAAGTCCTCCCCACGTTTTTTAAGGGCGCTGTTAATTTCTTTCAGCTTGAGCTTTCCGTAAACTTCCGGCTCCCTGGTACCCAGCAAATTAAGGTTTGGACCATGCAACACAATTATTTTTAAAATGCGCAATTTACCAATACCTCCACACTGCACTCTGTTCATTTTATTTCCCCTGGCGATAATAAAATCCTGCCATTCTGGAAAAAAATATCTTCTACGGAGCTATTTTCTCGGCTATTTCACGCACCACCTGCATGATAGTTTTTCCGGTTGTATCGATTCGAAGATCGCAGTCGCTGTATAATTTCTCACGTTTCCCCAGCAGGTCCCTGATTTTTCCAGCAGGATCCGGCCCATCAAGCAGGGGGCGATCTTCGATATTGCCGGAACGGTTAATTATAGTTTCCGGATCGGCAGTTAGCAGAATCAGTAATCCGTTTTTTTTAAGGAATACCCTGTTTTTTTCACGCAGCAAAACCCCTCCCCCGGTTGACACAACCAGGCTCCCTGCAGGATAGAGGCTGAGGCCGGCAACTGCTTCACTTTCCCGTTCCCTGAAATAAGGTTCACCAAACTGATCAAAGATCTGCCTTGTTTTTAAGCCGGTTTTTTGCTCAACCATCCGGTCAGTATCGATAAAATCCCTCCCCAGTTCTTCGGCCAGCTTCTTGCCGACAGAAGTTTTTCCGGTTGCCATAAAACCGGTCAGGATTATATTTAATTTATCTACTTTACGCATAATGATTTCATCCGTCCTTCACTTTACCAGCTTGACGGTGGTTCCTCAGAAACCCTTACCCGTCCCGTGGCCGGAGTGACGATTATATAAATTACCCTGCCCGTCTTATCGGTCAAAGCCACAGTACCGCCGCTGTTGGGGGCTCCCCTGCGGTTGAAGCTGAGCTGCGGGTAGCCTCCGACTATGGGAAAATTTATCGAGTTATAGCTAACCCCTTCAGGTAGTTTTACTGTTTCCCTGGCCCCGGTTTTCCCATCCTTAATCCGGTAGTCGTTGACTGATGCACGCATTTCGATAAGCTGGGTCCAACCGACTGTAATTGCTTTTTGCTGGGTTTTACGCATATCCATTGCCATGCTTCGTGCAGCCAATTCAAGATTCCTGTTACGGTAAATATTGGCGACCGCAGGGGTTGCGATCAGCGCTATCATTCCGAGCAGGGCAATCACACAGATAAGCTCAATTAATGTAAAACCATGTTCACTTGTTCTGTTTGCCCAGCCCCTTTTATAATCATCCCGGTTCATAAACACCGCTAATCCCTTCCCAGCCCCAAGATTTGGGTAATACCGCTCCCATCGTCAGGGAACCCTGAACCTGATATGCTGTTAAATGTAGTTCTGATAATTTCATCAACCGTTGTCTGGCCGGCCTCAACACAGCGCAGGCCGTCCTGCACCAGTGGAACCATACCCTGCTCGACAGCTTTTTTCTGTAATATTTCCGCCGTTGATTTTCTGAGGATCAGTTCCTGCAGTTCCTCATTCAGGACAAAGATCTCATGGATTGCGGTACGGCCCCGGTAACCGGTATTGTTACAGCGTTTACATTTAACTCCCCGCATCAGTTTTCGGGGAGGGTCCTTCTGGAAGAAACTTTGATATAAGTATTTTTCTTTTTCGCCGGGTATGTACGCTTCTATGCAGTGAGAACATATTTTTCTAACCAGTCTTTGGGCTACAACTCCCATCAGGGAAGCGGTAACCAGGTATTCTGCAAGGCCCATATCTGTCAGACGGGTTACGGCACCGGCGGCATTGTTGGTATGCAGCGTGCTCAGGACCAGATGCCCGGTAAAGGCGGCCTGGGTAGTGATTTTAGCTGTCTCGAGATCCCTTATCTCGCCAACCATGATGATATTCGGGTCCTGGCGGAGTATAGAACGCAGGGCATTGGCAAAGTTGTGGTTTATGCGCCGGTTAACCTGCACCTGGTTAACCCCTTTCAACCGGTACTCAACCGGATCTTCAACTGTAATGATATTATCATGCGGCCGGTTAAGATAGTGCAGTGCCGAGTAGAGGGTAGTTGTTTTACCGCACCCGGTCGGGCCGGTGACCAATACAAGACCGTAATGATTTAGCAGCAGGCGTAGGAAGGTTTGATAGTTACCCTTTGAAAAACCGAGCTTTTCCAGGGGGAGGATAATCTTTTCTTTCTCCAGGATACGGATAACAACTTTTTCTCCGTGAACTGTCGGCAGGGTTGAAACCCGCAGACTGATCCCTTCCCTGGCGCCTTTCCACTCGATGTTTCCATCCTGGGGCAGCCTTCGTTCGGCAATATCAAGGTTGGCCATTATTTTGACCCTCGATACAATATTTGCCCGGGTATGCTTCGGTGGGGCTGTTATATCATGCAGAACGCCATCAAGGCGGATCCGGATACGCAGTTTTTCATCGGATGGCTCGAGATGGATATCACTGGCCCCTTCTTCAATTGCTCTTTCAATTAAAGAATTTACCATCCTGACTACGGGAGCATCATCAACCTTCTGGCGGGAATGCCCCGGAACGTGTCCGGAACTGCTGCCCTCCGGTATCTTAACATTCCGGGCAGAAACACCCTGACCGGTCGGCTCTTCGATACTGTAAAGCTGGGTCAGCAGGTAATTTACAGTGCTCTCCCTGGCCGCGACCGGATTTACTTCCGCACCGGTAACCATGGCCACATCATCGACAGCTGCAAGATCCAGGGGATCGGCCATAGCAAGGGTTACCAGCCCATCTTTACTGGCAATTGGTATAACCCGGTGGCGTATAGCCATTTCTGCCGGGATCGAATTTGCGTCTGCAGGGTTAATCCGGTACTGATCCAGGTTAACCTGTGGGATATTGAGTTCTTCTTCCATAATTGTAAGCAGTTTTTCTTCTGAAATAATACCCTTTTCAACCAACAACCTGCCGATGCGTTTGCCCGTTTTTCTGTGCTCATCAAGAACACTGCTGAGCTCTTTTTCCGTAATCAATTTTGCTTCGAGAAGCGCCGATTCTATCCGGCGGCTGTTAAACATGGCCACGATTGCTTACCCCTCCATTTTCAGCTTATTGTCCAGCGCTTTTTGCATTTCAGCCAGTGGGGCTTTCTTTCCGGTAAAGAGCTCAAAAGAAATTACCGCCTGCCAGAAAAGCATACCAAGCCCGTTATATGCTCTGCCACCCGCATCTGTAAAGGCCCTCATTACAGCGGTTTTTTGTGGTTGATAACGCAAATCAAAAAGCAGGCTCGCCTTAAAAGAAGAGCCGCTGCCCAGGACTGAAAGAAATTCAGTCGAGTCAGCAGGTAAACAGTAGATAAACAGGCTGCATATGGGCAGCAGGGGATGCATGGTTTCGAAGGTCAGGGGAAAAGCTGAACAATTTTTCAGCGGGGTTTCGCTCTTGATCATATCGGCCAGGGCCTGCCCTTTTTCCGGGCTGCGGTTCACAATATAGATCTCACTTGATCCACTCTGAGCCATGGTATAGGCTATTGCCCGGGCAGCCCCGCCGGCCCCGATAATCATCGCAGGCTGGTTTAAGCTGGATTCGGGGGCATTTTTTTTAAAAAAGTTTACGAATCCCTGGCCGTCGGTCGATGCGCCATAGAGTGCATTGTTGTGATTAACGATGGTATTGACCGATTTAATCCGCCTTGCTTCCTCTGATAGAGAATCCAGGTAAGGAATAACCGCTTCCTTGTAAGGGCTGGTAACATTTGCCCCCGCGATGGAAAGGGCTTTGAGTCCATCCACTGCAGAGCGGACGTATTTGTCTTCAACAGGGGAAGCCAGATAGACATAGTTTATTTTCAGGGCTTCGAATCCGGCGTTGTGAATGAGCGGTGATAAAGAGTGCTCGACCGGGCTGCCTAACAGCAGGCACAATCTGGTTTGTGCATTTATATCCACTACCTTAACACCTACTTTCCGCAGCTAAATATTGAATATTATAGCACAGCTTTAAGCTCTGCGGAATGCTAATATACAGATTTTTCTCTAAAACTGTTTAATTAATGAAATCCCGGCAGGATTTACGCAGAAGACGTCGAATAAAAAGAGATTGTAAATGAAAGGGCGATAAAATAAAACTATGGGCTCAGATAACCTGTTCTTGCTGATCATAATATTTTTACTCGGACTCTGCTTCGGCAGTTTTCTAAACGTTATCGTATACCGCCTGCCCCAGAAAATTTCACTGATTCAACCACCATCCAGCTGTCCCGCATGTAAAAATGCCCTCGGAATCGTTGAACTGATTCCTCTGCTGGGCTATTTTATCTTACGCGGCCGCTGCCGCCATTGCGGTATAAGAATCAGCCCCCGTTACCCTTTAATCGAAATGTCAACAGGAATTCTTTTTCTGCTTGTATTTATAAATTTTGGCTTGACTGTTAACGCCTATTTTTACCTGGTCCTCCTATTTTTACTATTCGCTGTTGCCTTGATTGATTTAGAACACCGTATCGTCCCCAACACCATTGTTGCAGCAGGGCTTGCTGCCGGACTCCTTTTCTATATCCCTGCCGCAGCCGATATATGGTTCGACCTGCCTGCCTGGCTGATCGTCGAAAGAACAGTCATTGATGCCGCCGCCGGTTTTTTGCTTGGCGGTGCCATCATGCTCTTGATATTTATAGTCAGCCGCGGCGGTATGGGTGCCGGCGATCTTAAGTTGATGGCCATGATTGGACTTTTTGTGGGAATACGCGGCACGGCAGTGATCTTGCTGGTTAGCTTTTTTCTCGGGGCCGTTGTCGGCTTAGCCTTTATAGCCCTTGGAAAGCTGACCCGCAAAGATGCCCTGCCGTTTGCCCCGTATTTATCTATTGCCACATTCATCCAGGTCCTCTGGGGTGAAGATATTTGGAGCTGGTATATTAACCTTCTGCGTTAAAAATAACTTATATCATCGAACCAGTAGTTGCCGAACTCAGACACACAAGGAGCCGTAGCAATGTTCAAAGGTCTGTTCCGTTATAACCAAGGCTATACTTTTATAGAACTTTTAGTTGCCATCACCATTTTAGGGATCGTTGTTACCCCTTTCCTTGCCCTTTTTTCAGGCAGCTTTCTCTCAATTAAAAATGCCGGAGATCAATCAACAGCAATCAATCTATGCCGCGGGCAAATGGAAACAGTTAAGTCGCTCGGCTGCAGTGCCGTCAGCGATCTTTCCCCGTCTGAAAACGGCTCAATCCTCATTGAAGATAACATTCCCGGTTTTCCGGGATTCCGAAGGGCTACTAATATTAAGCCCTTCATTTTTTCATGCGAAAATCAGCCTTCCCTCGAGCTTGAAGTTCTACTAATCGAGATATCCGTAACCTGGAACCGGCAAAATAGCGAACGTTCGGTAACATTATCCGGCTATCTCAGCTGCCGGTGATTAAATGATTATAGAACGCGGTGAAAAAGGATTGAGCCTGATTGAACTGCTGGTCACACTTGCCATAATCAGCTTTATTATCGCGGCCATATATACTTTTTACCTGGCGGGATTGAAAGGCTGGCAGCGCAGCCTGGATCAAATCGAATCTCAGCAAAGTGCCAGGATTGCCATGGATAAAATGATCCGCGAATTACGTTATGCATATGAGATTTCTTTGGATGAACAAAATCAGGAGATCAGGTTTAAAATAAAAGGAGACAGCAGGACCCTGCGGTTTCGACGGGAGGGCCAGGAGCTGATTTTCGATTCATACCCAACAGGTCATTTCAATTATATGCATACAAAGGTGGCTCTCGGGATCAAAGATCTGCATTTTACAATTGAAGGCGACAACCTGGTAACGGTAACGATCACAGCTGCCAACGGAACAAATGCCATTACCCTGACCAGCAGTGTGCGGCCGCGCAACATTCCTTAAAGGAGAGTCACTGTGCCTGATCATGAGATTAAAAAAGATCCTCTGGATGCGGAAAAAGGCATGGCCCTGGTCCTGGTCCTGGTTTTTTCCGCTGTTTTGATGGTATGCGGCACTGCCATGATAACTTATTCCGTAAACGAAAAAATGATCTCTAAATACCAGAACCAGGATACCTTTAAGTATTACCTTGCCGAATCGGGAGTTGAAATCGGCCTGGCCGCTTTACAGAATGATTTTTTCTTCGATGAGGAAATCAGGGGAACAATGACAGAAGGTTCCTTTACTGTAAATTTTACAGATGTTACAGAAAGTGAGCGGGTTATAATTTCAGAGGGATTCCTTGAAGATTACTGCCTGGTATTGCACGTTACTGTTAAAAATGATCCTGAAGTAGGATTGATTATAACTGATTGGACAGCGCCATGATGATTTTAACTAAAATGCCGAGGAAAGGGTGACTAATTATTAGTAGAAGAAGCAGGCAACCTGTAACAACTGAAGGCCGGGCGGATAAGTATAACAGCCGCTATTCACCGATTGGACTGGATTTGGGAAGCGCGCGGATTAAAATTATTCAATTCAAAAATTCCCGCGGCAGATTAGAGCTTTTCAGCAGGGCAATTACCCAGACCCCGCTTGGTACAATCGAAGAAGGTAAAATTAACGATCCCGGCCCGTTAACTGAAGAGCTGAAACAACTTAAGCAAAAATACAGCTGGCATAGTAACAGGGTTAATCTATGCCTGGGCTCACAGGCTTTCTTTATGCGCCGGGTACAGCTTCCACCCATGACTGAAGCGGAAAAAACCAGGGCAATGCAGTTCGAAGTTGAAAGGCACTTCCCGCTGAAGGCCAGGGAAGCGGTTTTCGACTATTGTCCGGTTGAAAATAGTAAAATTCCAAGCCCTTCAGCCAGAGAATACCTGCTCGCCGCCGCTTCCAAAGAAACAGCAGATTCATACTCTGCAGTAGTGGAAAGTGCCGGTTTTAATTTACAGTCCATAGAAATACTACCACTATCCCTGCTTCGGTCTATCCTTAACCGGGTAACTGCAGGCCGCGGCCAGCCTGCTAAAAAGAATGCTTCTTGCTGCGTGCTCCTGGATCTCGGTTTCAAGGATAGCAGCCTCTTAATTGCCCGCGGCAGAGAATACCAGATATACCGGAGCTTGAAAACCGGGATCGACCACTTCTGCCGGGATGCTGTAAAAGGTGATTGCACAGATTACCAGAGCGCGCACCGCAAGGTCTACACAAAAGGATCTCTTGACGAAAGAGGCCTTACAAAAACAGCTGATCAGCTTGCCGCTAAAATAATTCAGTCTCTCAATTACTGGACAGAACAGTCTTCTCTCTCCGGATCAGAGGTGCACAGTCTGGAAATATGCGGCGGCGGCGCTTTCATTCCAGGCCTGGCTGCTTACCTTGAACAGAAACTCTCCATTAAACCGAGACTTTATAATCCCCTTTCCACATTTACTGGCACAAGCCTATCCGGGCAGCCTGAAACCTACCGGGAAGAAGCTTTTTTCCCTGCCGCCCAAGGGCTGGCCCTCAGGGGGTGGGTTAAATAAGTTACGAAATGGATTTACGCAGTTTAGAATATAAGCTAAAAGACAGGTTTATAAAACCCGGCGCGGTTAAAATCGCATTTGCAATCATGCTGCTGCTATTCCCTCTCGTATCCTTGTATGGGTTAGCCCTTTACGCAGCATCATTGGATAAAGAATCTATTATTCTAAAAGAAAGCATCGCCAACCTGGCCCTGGCTGCCGGGCCGTTGAAGGCGAAAGCGGAAGAGACGGAACAGATAATGGCCAGGGCCGAACTGGAAAATAAGCTTTCTTCCCATAAAGCACCCTGGTCTTTATACCTGCAGGAATTGCAAACTACGGCACAGCGGAACATCTTTATTGCATCAATTACCTTTAACCCCGACCGGTCGGTAGAAATTAAAGGTGACAGCAACACCATGCAGGCAGCAGCCCAATACAAACGGGATATAGATAACCTTTCTTTTACGGGAAGAACTGAGTTAACTGCAATAACAATGAATTCCGACGGGCACTATAATTTTCAAATCAAGGCATTAATAGTTACCGAAAAAGAGGTGGATCGAGATTAAAAAACCGGCAGTTAAGCGAAGCAAGAGAGAATATATTCTTGTTCTGATCCTCGCTCCTGCAGTTATTTTCACCCTGGGCTGGCACATGAACGGGGCTGACCTTTACTCAGAAATTAATGAACTGCTTATAAAACGCGGGCACCTGCGGGAAGAGCAATTATCACTGCAGTCAACAGTGCAGGATAAAGAAGAGATCGAAAAAGCCTGGTCAATACTGCAGGTGGAAAAAGAAAGCCTATATACCGCCATTCCCAGCCTCGATGAACTTCCGCTGGTGTTAGGCAAGCTTGAATCTCTGCTTGATCGGCATTCAGGTGCAGTACAATTAATAAGGATCGGCGATACATATTTTGAAGATGATTACGTGACTGTCGGTCTGACCCTGCATCTGGCCGATCAAGCTCACCAACTTCAAGGTATATTGCAGCAGCTGGAAGAATTTCCTCACCTGGCGCTTACAGATCAGATCCTCTGGTTCAATACAGGCGGCATGGAATCGAGGATGGAGCTGCACCTGAGGCTGGTATTTATGGCTCCCGGCTATCCGGCATTTGTTTTTGAATAAGAGAAACTGTATCAAAAGGGACCAGAAAATCAATTAAACCTTTCAGGGAGGTACCGATAATGGCTCCGCAGTACCGTTTCAGTGCAAAAGACTGGCAGGGTAAAAAAATAAGCGGCAGTTTCCCGGCTGTGAACAAAAGTGAAGCACTCGATCAGCTGCGATCCCGGAGCCTGACCCCAATTGACCTTGCTGAACAGCGCTACCCGTGTTTACATCAAAGTGAATTTTTATTAAAACCCTTCCAAAAGATCGGCTTACGGCAGTACAACAGCCGGGATCTGATGATTTTCTGCCGCCAGCTTTCTACGATGCTCAAGGCGGGCATAGCCATTTTACGTGCATTGTACATTCTCTCCGGTCAGATGGATAAGCGAATTTTTCGGGAGAAACTGCGATCTGCATCTTTTTCCCTGGAACAGGGCAGCGGATTGGCTGATGCATTACGGCGGGAGAAGGATTTCTTTCCTCCCCTGCTGATAAACATGGTTGAAGCCGGCGAAGAAAGCGGCAATCTTGAAGCAGTTATGGAAAGGATGGCTGATCATTACGAAAACCAGCATGATCTGGAAGAAAAGATTCGTTCTGCGACAGCTTATCCTATTTTTATCACAGCAGTTGCCTGCATTGTAGTCCTGGTAATGATTGTATTTGTTTTGCCCCAGTTTGCCGCTATTTTTAATACCATGGGTCTGGAAATGCCCCTGCTCAGCAGAATGTTATTAAATCTCGGTGAAATTACTGCAGGCAACTGGTATATTATTCTGGCACTGCTTCCTATTATCGTCGTTAACCTGGCCTGGTACGTTAAAACAGAAAAGGGCAGGCTCAAGGTTGATCGCCTACGACTGCGCCTGCCACTCTATGGAAAGATCTACAGCCAAACCATTGCCGCACGTTTTTCCCGCACGCTTTCAACGCTCCTCGCAAGTGGTGTAACGCTGCACAGTGCCCTGGCTCTGATCGACAAAATTATTGATAACCGGGTTCTGTCTCGTTCAATTAACGATCTAAGCGGCGGCCTGAGCCGCGGGGAAAGTATGGCTATAACAATGGGTGCCGATAAAAACTTTCCACCACTGCTGGCAGAAATGGTGCGTGTCGGAGAAGAAACCGGGGCCCTTGATGAAACCCTTAACAGTACTGCCGCTTTCTATGAAAAAGAAGTGGCTTATGTTGTCGAAAGGCTCAGTACGATATTAGAACCGGTCCTTCTATTGGCAGTCGGCCTTTTCATCGGTCTTCTTGTCTTTTCCATCCTCTCACCCATGTACCAGGTTTTCCAAATGATCTGATTTTTCCTCTATTCGCGTATATGATATGTTGAATAAATTTTAACTGTTTGACTTTTTAATATTTTTAAGCAGGGTATTTCGGGGGACATGGCGAAAAATAAGCTTAAGCAAAGAGATAATTTATTGCCAGCCTGCATAAATCCTGGCAAAATAATATTTTAAGGAAACCACGATATGGACCGGATTGAACCGCACTTGAAAAATGAATTGAATGAGCATCAACATTTATTCCAAAGTGTAATCAACTTTCTTCCTGACCCTGTCTTTGCCATCGATGCAGAAGGAAAAGTAATCCTCTGGAACGAAGCAATCGAAGAGCTTACCGGTATAACCGCCGGTATAATCCTTGGTAAAGGAAACTATGAACATTCCTACTGCCTGAACGGCGAGCGTAAACCTTCCCTCATCGACCTGGTAATAGATCAGACCCTGCCCCCGGAAGAGGCTATTGGCGTAGATATGCTCCCCATTCAAAGAGATGATAATAATAGCCTCTACGGTGAAACCAAGTGCATGAACAGCAAGGGGGATAATATCTACTTCCAGGTTAAAGCATCACCCCTCTACG
>Ga0114946_10000592_pt1 | contig 24509 bp, 12 predicted proteins | sample WalLakDeSediment_FD_88676 | JGI IMG/M metagenome (GOLD analysis project Ga0114946, IMG submission 88676) | Lake sediment microbial communities from Walker lake, Nevada to study Microbial Dark Matter (Phase II) - Walker Lake 11/02/13 Deep Sediment | ecosystem: Environmental > Aquatic >... | reverse complement strand
GCGGCCTTGCGGCCTCGGGTTCGGTGTGTTTCATAGGGTTCTCCTCAAGTGAATGGTATTGAAAGTAGTTGTAAGGGAGAAATGCGAACCCCTGACCCCGCCGCGAAACGACGGAATATCGGGGGTGGGCGACGCTTGTAAAAAAAGTGCGTCGGTAATGCGCATACAGGATGAAGCATGCGCCCGGACGGGACGGAAGGAACACATATCGACAGGTGACAACGTGACGATGCGACAGCAGGTACGCGGGAAGGCAGGCTCCAATATCCGGTAACACAGCACGCTGCTCCTCGACGCGGAGACAGCGGCATGCAACGAAAAGCACTACCTATACGCGTGATAGTGATATAGTTGCGTTTCGGATGTTCGTCGGGCGACGTAATCCCGTTGTGTGTTCTCCCTATCCGACGTTGTTCTTCACGGAAACGCTCGCACCCACTCATTCCACTGCCCGAAAGAAGTTGGTGAATTCGTATTGCGCTAATGTACACAGACGCACAATACACCGCAATTTAAATCATGAATATTTTTTCTGTATCGTATGCTGTCGCTCGTATCCCCTCGCAAGCCCCGCTACATCACCGTTCGCGGCATGGTTGCGCGGCTGGAACCGCTGCGATCATGCATGCTCGATTGTCCGAGCTGATGCGCTGCATCTATTGTATCACTCGTATCGGCACGGCCGGCGGCCAATTGATGTTGCTCCACGACGTCGAGTCGTTGCCTGAATCGGCAGGCAACGGGATGTACAGTGACGGCCGGAAGTGCGATACACATGCCCGCACTGCCAGCCGTCCGCTGCCAGCGGAGCCTGTTTGCGCTCATTGCGCCGTGCTCCTGCTTCGATGAAGGCGGGATACGGCCAGTGTATCCGAGGTCACAACGAGACGCTATCTCCGCACATCCACCGGCACGCTCCGCTGCTCGCCGCCCGTGAGGACGCGGTAGTAGTACATGCCCGAGGGCAGCCCGGTGGTGGACTGACGCAGTGTGGCAGTCGCATCGAGCATGCCCTCATGTACGCATGCGATATACCGGCCGTGAATGAAGCACAGATCGACAACAGCATGCCTGCCCCCTGCTCCGTCTACATGCAGGGTGTGCATATCGCCGGCGACTGCGGGATTCGGATACACGCGAACATCCAGCGTTGCGGATTCAGGCAACGGCGTGGTGCTGGTCGTATACTCCGGCAGCAGCATGTCGTAGATGCCCGCCCAGGTGCTGACGGTGAGCCGCCGGGGATTTTCGTGATAGCGGATGTAGCGGACTGATACGTTATGCATGCCGACGAGAGGCAGCGCCTCCCAGGTTTCGCCGTAGTCGTATGGGACGTACATGCCGCCGGAGCGGAGACAGGTATCCCTAAATGTCCTGCAATTCTCCATGGCTTGACCACAGCTTGATAGACATGAATGAACCAGAACGCCCGAGATGGTCGCTGTAGAGGCACAAGATGTTTCGGCTCTGCATATTCTCGTAGTGTCGCCCGTGCGACCGCTGCGGCTTCACTTGATCGCCAAACATCCAGACGATGTTGATGACTCGCCGCGATTGCCCCCGTAAATTCGCTGAGTATATCCTGAACATGTGGTACGGTGGTGCATCGAATATAATGGACGCAACACGCAATCCGACAGCCAACAGAGGTGAAGCGCCACGGCACTCAAACCGGGGCGCTCGACCTACCTGGAGGCATGCCAGTCAGTTGCACTCCAACGAGAAACCCCCTACCTCATGAGCATCATGCTCCGCGATTGTGTCTTGCCCTCGAAAACGAGTCGGTAAATATACGTCACGGAGGGAAGATTTGTCGCATCAAAATACTCTCCGTATCGACCTGAGGAGCGAACTTCGTTGACCAGAAGCGCAACTTCACGCCCAAGCACATCATGTACACTCATCCGGACGTAACCGTCGTGACCAAGGGAGAATGGAATCACCGTACCGGGATTGAAAGGATTCGGATGATTACGATCCAATGTGAAATCGCGGGGCAACTGTGATGGTGTGGACTTACCCGACGCCAATATTCTACCACAACGACAGCGACGGTACCAACACGCAGAACACGAAGAGGCATATCCAAGGCCCTGGAACATCTCAAGAGTTCCGTGGCGAGCATGATCATCCCATCCCATCAGTAACCAAAAGGCCTCAAAAAGAGGTTAATTCGTCGGGGTGGCCGGATTTGAACCGACGACCTCCTGCTCCCAAAGCAGGCGCGATACCGTGCTACGCTACATCATGACCGCTCTTCCGTTGGTCTCCGCTGTTGAGCAGGCGTGGAGTGAAACACGGTCACAAGGAGTGGATGCAGTTATATCAGACCTTCAAACACACTTTTCGCTGTGGCTAGCGGAAGATAAAGATGATCGACGTCATCTTCCAGACTGCAGAACCCATACTTCTCGTAAAAGCGTCGCGCATTCTCATCTATCGCATCCACTTCCACAGCGTGGACTCCGATGTCTGCTGACAACCGGGTGATTCTACGGAACGCATCCACCAAAAGGTAACTGCCATAGTGTTTCCTTTGGTAGGACACAGCGACGGCTAATCTACCGATACGTACCGCTGGAACAGGATGGCGAGGGAGTTTCCTTCTACTTTCTTCCGGCATATCGTGCAATTCGATGAGCGACATGCTGATCGTGTAGTAACCGCGAATCTCGGTCTCACCGCGGGAATGCAGAACATAGGTGGTACTGAACTTCTGTTCCATTTGCCTTAGCGCGTGCTCTCGAAGGAAGGTGGTAAGCGACATCACACCGCATTCAAACGGCTTTCTGTCGAAGTCTCTCGACAACTTCGAGATGCGGGGATCAGAAGCCATCTGAGTCCGGAATGTTTTCCAGGTACTCCCGGACAGCGGATTTCAGCGCCTCATTCGCTTCATGCGGATGCTCGAGCAATTCGATAAACCTTTCCGAGTCAGCTCGCGACAGTTTCGTTGTCTGATGCTCGCGAATGACCGCTCGGGCGGCCGGGAGCGCATTCGCGAGGAGGAAGCTCGTCAGCGAATGGCCCGACACCGCCGCAGCTTCTTCGAGCAAGCTCTTCTGCTCCTGATCAAGCCGTATATCGATGCGAAGCTTTCGAGAATGTATTGATGCTGTATGTTCCATGTTTCTTTCCAGAATGTGTTTCGTGCAAACATGCAAACTGCCGTGCCGCTGCAGTGGACCGCAATCCTTCTTCGTTTTTCTCACATGTACGGAAAAATTCCGTACATGCGTGGACTATAAATTAAATGTACAGCATCTGTCCGTACAATGCAAGCGAATTCATACCGCACCCGACGTTGTTGCCGGGGGCATGACGAGCAGAACTCGAATGAAATGACCAATTTCAGAACACATTTCTCCGCCGTTGCGTGCGACTTGTGCCGGGGAGAGGTGGAGGGAGTCGTGGCTTCGTGTTTACCGACAGGTTGCGTCGACCGTTACCAAAGCTATTCTTCACCGCAGTACCGAGGTTTGTCGTACAGTATACGCTCTATCCTAGAATGGTGGACAACTATCGCGTCGAACTATCAGCAACGCAGGTTTTCACTTCATCTGTCGCGTCACCTTCACTTTCCAGAAAGCACGAGGAAGCCCGACCATGTTCCGAAAGACAGAGCCCATGAGAAATGATTTCCTGAAGTCCCTCGAGTTGCAGTACGCTATCCACCACGATACATTACCATCGCCTTCGTTGCAGAGCATCGGCACGCTGGACACCTTCATCGAAGCATTCGGTCGGATACTATCGGAAAAAATGGGCGAAATCAATTGGAATGGATGGACGAATTGATCGGAATGGACGTGCGCAATAGTAGCAAGGGGATAGCCCGTATGATCGCCTCGCTGGGTGAGGTGTCGGGGAATCCCTCGCTATCGATATAGAAGTCGCGCATAACGCTCTTTATCCAGTATCATGAGGATGCATTCGCCATGGATCATTTCGAAGCCACCATCCAGACTCTTTTCGAAGCGGAGAGCTATTAAGTGCGCCAGTCCTTCAAGGTGAACCTCACGAAGGAGGAGAAACAAAAAATCGGCAAACCTTCAATATCGAGGTCAGAGATCTGTTTCCACACAAGCCTAAAGGGAAGCGCATTCTCGCAATCGAGGCCAAGTCGTATCTCGACTCCCCCGGCGTGAAGGTCGAAGAACTGAGGCGTGAGTACGATGTTCCGGAAAGTCGCTACAAGCTTCACCTGCAGCAATTACCGTAAGATCGTGCTTGCTCGTTTGAGGTAGGATCTGATTGACTGCGGCATGGCCTCTTCCGCTAGAACAGTGCAACTCTGGGTGGGTGGTCGCTGGGAATGTTTACCGGAAACGCTCAGACGAGCTGAGAGCGTATTTCTCCGACAGTGGGTGGTTCTTCTGGGAGCCGGAAGATGTAGCACAAAAAGTCCGTAAGCTGGCAGAGATGGGGTGCGAATACAATCCGGCCATAATCATCGCGAAAATTCTTCGGAAAGTTGGTTGAGGTTGTCGCTCCGCTTCTGAACAAGCCCAAACTGCCTGCGGGGTTCTTGGAGGCTCCCAGGTACGATCTCACATGAACCCTGATGGGCGGACCCGCCTCGACCACTGTATCGCGCTAGAAGGGTTGCAGAGTACACGGCCAACATAATAGTCCCGCATGGAAGCGGAGTATTAAGAGCGGCACTTTGAATTCTACAAAGGCGAGCATGGCAGATATTTGGACAAATGAGTGATCGCGTCATTTGAACTCTACCACAACGACAGCGACGGTACCAACACGCAGAACACGAAGAGGCATATCCAAGGCTCTGGAACATCTCAAGAGTTCCGTGGCGAGCATGATCATGCCATCCCATCATTAACAAAAGGCCGTTCTCGCGGCGGACAGACCTGCAGGTCGCGTGATGCCTCGTATCGGGAATACGATAAAAAGATCGCGATACTCTATGACGTCCCTTTCGGCGAGTTGTGGCAGCAGTCCTTCGGCGATGTGCACGACAAGAAAGCCATGCAGAACATGCGGCCAACCTGCATCTGCTGCATGATCGTCGGATCGCGCCCTCCTTTGATTCCGACCGTCACACACCGACTGCGATGCTCAAACAGCCGGCCCGATCCCGCCACGCTTTATTGGGGAATTCTTTTCCACGCGGGCGCTGTTATACTACGAGTGTATAGAACCAAGCAGCATCCCCCGGTCGCGGCTTGAGCCAGATGCGCGTACAGCGCTTTCTGTCGGAGGCCTCGCGACGTACTACCGGATGGTGATCAATGATAAAATCAATGTAAGGAGCGTGGATTATGTCAATGTTTAACGTCAAGTTGTTGCGCAAAGAGGAAATCGCCACGGATACGATGACATTTTATTTTGAGAAACCGGAGGGATTTATCTACAAAGCGGGGCAGTACGGTGACTTGACGCTGATAGACCCGCCTGAAACCGATTCCGGTGGGGACACCCGTACGTTTACCATGGCCAGCGCGCCTGGCGAAAACCACCTTATGTTTGCGACCCGCATGCGCGATACCGCGTTCAAGCGGGTTTTACGGAGCATGGACCCCGGCACGGAAATCAAACTTGAGGCAGCGTACGGATCGTTCACGCTGCACAATAACGCGGACATCTCCGCCGTGTTTCTCGTGGGCGGCATCGGAGTGACACCTGTACGGAGCATCGTTGTTCAGGCCGCGCAGGACAGGCTCTCCCACACCCTGCACGTGTTTTATGCGAACAACACACCGGAGGATTCGGCATATCTTTCGGAACTCATGGCGGCAGGGGAGCGCATTCCTAATTACTCATTCATCGGCACGATGGCTGAGATGGAAAAATCCAGCGCCACCTGGTCCGGAGAGACCGGCTTTATCACGGGAGCGATGCTCGGGAAGCACATCAACGATCTTGCGCTGCCGATATACTACATCGTCGGACCGCCGGGCATGGTGCGGGCGATGCGTGAGATACTGAATGAAGCGAGCGTCAATGAGGACAACATCCGCACCGAGGAATTCTCCGGCTATTGACCGGGAGTTCCAGAGCTAGTAGACAGTAGATGAAGGCAAATTGCCGCGACCAACTACCAATTCCCCCCGCACCTAGAAAAAAGGCCTCAAAAAGAGGCCAATTCGTCGGGGTGGCCGGATTTGAACCGACGACCTCCTGCTCCCAAAGCAGGCGCGATACCGGGCTACGCTACACCCCGTAGCTAATAAACATAACGCAATTCTTCGCAAGAGACAAATGAAATTGGGGTGTGTGCGATTTGCGTCTGTAGATTGATTTCCTCTGGCCTGCCGATCAGGCCCGTTTCGCCAGTCCGGGTTCTGCATTTTCACAATACTCGTGTTTCCTCGCAGTATCAAATACGAAGGGGTGGCGTTCGCACACCACCCCTACGGATTAATAATACCAATCGAAGTTTGTTTTGTTCTCTATGCGTTCTACTTGCTGCTTTCTATTTTCTGCAAATTCGGTGCTTCGAGCCCGTAGCCCTTCTTTTTGTCCTCCACTTTGAGCAGATATCCGAAAACCAGCGCCAGCACGCCGAGCAAGGAAAAGACCAGCATAGGTATGGTGTAGTCGTAACGTGCCGTGAGATCGCCTGCGGCCAGCGCTTCGGCCACACCTGGATTAGCTCCTGCCAGAATGACGCCGATCAGTGCGGGGATGAGGCCCAGACCCCAGTTCTGTATCAGGAATACCACGGCATACGCGGAACCCAGATAGCGGTCTTCGACGACTTTCGGGACAGACGGCCACAAGGACGCAGGAACAAGCGAGAAGGCCACACCCAGCAATAGAATGGCGAAAATGTACAACGGCATGAACGGTGGTCCAATGGCGAATATGAGATGCGAAATGACCAGTAACGCTGCTCCAAGCATCATGGTGGATGCCGCCTTGCCCTTTTTGTCAATGTAATTGCCTATGATGGGTGTGAGCAGAATTGTTCCGATAGGCAAGAGCCCCGATATCAAGCCCCCGGTTCCAGCACCTATGTCAAGCTTGTTCTGCATCATGTTCACAGCGTATTTCAAGAAGGGAAATACGGCTGAATAAAACAGCACGCACAGCATCGAGATATACCAGAAAGCCTTGTTGGTCACGATCTTACCGAGATCGCGCAACTTGAACTCCTCTTCGGCGTTGTCGGTGCCGGCTGCATCAGTTTCTTTGTCGAACTTTCTGTCAAAGCCGATCACGTATGTGAGAAAGGTCAGCATACCGATGAACAGCAACGCACAACCCACGACGACAGTGCGGCTGGGTTCGTTGCCCGCTATCATTGCGGAGAAGAAAAACGCCGCTGAGGCACCCATGCGCGCTGTGGCCATTTCCATACCCATTGCGAGCGCAAGCTCTTTGCCCTTAAACCATTTCACAATGGTTTTCGAGACAGTGATCCCGCACATCTCAACACCAATCCCGAATATCGCATATCCTATCGATGCCACTTTCGCCGAGGCGGGCATCCACTTCATGAAGGAATTGAAGAACTCGAAACCGAAGCCGCCCGAATTGAAATGATCCGTGAGGGCGTACAACTTGATCACACCACCGAGCAACATGAGAACGGTGGAAAGCATACCGGTGAAGCGTATTCCGAGCTTGTCGAGTAGTATACCCGAGATCAGAAGAAATCCGAGCATGTTCAGGTAATACTCGGAGCCCGAGAATGTACCGTATACCTGTGGATTCCATCTATAGTTGACTTCCAGCAACTGCTGCAAGGGAGCGAGCATATCCACGAAGAAATATGCGGCGAGCATGGTGAAGGCGATGAGAAATAGCGCCGTCCACCGTGCGGCTTTGGATTCATTGATCGCGGTCTTGATTTGTTCCATACCGTGTGCTGTTGGGAGTGAATGATGGATGTTGACGTGAAGGCCGGAACCCATTGTAAATACAACTTTCGACGCAGAAATCCAATCGAATCGAGAATCGAACCGATGTGGGTAGTGGGAAGCAGCGTTTACTGGAATGGACGGAGGAAATAATACGTGGATGGAATTAGGAAAATGTTGTCGTTTCTTTTCTCTCGACCGTGATTGCCCAAGTGTGTAAGCTCGCTAGCCCTCCGGGCCGAATAGGGTTGGGGTGCCGTCCTCTCCCCCCACCGACAAATCGGAGTTTGGAAACTCTCCGTGGTGAGGTTAGCGGAGCGTTGCCCCTCCGGGCCGTGACGAAGACGTAACGATATCATTTTTCAAACTTCGGCCCGCTTTCCGCTTTCCGAGAAGGTCGAGAAGTGAGGAAAGAGGAGTGAGGACATGCACTACACCGAGGAGGTGACGCACTGTTTAGCACTCTTCGTATGCACATGCATTGCGACGACGAGGCCGCAAATACGAGATGTCACTGATGCTGTTGCGCGAAGGATTCAGGGAGAGCATCGTTCGTGCACGTGAGCATTACGAGATCGGCTTCACTGGACGGCGAAAGAAGAAACGGTCCCAGACGCGCTGTTTGATTCTCCGCTACTGATTCCAGCAGGCTTCCAAGCGATTGTGTGGATTGCGTGGGAACCGGAATTCCGAAAAAGCGGTTGAGCTGCCCTACGGTAGTATCGATGTGAAAGCTCAAGGTCTGTCCGAGAGGTAGTGGAATTGTTCGAGCGTATGGGTCGAAGAGCCGGTCGAGGAGGGGTTTCAGTGTAAGCTGCATAGCGATGAACACGTGATCGCCTGTCTGGAGAATCGTCGCTCCACGGGGCATGATCAATTCCTCTCCGCGAACGACGAGAGTTACTACAACACCGTTCGGGAATGCGATGTCACGCAAACTCTGTCCCGCCACACGTGCAGAAGGAGAAACCGTGTACTCAACGATTTCACCGTCGACTTGTCGTAACGCGTTGATCTCGACGGAAATCGGCGGAGCGGGGTCCGAAGGCAGGGCGAGCCGGAGTCGCCGGGCGAATGCGGGCAGCGACCATCCCTGTGTGACAGCGGAAATAAGAACCACGAAAAAGACGACGTTGAAGAGCAGTTCGCTACCCTCGACGCCCGCGATGAGCGGGAAGGTTGCGAGAGTGATCGGCACGGCACCTTTCAGTCCAACCCATGACAGAAAGGTTATTTCTTTCAAACGGAATTTGAACGGAAACACCGACGTGAGGACTGCAAGCGGTCTGGCCGCGAAGATCAGGACCAGAGCGATCAGCAAGCCGTCTCCGGCAACGGCAGCGAGGCGGCTGGGAAAACTCAACAAACCCAGCATGACGAAAAGCATGATTTGACCAAGCCAAGCGGTCGCATCGTGGAACAGCAAAATACCCCGTCGGAATACCAGGAATTCCTTGCCGAGAATTATTCCGGCAATGTAGATCGCTAGAAAGCCGCTTCCACCTAGAATCGTGGCCACGCCGAAAGTGAGTAGTCCGAACGCCAGAACGAGAAGAGGGTAGAGCCCGGCGTAGTCGAGGTTGATTCTGTTGACTAACCAGGCTGCCCCGTATCCGACGCCGATGCCGGCGACAGCCCCGACGCCGAATTGAAGAACGAACAAGAGAGCGAGCGCTCCCTCCGTTTCGGCTACCCCGGTAATCACGCTGATAGATGCGACGGTCAGGAAAATCGCCATGGGATCGTTTGAACCGCTTTCCACTTCAAGCGTAGCAGACAATCGTTCAGGAAGTTTCAACTTGCTCGTGCGAAGTATGGAAAACACCGCTGCCGCATCGGTGGAACCGACTATCGCGCCAAGCAGCATTCCGTGAAGGATAGGGATGTTCAATATCCATGATGCAGCCAGACCCGTGAACACCGATGTCAGGACTACACCGAGAGTGGATAGAGACGATGCCGGTCCCCAAGACACGCGGAGCGACTCGAGTGATGTGCGCAAGCCGCCGTCGAACAGTATCAGTGCCAATGCCACGCTACCGAGATTGTAGGCAAGGCTGTAGTTTTCGAAGGCGATACCTCCCAAGCCCTCGGAGCCGGCCAGCATTCCGAGACCCATGAACAACACAAGCACCGGCATTCCCATTCGTGATGAGAATTTGCTCGACACAATGCTCAAAAGGATGAGAATTCCCGCGAATAATACCGCTGTACTAAGAGTGAACATGTGCTGCTTTCGTTAAACGAGTACCGTATTTCCACTGTCGAGGACTGATGAGCTGAATCGGGTTTGAAGCGGTGGAGAGTTGATACCCGCAGAAACGTCGATTCACCTCTATCGCGAACATACTGAAGTCTTTCGTGGTTCCGCCCGATTACGCTACCGGAAGGCGAAAAACGCTATGCTGTGTTGGAAGCAGCTTCATGCATGCTTCGAAAGTCTTGACGGCGGAAGCAGTTCATCGTTGAGTACACGCGCAGGACGAATAAGGCGCGTACGGCTCGATCCGACAGTGTGCGAACACCTCCTCGGGCTCCGTGTACGTTGCATGAAGCACAACATTTAATATGGCGAAATACTCTCCGACTCTCAAGTTCGCATGAGTTTTCTACTCACACGATCTATTCACACGACCACGAAGCACGATTTTGTCGACGAGTATTTTCAAAAGGTGAGTTCTACAAGGCGAAATTCACCTGAGACGATGTGAAGACACAGAGGTGGGGACGTGTAGAACTTCGTCAACACTCCTGGCCGCTATGTGTGCACGCACGCGGTGGCGTTAGAGCGGGCTGCGAGAATGCATCCCTTTGAATGCCCTGATCGGTGCCTCGGCGTTGCGCGTATTGGGGTGCCAGGTCCACCCTCGTTATTCCAATTCGCGATTCACGCTGTTATGAATTATTGGAAAAGACGGCTACCTTGATTGGGATGTTTTCGACCATAGCTCGCGCTCGTATGTAGCGTAGGCGATTCCGTGTGATGCATGATGACATACAGCAAGTTGAAGCGACGAGTGAAAAATTTCTGGGATGAGCAGAGCTGCGGCGAAGTGTACGCAAGCGGTGGAACGGAATTCGATTACTATCATTCGCATGCCAAGGCTCGATACGAACTCGAACCGTATATCTGGGATTTCGCGAAATTTCACGAGGGGCGCGACAAGGACGTGCTGGAAATCGGTGTAGGCATGGGTGCGGATTTCTTCGAGTGGTCGAAATCGCAGCCCCGTACGCTCTGTGGTTTCGACATGAGTCCAAGAGCGGTACGTCATACACGACGGAGGTTGGAACTGCACGGTGTCAAGGCGAAACTATTCGTCGGTGATGCCGAGAACACACCGCTCGCGGATGAATGCTTCGACATAGTCTATTCTTGGGGCGTGTTGCATCACTCCCCCGATACAGCGCAAGCAATCCGACAGGTGTACCGCATTCTACGTCCGGAAGGGATTGCTCGAATCATGATGTATCACAAGTATTCGCTCACGGGATACATGTTGTGGGCAAGGTATGGAGCAGCGACAGGGCGTCCGTTCCGGCGGCTGGACGATATCTATGCCAGTCACCTGGAAAGTCCCGGGACAAAAGCGTACTCCATCTCCGAAGCGCGAATGCTGTTTCGAGATTTTTCCGATGTCGATGTACGTATTCAGTTGTCGTTTGGTGATTTGTTGTACGGTTCCGTTGGGCAACGGCATGGTGGGGCACTGCTTTCCATCGCGAAAAAGCTCTGGCCTAGATTCTTGCTGAAACGCGTGTTTGCATCGCACGGTTTGGTGATGCTGATCGAGGCGAGGAAAAGTTGAGCTGTTTGAAGGACTGCTTCTGGACTGTGCTCCGCGACAACGGGACAGGGCGTAGGTTTCCATTTCATCCGAGCGGAGAATGGAAACAACGCTGGCGGATTACTATACTATACCTTGTACGTAGTGTTCATCAGTGTCTGCTACGGTGATGCGTCGCACCGTACATGTATGCGTGAGTAACGCAGCAGTTCGCCTCATGTGGAGTGCCGAATTCAATTGACATTCCACTCTCTGATATGTAGTTTACCTTAGCTGTTCACAGCGTTTCGCTTGTCATGTTTGACACGGAGTACACGCCGTACAACATCAGTTACGCGAGGTAGCCATGCATATCAGATACTACTATCTTATCTTCGGCATTGTTTTCGTCACTGTCATTGCCTCGACTCTGCATGCGCAGAACCCATTCATTCACATGCCCGGTGATGCCGCGCAGGCGGGGCAGAAAGCGAGAGCGCGGCATGAGTACTTCTATCACCGGTACAGTTGGCCGGATGGTGTGATTCCGCCCGGAGCGCGAGCACGAGCGTACGAACAAATGCAGAGCATGCCGTTGTACAGCGGCTCGGGTGAGCATGGCACAATGCGTACCCTCGAATGGGTGAACATCGGTCCGTGGAATGTCGGTGGGCGCATTTTCGCGCTGGCACTCAATCCCAAGCGTCCGGAAACGATGTTCGTTGGTGCTGCCGACGGCGGGGTATGGCGGTCATACGACGGTGGGTTGTCGTGGACTTCCGTATCCGAATCATTTCCAACGCAGGCGATGGGTTCCATAGTCATCAATCCGATGGATACATCCATCGTCTACGCCGGTACGGGCGATGCCAGTTTCGGTTCGCTGTCCTTCGACGGTGCGGGAGTGTTCAAGAGCACGGATGGAGGGGACAACTGGTTCCAGGTCGGCGAGGGCACGCTACCCGAATATGCGCGGGCCAGCGATATGGCCATCAATCCGCTGAATCCCGACATTCTCTACATGGCTGTCCCCGACGGTATTCGCGATCCTGCCGATATGGGAATCTGGCGGTCGACCGATGCAGGCGCGACGTGGCAACTCGTGTTGACGGGGCGTATGACGGATATAGTGATAGATCCGAAACACCCCGCAGTGCTGTACACGGTGTCGAGCAAGATGTTCTCGGCCGGTACAGCGGATAGGTACGGCATGTTCAAGACAACCGATGGTGGTGATAATTGGTTCCAACTCGATATCGGTGTGCCGGACTCGCTGATGGGCCGGACAGCAATCGCGATTTGTGCCGAGCATCCCGAGGTGCTGTATATCGGCGTATCCGAAGTTGCCGGAGCACGTGGCTCGCCATTGCTGGGTGTGTTCAGGACGACGGACGGCGGTGCGAGCTGGACGAAGCTCGACGTTCCGTTCGACTATCTCACACCGCAAGGATGGTTCGATAATGTCGTCGGTGTGCATCCGACTGATCCCGACATCGTCTACGCTGGTGGTGTGAAACTGATACGGTCTTCCGACGGCGGGGTATCGTGGGAGCGCATAGCGGATCAGCTCGCCGGTGGCATTCTGCATGTGGATCAGCATGAAATCGCATTCGACCCCACGAATCCCGATCGCGTCTATGTCGGAAACGATGGTGGTTTGTATTTGCTTACCGATGAAGGCAGAAATCTGGAAAAGCGCGACATCGGACTCTCCATCACGCAATTCATCGGAGGCGACATGTATCCGGGCAATGAGCTGGTCGCCTTCGGTGGTACACAGGACAATGGGACGCTGTTATCCGAGCAGCAGATGTTGTTCGACCTCGTGCTGTACGGTGACGGTGGTCACGGTTACATTCACCCGACGAAACCGAATATCATGTACACGACGCAGGAGCGGATAAAGCTCTGGCGTTCGGAAGACTTCGGGCGCACATGGACTTGGGCCAACGGTAATCTGCCCAACGAAGGCTCATTGTTCTACATCGCATACGAGATGGACAAAGTCGATCCGGAACGGTTGTATCTGGGGACGTATCGCATGTACAGAACGCTGAACGGAGGTCGTTCATGGCAACAGTTGCAGACCTGTCTGTTCCCGGCAGCGACGGGTGGCTGTTATTACATCACGGCAGTGAGCATAGCGCCGTACGACAATAATCTTATCCTTGCTGCTGCACCGGGGCAGACCGCCATTTCACAGGACGGCGGAAGCTCGTGGGCGGTGACGAGCACAGCCCTGCCGCTTGCCGCATGCAGCGCGTTCAGGACTTTCCGTCCAGGTGTCATGTATGCAACATTCGCTCGATACGAAGTGGGGAAAGTTTGGAAATCCGAAGATTACGGGCACACGTGGGTGAATATCACCGGCAACCTCCCCGATGTTCCCGTCGAAGACGTGATAGAACTCGATGGGTCGGTGATCATCGGCACACTGATTGGTGCATTCATCTCCGACGACGATGGCGCGACATGGCAGCGTTTGGGGACGGGCCTACCGGCGTTGTCTGTACAGCGCTTGTTGTATCAATCCGAAAGCGGCATCCTTCGTGCGATCACGCATGGACGCGGCATGTACGACCTGCAGTGGTCGCCACGGCCATCGCGCAAGCCGGAATTCGTTTCCACTCCGGAAACGGGCATGCTGCACATGTCGCAGCCCTGGATGTATGCTCCTGTCGTTCACGCATACCCTTTGCCCAACTACCGTCTGCTCGAAGCACCGGATGGCGCGAGCATCGATCCAGTGCTCGGCATTGTGCGCTGGACTGCCTCCGCCCCTGTCGTACGGTTCACTATCGAGGCGAGCAACGAACTTGGGAGTGCAGTACAGGATTTTACTCTGTACACGAGGGATGTCATCACCACGGATTGGCATATCGTTTCTTCGCAGCAAATGCCCTCCATGGTCAACAACATATCATTGGCGGGCGACATGTCGATATGGCTGGCACGCGATACGGCGTGGGTTTCGCGATCCACTGACGGTGGCAGCACATGGGCGCATTTCCGCCTGCCGGATACGGAAGTGTCAGTGCTTACCGTGACAGCATTCGACAAGGAGAGAGCGATTGTCGGTACAGGTGGTCCACAAAGTTTGGTCAACACCGGCAGTGGCCATATCTGGAAGACAACCGACGGTGGTCAGACTTGGCGCGACATGCTTTACGGCATCGACTCTCGCTTCGGCAATATTCACTTCTGGAATGATCGTGATGGTATAGCCATCAGCCAGGCCGTTGCTGATTCATCGGATATCTTCTTCACATCCGATGGAGGTGAGACGTGGCATAGAGAGGCGAATCGTGTGTTCGCCCGTATCCCCTTGTACAATACGCTTCGCTTTGTCGACAGGAACTTCGGCTGGTTCGCTTCCTCCAATGTGTACGACAGCGACGACGCGTCTATTCTTCGGACCATAGATGGAGGGAAAACATGGGAGCCGAAATCGGCTGGGAGCGGTACACCGTATGTGTCGAGTCTTGCATTCGTCGATCCGATGAATGGCTGGATGGCTGACGAGATATCGCGGCGCATACGGCGCACAGTCGCCGGTGGACAACGTTGGTTGTCGACGAACTATCCGATGAACGAGGAGCGGTTGGTGAGCATACAGGCAGACCAGACATCCGGAGCCGTATGGGTGTTGAGCGACAAGCATGCGTGGATGACGTCCAGCAACGGCGATGTATGGACTAAGACGACGCTGGTTCCATCCGGCGCCATGCAGGGACTAGCCTTCGCGGATTCTATCACCGGTTGGGCCGTTACTCGCAATGGCATTGTTCAGCAATTATTGAGCAATCCCTTCGTCGTGTCGGCGTCGGCGCATTCGCCCGAGTACGGTTTCCAGCTCGGAGCACCGCACCCGAATCCGCTCTCCACGCTGGCAGATGCCGTGCTTATACCTTTCACGCTGTCAGAGGCAGCACCGGTGCGGTTGAGTGTGTACAATACATCGGGCAAGGAAGTCTCACGCATTTTCGATCAACGCATGCCACCGGGTGAGCATACGACATTTTGGGATCCCGTACTGTACTGCAACGGCGTGTATTTCATCGTCATGCAGTCGGAAGGTCGCAGTATAGCCAAGCGTATCGTCCTTGCACGCTGAATCACTGTCGAGAGAACTCGTGCTGCATGTTTGCGCCACGCTACAAGGAAGAGAAATGACGGACCCGCATCACAAAGAGCATCCCTTCGCAGGATGTATTGAAAAATGAAATAGAATGTGAATATCTGAAAAAGTGTAACAACATATCGAGAAAGTGGACATGAAGAATTGCCGCGACAGTAGTGTTCGTGTATGTATCGCGTTAGGCCTGCTGATGCTCATACACTTTCCCGTTGCGACGGTAGCGCAACAATTTCCTCCCGGTCCCCATGATGATGGCGTGGAGATGCGCCCGATGGACAAACCCAGTGGAAGGGCAAAATATTTTCACGATCGCGTCACTTTTCCCGGAGGCGAAGTCCCGGAGGGTGCCCGCGTGCGAGCATGGAAGCACATGAATAATGAAATGCAGATGTACGCTCCATCGGATAAACATTCCACACACAATGTACTGGAGTGGCGCAATGTGGGACCGTACAATATCGGTGGCCGCATCATCGCATTGGCGGTGAATCCATTGAATTCGAATACGATTTTCATCGGTGCGGCGGGTGGTGGTATTTGGCGCACGCGAGACGAAGGCGAGACTTGGCGATCCGTGTCCGATGAATTCCCCACACAGGCGATGGGTGCAATGCTCATTGATCCCGTCGATACGAACATCTTGTATGCGGGCACCGGGGAGGCGAGTTACGCACAACGTACGTTCGACGGCGGCGGAACATTCAAAAGCACCGATGGTGGTGACACATGGGTCGAAATCGGTGTCGGAACCTTGCCGCAATACGGCCGCGTCAGCGACATGGTCATAAATCCGTCGAATACGTCAATTCTGTATGCCGCCATCCCCGACGGTATGCGCGATCCTTCACTGATGGGCATTTGGCGCAGTCGTGATGCCGGTGAGACGTGGACGCTCGTACTGGAGGGACGGATGAGCGACATCGTGATCAATCCACAGAATCCGGATATTCTATACACCGCTTCGAGCAAAGTGTTCGGCGGCGGTACTGCTGCGCGGTACGGGATGTTCAAAACGACTGATGGCGGTGACAACTGGGAGCAACTCGATATCGGAGTTGTTGATTCGCTCATGGGGCGGACGAGTATCGGGCTGTGCGATGCCAGTCCCGACGTATTGTATATCGGTGTCTCTCACGTGACGGGTGGTGACAGAACGCCGTTGCTCGGTGTTTTCAAAACCACCAACGGTGGCGAGGATTGGATAAAGCTCGATGTGCCCTTCGACTACATGGTGTCGCAGGGCTGGTTCGACAATGTGATGGGAGTGCATCCGGAAAATCCGGACATCGTGTATGCCGGTGGCGTCAAAATGATTTTCACCACTGATGGTGGAACTACCTGGACGCGTGTTCCCGATCAGGGATACGGCGGCATACTACACGTGGATCAGCATGCCATTCAGTTCAACAGGCAGGATCCTTCCACCGTGTACGTCGGTAATGATGGCGGGTTTTTCATAGGCAGGCGGAATGGTGAAGCCTGGGAGAAAAAGGATAACGGTTTGTCCATCACGCAATTCATCGGCGGCGCGATGCATCCGTCATCTGACGAAGTGGCGTTCGGTGGTACGCAGGACAACGGCACGATGATTACGCTGAATAACGGACCGGATTTCGACCACGTGTTGTACGGTGACGGCGGCAACGGAGCTATCAATCCCGAAAAACCGAATATCATTTATACGACGAAGGAAACGCTGAAAGTGTACCGGTCCGAGGATTTCGGGCAGACGTGGACACGAATCCAGAACGGCATGAGCATGGACCGTTCCTTGTTCTACATCGATTACGCAATGGACATGAACAATCCGGATGTCTTGTATCTCGGTACGTATCGATTGTACAAAACAACGAACGGCGGAGACACGTGGAGACAGATGCATTCCTGTCTGTTGGGACTTTCGAATTCCTGTTATTACATCACGTCCGTTTTCGTCGCGCCGTACGACGGGAACATTGTCATGGCGGGCAGCACGATAGGGGGCGTTGCGATTTCGAAGGATGCGGGCGAGTCCTGGCATCGCGTACCACATGAAGTACTACCCGTGGCCTATCTGAGCAGTATTCGCAGTTATCGTCCGGGTGTGTTCTATGCGACATTCAGCCGTTACGGTGTGCCGAAAGTCTGGCGCAGTCTCGATTCTGCGGAAACTTGGGAGGACATCAGCGGCAATCTTCCCGATATTCCCGCCAACGATGTAATTGAAATGGACGGTTCATTGATTCTGGCAACAGACCTCGGTGTGTTTGTTTCGGAGGACGATGGAAATGAATGGAAGCGTTTAGGCGTGAATCTCCCATCAGTATCCGTGCAGCGCTTGCAGTACAACAAGCGCACCGGAACTCTACGCGCGATCACGCACGGGCGAGGCATGTACGACCTGCGGTGGAAGCAACTTCCGTCGGCAATTCCCGTGTTCGAGTCCCTTCCGGATACGACCGCTGCCGTGGAAGCTGCGTTGTTCGTCTATGCTCCCGTAACGAACGCTGTGCCGCCGGCACGCTACACTCTCGTTGAAGGTCCGTCCGGTGCGACGGTTGATTCGACATTGGGCGTTGTTCGCTGGGTGGCGTCCGCATCCGAAGCCCGTTTCACCATCGAGGCGTACAATGATCTCGGCAGCGTGCGACAGGTGTTCACGTTGCATCCGACGGCACTGAGTACAGCCGACTGGCAAGTCGTGCAAGCACTACCAATGATTACAGCAGTGAATGTATTGGCGAGGGGTGAGGACAATTCCTTATGGCTCGGACGAGACAGTGCTTTTGTGTCGAGGTCCATCGATAACGGCATGACTTGGACAGAACATTCGATGCCTATCGGGACGGCGGCCATACAGGACATGCATGCATTCGACGGTATGAACGCCATAGCAGGAACCCGCGGTGGTCAGATATTCCGCACGAGTGACGGAGGAGGCACCTGGGTTGCGTTGAAGCAGGATGTGAATGCGGCATTTTCCAATATTCATTTCCATGACCCCATGCACGGAATTGCCGTCACGTCGGATCGTGATCGCATCGATCTTGCCTTCGTGTATGAGACGACGGACGGTGGGGCATCGTGGGAACTGATCTCGACGCCATCCGCACGTTTTCCAATCGAGCGGACGCTGACATTCACGGATACACGTCATGGCTGGTTTGCCTCATCCAATCTATCGCGTCCGGCTCCGGACGAGGCCGTCATTCTGTCGACCACTGACGGCGGACGCAGTTGGACGGAGAGCAGAGTCACCGCGCATAATATTTCCGGTTTATCGTTCCTGAATGAAACACACGGATTCTGTGTCGACGATATGAGTGGCGTCGTTCGACGCACGACAAATGGCGGTTTGAATTGGCGTGCAACGTTTTATCCCATGGCTGGCAAGCGCAACGTTGCTGTACACGCTGATGCCAGTACTGGAGCGATTTGGATTGTGAACGACGATGAAGCCTGGGTCAGTCGGAATCTTGGCAATAGCTGGAAGAAAACCACGCTTGCACCGGCGGGTGGTGTGCAGGGTGCCGCATTCGCCGATTCTGCGAGTGGCTGGGTCGTTTCGAAGTCGGGTATTGTGCAGCGTCTGCGAGTCTCGCCGTTGTTGACGGCTTCATTACCTTCCCGGCCCGACGATATTCGCCTGTTTCCCGGTTACCCGAATCCGCTAAGTGCGGAGCAGAATGTCAGCATGCATCGCTTCGTGCTTGACAGATCGAGACATGTTGTACTGGATGTTTTCAACAGCGCCGGCGTGCGGGTGGCGCGGTTGGTGGACGGCACACTCCCCGCCGGTGAACATCTTGCCGCATTCGATGGAGCAGCATTGCCGGGTGGTGTGTATTTTATTCATCTGTCTACAGGAACAATCTCACGGACATCACGTATATTGTTGCTACGCTAATATGAAATCCACGCGAAAGCACTATGCACCGCGGCGATTCTATGTCGCGGATTCACAATCAAATTGAAGAGGAGACTTCCAGTGAAAACACGGCATCTGTTCGCATTATTGTCAGCACTGTTGCTGTTTGCTGCATGCAGTGAAGACAAGCCTTCGCAACCGCCTGCAGGCGATACCGAGAAACCCACGATATCCTTTATCAAGCCGGTATACGATCAACGCGTATCCGAGCAGATACTCGACATCGAGTTCGCCGCGTCTGACAATGTCGGTGTAGTGAAAATCGAGCTGTTCCTCGGTACGCAGATCGACCCTATAGTGGTTCTCACTTCCGAACCCTGGGTCGCGACGTACGATGTATCGGCGCTGCAACCCGGAGAACATACATTGTCCGCAAAGGCCTACGACGCCGCCGGAAATACATCGAATCGTGTGACCGTGACTTTTTTCAAGGTAGTGGAAGGGGTGTTTTCCTTCCAATTCACTGCGGGGAAACAATTTGTTTACGACCGCTGGGATCTGGACGAGAACAATCAGAAGATTGTCGCCACGCAGACCAGCGTGCAATCCATCATGGCGAGCGGTGAAGGAACAGCGCTGGGCGGGTTTTCCAACTGGTGGCGCATGATAGACACGCGAGCGAGCGGAGCGAAGGATACCGTGATAGCACGCATCGATGAGAACGGAAACCTGCAAACCTACGGCTTCGCTACGACATTCATTAGACGTTTCGTCAACGGCATGATCGCCGGCGGATTCCCGATAACCATGCCGGACCTGCCGCCCTCGGAGTGGACGCCGCTTGCGGTTTTCAACACTTCTCTGGAGTCTCCTGCGGAACCCGGAATCAGTTGGAATATGACACCGCCTGCGGGCATTGATATTCCCGTCGCCATTCTGACAGCCAATGTGAAGATTCGAGGCGAGTTCGTCGAGCGAGGGCAACAGGTGACAATTCAGGGGAAAACCATTACAATGTGGCATGCTCGCATTGTGAATACAATAACCATACTCGGCAGCGAATCCGAAATCGTGGTGAATGTCTGGTATTCAGACGACCCCTCGGCACGCATACAACTCGTACAAGAGAGCACCATACTGAACCTTGTCATCACCGATTTCCCTCTTGAGGGCGACAGATGGGAACTCGTGAGTTGGCAATGAACGGCTGACGGTAGGCGATAGTGACATAGTACCCCCGATTGAGGAAAATCGTTTCCCTCGATCGGGGGATTTTGTATTTTATCCATGGCGTCGATATTTCAGGCGGTAGCTTCATGCCGCACTCACACGTAACAAGCATCGAGTTGTCATGAAACAGTTTGGTACAATTTTCGGCATTCTCTTGTTTCTCGTATGCGTTTCATCGACGTCCGGACAACAGTCGGTTGCCGACACCCGGTACGCCCTGAAACTTCTCGACGAACTCCCGCCTGACGTGCAGACGCTTCCGAATTGCATTCTTGTGAAATTCGCAAGGCATAGTGAGCATTTATTGCATCAGAATTTCGTCGGTATTTCATCACTTACTCCATTGCTTACGCACTATGGCGTCACCACTATGACGCAGATGTATCCGCGGCATGAATCCCATTTTACAGCAAGCGGCGCGGAGATAGCCTTGCAGCGCATGTACCGCTTGGACTTCAGCGGCGATGAGGATCCGATCGATGTAGCACGCGCATTCTGTATGCATCCCGACATCGAGTATGCGGAACCGGAAATCGTTCATAGCATCCTGTACACACCGGACGACCCGAGGCTGTCCCAACAGTACGCTCTCTCGCTGGTGAAAGCGATGGATGCGTGGGATATAACAACAGGAAGCGAAGACATTGTCATCGCCATTGTCGACAGCGGTGTCCGTTGGACCCATGAGGATTTGTACGCGAATATCTGGATCAATCCTGCGGAAGACATCAACGGCGACGGCATATTCCAGCCTTGGCCGGTAACGGATACAATCAACGGGATCAGCGGCGATCTTGATGGTATTGACAACGATGGCAACGGCTATATCGACGACGTGATCGGTATAGACTTTGTCGGACCGTCGCCCGTAGGTGGCGGCACGTATTACGACCATGATCCCGATCCGACGCCGAGGGGTAATCCGCATGGAACGCATGTCGCTGGCATAGCGGCAGCAAGGGGAGACAATGGCAAGGGAATTGCAGGGCTTGCGTACACCTGCCGTATCATGTCCATCAAATGCGCACCCGACGTGAATATTCCATCAATCATACGGGGGTATGACGGTATTGTCTATGCTGCGGACAATGGCGCGCACGTCATCAATTGCAGTTGGGGCGGCGGCGGGTACATGCAGAGTCAGGCGGAACGTATACAATACGCCAATTCCAAGGGGGCCATTGTTATCGCCGCAGCGGGGAATTCGGGAAATGAACGCGTTCATACTCCCGCGGCATATCCGAATGTGCTCAGCGTGGCGAACACCGGACCCGAGGACAAGATTCACACATCATCGACGTACGGACCATGGGTGGACGTATCCGCACCGGGGGCGAATATTCTCAGTTGCGTCATTTCTTCCGACAGTGCGTACGCGTCTTTCACGGGTACGTCGATGGCTTCACCATTGGTCGCCGGGCTTGCCGGGCTTATACGTTCGCGCTTCCCGGAATTTTCGCCGGAACAAGTATTCGAGCAAATACGTGTCACGGCCGACAACATAGATGATCTGCAAGCGACAAGATACAGACGCAAGATCGGACGAGGCAGAATAAACGCCTACCGCGCATTGACCGAGCAATCGCCCGGAGTGCGCCTGGTGGATTGGAATTGGGATGATGCACCGTTCGGAAACGCCGACGGCTTTGCGGACAGGGGCGAACGGATAGCCATCACCATGAGATGGAAAAACGTATTGGCACCCACGCAGAATGCCGTGATACGATTGAGTTCGCCAAACCCGCTTGTCACAATCGAGCAAGGTGAATTCTTCGTTGGTCGTATCGAGACCTTGTCCGAGATTTCCAATGAGGCGCAACCATTCATTATCGTGCTGGCAGACGAATACGCTCCAAACGATCAGGTTGACCTGACGTACGAAATCGAGGATGGGTCGTATACAGATCACGGGGGGGTGTTTTTCATACAGCAACCCACCTATCGCGATCACGACATCAACGACATTCTCGTCACCCTGACCAACGACGGAAACATCGGCTTCGATGACATGACTGGTATACGGGGTTCGGGTTTCAGATACAAGGGTGCTGAGAATGTGCTATTCGAAGGTGCTCTCATGGTTGGTGGTATAGTGAATTATACGCCGCTTGTTGTGGACGTTGCACGCTCGGGCAGCACGCAACAACTCCGTGATTTCGAAAGTGAGAGCTTGTACGATATCTGGAAGCCCGGCAAGGTGGCCGAGCAGCAGGGGAGCGGGCTATTCATGGACCTTGGTGCCCGACTCGCAGACAGGTTGCAGACTGAAATCTCGCTGGCGAGCTTCGCCTTCACACGCGAGGAAGCCCGGAACATGGTGTTTCTCCGCTATAGAGTGGAAAACATTTCCGCGAACCTGCAGGAACAGGTGCATGCAGGGTTGTTTTTCGATTGGGATATCGGCGTGAATTCGCGCACGGATATTGCCATATTCAACGATTCCCTTCGTCTCGCTCTGTGTTTCGATACTACCGGAAATCCTCGCGTCGAGACACGCGTCGGAGTACTTCCCCTGGCACAGGAATTCCCCGTGACATACTGGGGTATAAACAATGGCGATTCCGACGATTCGCTTCGTATCGGCATCTACAATGGCTTTACCAAGGCGGAGAAATGGAAGGCATTGACCACGGGTGTGATACAACCCGTTACCAACATCACGGACGTATCCTACGTGATCGGCAATGCACTTGGTGATATGCAACCGGGTGACACCGTTGTACTGGGATTCGCGCTTATCGCTGGTCACAGTATCGAGGAAATCACTGATGCGGTTCCCATCGCGCGTGCGATTTGGGATACTCTCGTGTCCCATAGCGATCCCACGCCTGTGGAGACAATGGCAGCGCCTCCCATGCTTCCAAAGATATTGTCTCTGAGTCCGCACCCGCTCTTGAGTGGAGATGCGGAACTTCGTGTGGAGAGTCTTCTCCCATCGGCTGGAGCAGTGACATTGCGTGTTCACGATCTGCTCGGCCGCCTTCGTTACACCTCGCAGAGCATCGAGGCCTCAGCCGGTAGGATGCAACATGCATTCCGTTTGCCATCATTGTCCCCTGGCAGTTACGTTCTGACGGTGACACAGCGTGCTCATACTGCGGCTATACCATTTCTGGTCGTACAATGATATGCGCATTATCGTCTGTGGACGGATAAGGCTTTGCCGAGCTTTTCTCGGTGTTCGAGCGATATCAACATCGAAATGTTGCGTGCGAAGCTGTTTCTCGTGATTACGTTACTGAGCATGAGTCGCGAATCCGACTCTGATGCCGAACATATGCGGTAGGATATTCCGTATCGGAGATCGTGCACATAGTGAGCAATCAACGATTATATTTCTCGACACGAGGCGGTGAAATCTTCATCTTCTGATTTGGTGCGCAACAAGCCTATGGATTGAGTTACATATCTACGGATATCCAGATACGTATTACGTCATAAATACACGCACCGATCCGATCTCGTGTGTCACCGGCGGGTCGCGTACGTTGCTTGTTTGCCCTGACCTTTCTGAAAAGTTTTTCCCCTGACATTTTCGCGGAGTCATGGATCGCCCCGAAACGATGGCTATTCATGGATCGCCCCCCGAAAAACGGTGGCTATTCATGGATCGCCCCCGAAAAACGAGATGGCGGTTTCATGGAACGCCCTCGAAAAACGAGGTGGCTATTCATGGAACGCCCCCGAAAAACGAGGTGGCG
>Ga0114946_10000591_pt1 | contig 24537 bp, 25 predicted proteins | sample WalLakDeSediment_FD_88676 | JGI IMG/M metagenome (GOLD analysis project Ga0114946, IMG submission 88676) | Lake sediment microbial communities from Walker lake, Nevada to study Microbial Dark Matter (Phase II) - Walker Lake 11/02/13 Deep Sediment | ecosystem: Environmental > Aquatic >... | reverse complement strand
GTTTACACTAAACCTTTCTTTTTTGGTTATTTGTTTGTTATGGGTATTAAATTCAAAAAATCTGTATTCATGACCTTTTCTGTCATGGTTTCTCAGCTCGCTTTATTGGTGTTGTATTCCTGCTTTGTAGATCCTGCTTTCGATGACCTAGACTGTAGTATTCCCTTGAAAGCCAATATCACGGAATTGAAGCAGGTTTTTTACAGTCCATATGAAAATCAGCAATATGCACTTCCTACCGATACTGTTCCAATTTCAGATTTCAGGTTCAATATGGAGTTTGAATTTGAACCAATCAATACAGCCAAAAATTTGGGAGCCCCGGGGTACGCCTATGCTTTGGATTGTGTTCCAGTATTTGATGTTCAGAATATTTCTAACATTCAGGTATTTCTCACTGATTTTTTCCATGAACTTCCGCCTGGAAGGGATATATCCTACCTTCTTTTGCTTCCGGATGGAAGTCAATTGAGCAGATTTAGAGATTATTCGAAAATGGAACAATTTCTGAGTTTAAAGTTCAATTTCAATTTATCAAATACCCGGCAATTGAATTCCCTGGTGATAATTTATTTAAAAAACGGGGAGCAGTTCAGATTGAGAAGCATATCTCCTTATTTAACCAATGAAAATTAAGGTTATTTTTTGGCCTTCAATGGATTATAAGACAATTTTCCCAACCAATAGAGATATAGCACTTTTGAATACCTTAGCATGAGGGGAAGCAATAGAATATTAGATATGACCACAGTAATCATATAAACAGAAATTTCAGGATCCTTAAAAAAGAAATTAAGGATTAAGAGCACATTGATAACCAAGGCTACTGAAAATGCATAACTGATATACATCGCCCCATAAAAGAAATCGGGTTCGGGAACTAAAACTGCCTGACAATGTGGGCATCGATGGTTGACATCTGTCAGTTTACTGTAACTGAAAATGGAAGTTGGGAAAATATCCCCTTCCCTACACTGTGGGCATTTGCCTTGCATTATGGCCGAACCCAAACTCTTTTGTTTCATACTTATTCAATAAATCTCCCCAAATTTACTCAAAATCCTGGAGATGCCAGTGATAATAGTCACCATGGATTCTAAAGAATAAGCAATTTAAAAATCATAATTGCGCATTTTTGCATAAATTTGCACTATGTTGATCGGATTGAAAAATTGTTGGCTCTTTCGTTGGATGGTATTTTTGTTGCTGATAAACTTTATCAACCTGTCTGCAAATTTTTACCAATCATCCATACTGGACTCCCCCTTATTGGAAAATCATGATCCCATCGATTCCTTAGCAGAACTGGTATTGGAGTATATGTTGGACATGGACAGTGAAACCATTCCTGATACTGAGGTACCCCATGAAAAAAACAAATTTTCTGACCTCAAATTACATTTTCAACCTGCTCTAATTGAAATCTTACAAAATGCCGGAAATTCAATTATCAGACCCATTTCAATCTATCTTTTTAATTTTTATTCCTTTATGATTGAGATTAACTCTCCACCCCCGAAATAGGGGAATTCATCAAAGCCCCAAATCAATAGATAAATTAAAAACAATTGATCAATTTAATTTGATTTGATCAATTCTCTGTGAGGAATTTATCTTAAAAATCAAAAAGCTAATGATAAGAAAAATCAATTAAATAGATGTACTGATTAGGGTTTTCTATCTTTTGATTTTTTAAAACTTTTGTTCAAAACTTGCAGTAAAAACCAGGTATTAGACAATAGCCAACTCATGAGCTTTGGTGCTTCCTGAAAAAAATTTTATACAACTGAATTACAATTGATATATGAAAATAAAGAGAATTTTTATTTCGTTGTCCTTTATATTCCTGGCAGGTTTAGCGCAGGCACAAGATGTAATTGACAGCGTGAAATTGGAAAGAATTATTTTGGATAGTTTGTTTCTATTGGAATTTGAGGAGGCCAAACCATTTCAAAAACCAAAAGTTTTACATGCTGAACCATTGTATATTGACCTTATTCGGGATTTAGGTGCAAGGAAAGGGGAAAGGGAATGGAATTTGGGAATGGGTATGACCGACAAAAGAGATTTTGATGAATATGAGGCTTTGATAGAATATGAATGGGCTCCTATTGACCGACTGGGGTTTGAAGTAGAAGTCCCTGTTACATTATTTACAGTCCGTGGTAATCTCCCCAGTGATCAAGAAAGGCCTTCCAATAGAGTGGAATCACTAAAATTGGCTACCCAATGGTCTTTCCTGGTCTCTGAAAAAGCCAAAACTACCCTTGCATTGGGTTATATCCATGAATTTGAGTTTGTGGACCTGAATAAGTTGGGGCAAGGTGACCTATTTAGAGGCAATGTATTTAATCCCTTTTTTATTGCAGCCAAGAGATGGGGAACAAATTATCACACACTGGTATATACCGGGCCCCGTATAGAAAAAGAGTTTTCCATGGCCAGCATATTGAGCTATGAGATTCATACTAGTTTTCATTATATGATCACGGGAACGCGAAATTTTATTGGCTTGGAGGTCAATAAAGAGATCCATAATGGTAAACTGGAGGCAGTATTGAGGCCTCAAATGAGGGTTGGTCTTGCAGAAAATCTCATGGTGGGCATTGTTACCGGAATCCCTATTAATAGAGAAACTGAAAGTTTGAGTTCCTTTATCCGGATCATTTACGAACCTGGGTTCAAGACCTTCCATTAAAAAAACGCTCTGGATAACCAGAGCGTTTTTTACTTTAAAATTGTTTGGGTACAATACCTCTTATATTTGAAATCACTTCATCCAATTCATAATCCTTTCCTTTTCCCCATCTGAGCAACTCTTCTATGGTATATATTTCAGTGGTTTCTAAGTCTTTAACTTTAAAGTTTTCTCCTGATAATCTGGCCAAAATTTCCAGCCTTCTTTTTTCACCTCTATTGGTAAACTCGTATACCCTTCCCACCCGAAGATTATCCAGTGCAATTGCCATGTTGTAATGCGTTAATTTCTTAAGTGAACAATTTGATCTTTTTGACAGGAAATTAAGTGCCGGAGGAAATATATATTGGTAAAACACAAAGAGAATTAAGCATCCTCTTTGATAATTACCCCAATCGCTTCAAAGGCATATTCCAATTTCGGAGCAGTGATAGCATCAATTTCTTCTTTTGATTTACCCGCGTCTTCAGCATAATGCTTTAATGTAGCCACATCCGTTACTTTCTTTGTAGCATGCCCTTCAATCACTACAGGGTAACCATGAGAATTTTTAGGAACAAAAAAACCATAGTCTTTGAACGTCACTCTCATAGATTCTCCATTAGGTAAATCAATGGTCATCCAACAACCCTTCATGGCACATACTTCCTTGATTTCACCTGCTACTTTTCCCTCAAATTCACCATCATGATCCAACTCAGATATCAAAACTTCTAATGATACCACTTCTGAATCATTGATTTCCTCTCCAAAAATACCTGTAGGTGATTGCTCTTGAATTTCTGAAACTATTTCTTCAGCACTGTTAGCGTCTTTTTGGGCACATGACCAAGCAAACAATCCTAACATTAATAAAAACAAATATGCCTTCTTCATAACGATTCATTTTTTTTCAAAATTAACTACCATCCCCCTTTAATCCAAAGGGAAATACAACTGTCAATTTTTTAATTTTTCAGCAAATACCTTACGGAATTTCTCCACTTTTGGCCTGATCACAAACTGGCAGTAAGGCTGCATTCCATTGTCATTGAAATAATTCTGATGATAATCTTCTGCAACATAAAAATTGCTAAAAGGTGTAATTTCAGTTACTATCGGTTTATTGAAGGCCCCGGATTCATCCAGTTTATTTTTATAAAATCCGGCTTTTTCTTTTTGACTTTCGGAATGGTAAAAAACGGCTGAGCGGTATTGTGGTCCCACATCCGCGCCTTGTCTATTGAGGGTTGTAGGGTCATGCGTTGACCAAAATATTTCCAGAACTTCCTCGAAAGTTATCACCTTTGGGTCATAAAAGACCTGAATCACTTCTGCATGGCCCGTGGTACCGGAAGTAACCTGCTTGTAAGAAGGATTTTCTATATACCCACCACTATACCCTGAAAGTACTTTTTCAATACCTTTTAGATCCTGATAAATAGCTTCTGTACACCAAAAGCATCCTCCCCCCAATGTAGCAACTTCCAATCCTTCAGGAACCTGGACAACTGTATTTGGTAAATTTTCCATTTTATTTTCCTTTTTATTTGATGATTGGGCGCAGGACAAATTACTGATGAATAGTATGCTTAATATTAAAGAAACAGATTTCATTGTTTTTGTTTTGATATAAAACAGACAAACTGCTCAATTGGTTTTTGCTTTCAAAGTTATTTGGACAGAATCTATAATTTTTTCCTTGGGATCAACGGGAATACCATTCTGGGTGATCAAAATTTTTTCTGCTTTATATAAGCTCATCATGGCATCCAATACCTCTGGAATAAAATGCTTCCAGTCCTGTGGATAAATCCATTTCACGACATCTGAAGGTAAAAAAGAGCTTCCGGCTTTCATCCTTCCCATTTCCAAAATTGCTGTTTCCAATAAGGTGTAGCTCTCCATGGAATCAAAGAAGTGAATTTTCTTGTAATACCCTTGTAATAATCTAAAAAAATCAGATGAATCTACTGATTCTTAAAATTAATTCATTGGGGCTAAAAGGTTTAGCAATAAAATCATTGGCACCCAACTGAAATGCCTTTTGAACCGAAGCTTCATCTTCCCCTAAAGCTGACAAAATAATTACGGGAATATCCGGCTGGGCTTTTTTTATCAAATAGGTGATTTCAAGACCCGATTTAAAAGGCATCATGATATCGGTGACTACAATATCCGGCTTGAATGAATTGAAATTTTCAATAGCAGCATTGCCATCTTTTGCAATGGAAACCAAATATCCCTCCTTTTTTAACTTGAACTCAACCATTTTAAGGATAAGCTCATCATCCTCAACAAACAAAATTTTCTTCATCCCAAGTCGAAATAAGAATAATACGTCACTTAAACAAAACTTCATCAATCATCAACAATGGCTTTTTGCCCCTTCTATATCTCCATGTGGGCAAGCTATCCTGGTTTTCAATGGTGATTTTGATGCTTTCAAATTTATCTAAATTTTCTAAATTAAATTGTAATCTACCACTTTTAATCTGATAATCCTCTTCGATCTTTTGAAGAATTTTTGTCTTCAATAATTGCCAATTTCCATCGATTAACCCTTCTATAGAAATAGATTTTGGTGGAAAAATCCAATGTCTCTGATGATTTAAAAACCCGATTTCAATGCTAGAAGCATCCAAATTGTCTATATTAATGATAAGTACTGCATCATTCCCATACCAACCTGTCCAGCCTATATTAAAGTCATTGTGGGCATAAAGACCATCAAGTAAGGCTGAGAAACCTTTGGCTTTAAATTCAGGAGCAGGTTCACTTTCCCAATATCCTTCCAATCCTTCGCCTTTATTATTGACCAAGCTGTTATCTTTAATAACCAACCAATCTGCGAAATATTCCTGAGGACTCATTCCCCCTTCACTCAGTTCGTAAATCCCAAATTCATCACAAGTTCTGGCAAATGCTTCCACCCGTCTGCTTAGATTTTCCTGAACTACCCATTCATCATTCACTTGTCTGAACATTCCAAATCTATCCTTTCCAAAATATTTGGATTGCTCAAAATAAGCATACTCAAGTCCCAGTCGTATTTTATAAATCCTTTGCCTGAAAATTGGTTTCTCTTCAACTGCAGCCTCTGCTTGGGCTATGATTTGGTCATATTGATCCATCCAGTAAGGGGAAAGAAAATCATTCACTTTTTGAACAGGACCGGAATAAATATCCAAAAACCTATTGTTAGATTCATGGGCTTCTTGTAGTAAGTTTAGGTATTGCAAAACAAAAGGATAAGCAGGTCCATAAAAATATTTCACAAACTCCTCGGTTAATTCTACCAAATCCTGTTCTGTATCCCAAAGCAGTTTACTTAAAATATATTGCCTTAATTCTGAAAAATCTCCAGGTACATCTGCATATCCCTGCAAAAAAAGTCCCAAAACACCATTTTCTTTATAAAATATAAGATTGTCCTTATAGGTATGTAAATTGGGGAAAGGTGAAAGATAATGGGTAAATTGAACCATATAATCCCATAAAAAAAGCCTTGGATTGAACTCTTTCCATCTTTTAATTCTGGACCGAAATGCTTCACTTCCGGGATCATTACGTATTCCCATTCCTCTGTTCATTTCTATCGGACAATAAAATGAAATAAGGTTGGGATCAGGAACCATTCCTTTTGGCGGTTCTGCTGTATGCAAGTAGGCCAAGCTAATAAAATCCTTTTCAGGGTGTTTTTTTGTGTGTTTGTTCAAATAATGGTAAAGACTTCCAGAAGGTGAACCATACTTAGTGTTTATTTTACTGCATATTTCACACTCACAATGAATAACATCGTCATTTTGGCTTATTGAATAGAATTTTGAGAATGGCTTTAAATTGATCAGACTGTCCATAGATTGGGAAGCCACTCTAAAGCCTTCTTCGTTAGTCATGCAAAGGGACTCATACCTTCTCATTCCTTCATAATCAGCGAAATATTCCGGATTGGATTGAAAATAATTATCAGGTGGTATCAGTTTGTCGAAAGAATGTCCCCAAATCCCAAAATCATCCAAATGCCAATCTAATTTATGCCATTTCCGAAAGGTATCATCATAGGCTCCTGGGAAAAGTATGGCCCTATATTCAAAAGAGGGCTTATAAAATTTTTCATGACTTTTTGAAAAATGGACAACTCCAATTTCAGGATAATAGGGCTGCCCAGGAACAAACATTCTCAAACCCAGCTCCTCAAGAAAAGTGAAAATTGCATTTTCCAATTTCTTTGGATCTTTAGCAATCAAGCTTATTGTAGTTGAATTGGAATAAATTGCAAAGTACTCTTCTCTATTAATGAATAGGTCCGGCTCTATAAATAAAAATATTCCATTTGAATAATTCCTGGGAAGTCGGGTGGATACCACAACTGGTTTTTCTAAAATCAATTCTAGAAAATATTTTAGCTCATTGGCCAATTCAACATGTTGGGGAAGGGTATAAATTCTTTCTGGAAAATCTTCAGATGAGAAATAAAAGGAATCATTTTTTGACATTCCTGGGGAAATCAAAAATACAATGAGACATAAGGAGATAATAATTCTTTGCAGCATATTCAATACAAGATCAGAACTTGTACTGCAAATTCAAAAATAGTTCCAGTTCATTTTGTGTGTTTCCAGGAGAATATTCCTGATAATTATACATTAACTGGGCACCTGTTACAAACCTGTTTCCCAATAATCTAAAATAACCTGTTCCTACCCTCCAGGAATCCAATGCAACCCTGTTTTCAAATTGCCCCAGTGTCTGTCTTTCATCTGGAGAAGTCCCATAACCTGTGATAAAGGTAAAATAATCAAATCGGGTATCCATATAAAATCGGGTTGTAAGGGTAAAAGCAGGATAAAATTGCTCGTCCTCATTTTGAATAAAGGTTCTAAGACTGATCCACCAGGAGCCGACGTATTTTGCCCCTCCTAGGATCAGGGATCTAAAATTCCTTCTTCCTTCAGGGGGCACTACAGAGGTATATCTTGCTCCAAGTTCCCATTCCCAACCGTTTTTCAGGTTTTGAATAAAGGAATACCCATACCTCTGCTCTGGGAATACCAAACTGGGGCTATACGCAATTCCGACATATGAATAGGATATTTTACCGGTAAAAAAGAAAGATTCAAGTTCATATTGATATCCTGATTCGATGGTGCTGCCTGCGCTCAGTCTATTGGCATAATTTACCCTTCCTATCAAAGAACCCCATTTTCTTTCATGAATATATTGTAGTCCAGCCAAATGCCAGGGCCCGACCAGTTCCCTATCAAATGTGGTAAAGCTATAATTTATACCAATTCTGTCATTGTCCAGCCTAAGTTCCAATAAATTCATCCTCTGTCTAAATGAAGTCTGATCCGGGAATTTAGCAAGAACCGGTTTCAAAAAATCATACTCCATTCTTTCATCCCTTTCCAATTGGATGAAATCGTGCTTATACCTATAGTATTCAACTTTTTCCGGATAATAAGAAATCGCTTTATCCGCAGCTCTCAAACCTTCTCCAATATTTCCCTGCTCATATTCCAGGCCCAAGAGATAAGTAAATGCATCCTCATACAGGGGATTTCTTTCAATCACATAATTCAAAAAGTAACGGGCACTATCCACATTATTGGTAAGGCGGTAAAGTCTTCCCAGAAGCAAATGAAAATCAAGGTAATCAGGGGCTTCCTCAATTCCCAACCTGGACATTGAAATGGCTTTTGGGTAATTTTTTTCCTCATTTGTAACCTTAATTGCCGCAAACAATAAACTGTCCGTATCAACTGTTTGGGCAAACGTGAAATTCACAGAACAAACAAAAATCAGGATTACCGGTAATTTATACAGGAACAGATTTTTCATCTTCTTTTTTCTTTTGGTTTTTAAATCCCTGCCTTTGCATATTTCCCCATTTTGCTTTCTTTCCAGTAAAAAAATAAATATAACCTTTAATGGAAGCAAAGACATTGAAAGGATGATAAACTATAGGTTCTATCATTGCCTTGGCGATTAAATGCAATAACTCTCTCGCACTGGAATAATGTCCATAATATAACTCATCCCAAAGGACTGATAAAAGCGTGATCATCAAGTAAAAGAGGTAAACTACCAAGGTAGCTTTAAAGAAGTAAATCAGATTGAAATCCAAAAAAATAAATGCTGATATCAAACTGATCACGCCCAATACTTCCAGAATTGGAACCAAAAACTCAAAAACAAAGAAATAAGGAAGGATTAAAAATCCTGTTTTTCCATATTTTGGATTAAAAAACATCTCTTTATGCAAATTAAGAGTCTGTATGAGCCCTCTCCCCCATCTTGTCCTTTGTCTTAAAAAAACACTTAAGCTAGCTGGTACTTCAGTCCAACAAAGAGATTCAGGAATATATTGTATTTCAAATTTTTCTCTTTTCTCATACATTAACTTTCTCATTCTGGTTATCAACTCCATATCCTCCCCAAATGATTTGTGGAAATACCCCCCGGCTTTAATGGCTATCTCTTTATCGAACATCCCCAATCCTCCGGACACCAAAAGTAATCCATTAATTCGGCTCCAGGCCATTCTTCCCAAGAGGAAGGATCTGATATATTCCAGTTCCTGGAAGGAAGCCCACCAATTGGATGGATAATGTACTTTGACCATAAAGCCATCTTTGACCTCACAGGAATTCGACACACGGATTGGGGCGCCAACAGCAATAACACGGTTTTTGGAAGTCATAAATGGCTTGGCCAATTTCATGATGGTATCATTTCTGAGAATACAATCTACATCTGTACAAATGAATAATGGATATTTGGCAGAATTGACTCCGGCGTTGGATGCGTCTGCTTTGCTTTTTCCATTTTCCTTGTCAACTACCAGTAATTTAGAATAAACCGGATTGGTAGACTTGTAATGTCCCCTAACGGGTTGGGTTTGTATTTTACTTTCATAAAAAAAATCAACCTTGATCAATTCAAACTCATTAATCAGTTTCTCAAGGGTACTGTCCGTGCTTCCATCATTGATGATGACCACTTCAAAAGTGGGATAATTGAGCGAAAGCAAAGACTTTACATTATCTAATATCGTCAATTCTTCATTAAAGGCAGGTGCTACAATTGAAACACCCAACAAATGGTTTGATTTAACCAATACCTCATCCCTAATGGTATATTTTGCATTATTATACACTTTAATACCCCAAAAGGAGACTATAGCCATTATCAAATAAATGATGATATAAAGACTGGCAAATCCAGTAATAAATATTTCGAAAAATCTGGTGTAGTATTCAAAAAACATACTTAATCGATTAGGTAGGGGGTTTCAACATGCTTCTTCACTCTCAATAAAACCTCATTATTGTCGAAATCATTCAATGGAAATTTCAAATCCAGCTTCTTCAACGTATACATAGCTTCCAATTGAATTTCAGAAGGGTTTTTCAAGGCCAGAATATAATGCAAATACATCTTCGATTCTTCTGATCCTATTAAACTTAATGTTTTAATGATTTCAATTTGATTTTCGACAATTTCATGTGGAAAGGCCTTTATCAAATCCGGTTCAGCAGAAAATAGAAGTAACTCCCTAACGGTTTTTATTGCTTCATTCCGGACTTTATAATTATCGGAATTCAAAAGCTCAATTACAATATCTCCGGATCCAAGATCATTATAATAAGCTACTAATTTCAGGGCGAAAATTATTTTGGAGTCTTCTTTAAAATAGAGCCATGAAGAAAGGTTTTCCGGCTTGTTGATCTTTCTCCTTTGGATAATATCCATAATGTTCAAACCTTCGACATGACTGATATTATAGGAATATGATTCCAATAATTTCAGTGGTTCCTTTTCCTGCAATGAGATATATGCTATCAATGCAGCGGACCTAAGATTTGGATTTTTATGATCAGTAAATTTCAGGATCGTTTTTTTACCTTTTACATACCGGATCTCTCTCCAAAAAAAAATGGCTTTGGTTTTTACGAACCAAAAAGGTGATTTGATTAGATTTTTAGTATAATCCTGAAGTCCCAACTTGAAAAATACTGAGAGAAATTTCTCATTATTTCCCCCTTTGAAATTTCTGACAAGATCAAGAATATTTTGAATTAACAGATCCTTGCACCAATTGGTATGCAAAGGAATTGAGTTTCTAAACGATTCAATTTTAAAATCGTAATATTTCTCAGTTTGTGTCTCAGAAAAGAAAACTTCCGAAAAAAATAAATTGATTTTTTCCTGGACAAGCTTTTCATTCTTATTACGTATTTTTTTCCTCATTCTAAGGAAAAATAACTCAAAAATCACGAAAGCTGAAGAAATTAATAAGATTAAAACCAGCGTATTTAAGAACGGATTGAGGTTATAATTTAACCTCAACCCATCAATATTTTTTAACCAAATGAATAATTCCCTATCCTGTATACCTTGAAACAATGAAAACATAACATATTTAGAAAGCCAAATATAGTTAAAAATTGTTTTCTGGATTTAACAGTCCGAAAAGTAAATCTTGGATTTAAAATTTACGCGATCAATCTTTTTACTCTGAAAGCCAGCTCGTTTGGATTAAAAGGCTTTGGAACATAATCGGAAGCTCCTGATTCAAATGCTTTTATAACCGTGGCTTCTTCATCACCCATAGAACTCAAAACAATCACAGGACAATTAGGTCTTTTGTTTTTTGTAAATTCTACAAAATCTATTCCATCATGGATAGGAATAAGGACATCTGTAATGACAAGGTCCGGGTTGGTGGAATCAAACATACTCATTCCTTCTTCGCAGTCAACAGCTAAAGTGATATTAAAGCCTTCTTTTTTTAATCTGAATGAGACCAAACTTGATATAAGTTTGTCATCTTCAATTACCAAAATATTTTTCATAATGTGCCGTTTTTTTGATTAGCCGTGATAAATATAAAAATTAAAAAATATAAAAAACAAGGGCCTTTTAACTTAAAATTGTATAAATTTTTTATCAAAAAATACAAATAAATGAAAATGTATTATGTAAGAAAATATTTGCCGTTCTTAACCGTTTTCTCCACTTAAAAAAAAATAACATTTTTGAAAAAAAATTCTTTTGTTAGCTTACAAGATGTAAAAATTATAAAATCCTGTCTTAACACATATGAATATCCAATTCAATCTAAAGGTATTCAGTAGTTTATATTTATTGGTCTTATGCATTTCTGTAACCGCTTTTTCCCAGAGTGATCCAAAAGGCGAAAGAAGGGTCACCGGGACATATGCCCTAACCAATGCTACTGTAATAACATCTCCTGGTAAATCCATTTCAGGAGCTACTATTCTCATAAAAAACGGATTGATTGATGGTATTGGAAACAATATCATAATCCCAGCTGAAGCCCATGTGATTGAAGCTGATTCCCTGTTTATTTATCCGGGATTTATCGACGGAGCCGGCATAGCCGGAGTAAGCAAGCCATCAGATCCTGAAAGGCCTGCAAATTTTGACCCTTCCAATCCTCCCGATGAAATAGCAGGCATCACGCCTTGGAGAACTGTGCTGGATTATTACGATCCAAAAAGCAATCAGGTACAGGATTGGAGAAAAGTCGGATTCACCATTTCTCAAATTGTTCCGGAAGGGGGAATGCTTCCTGGAAAAACCGCCATCGTAACTTATGGTGGAAAGGAGTCCAGTAATATTTTGGTCCAAAATTCCTCTCTCCATGCCAGATTCAAAAGTGGAGGAGGAGGAAGAGGAAGAGGGATGTATCCCGGAACCCAAATGGGAATGATGGCCAAATTCAGGGACTTATACAAAAACGCTGAGTTATCACAAAGACATCAGACCCTATTTGCATCAAATTCAGGAATCAGCAGACCTGAAATGAATAAAACACTGGAATCCTTTTACCCAATTTTGGATAAAAAAATCCCGATCACCTTTGAAGTTTCAAATGACCTTGAAATCAGAAGGGTTTTGACACTGCAAAAGGAAAATGGGTTCAGATTGATTTTGGTTGGTGTATCTGATGTTGAACATGTATTCAATGAGATCAAAGCAGCCAATTCCCATGTTCTTTTAGGTTTCAAACTTCCAAATGATAAGACAGCCAAAACCAATATGGATGACTTATCAGATGAGATGAAAGCCAGGACACAAAAAATAAAAGATTCCTATCAAAAAATCTTACAACAGGCCTCGGTTCTGGAGTCAGCCGGTATACCATTTGGATTTACAACAATTGGTGGTACTTCATCTGAAATGTTTAAAAATCTCAGACTGATGATTGAAAACGGATTAAGTGAAAATGCTGCATTGGCTGCATTGACAATCAATCCGGCAAGCATGTTGGGTATCCAAAGATTTGCAGGAAGCATTGAAAAAGGAAAACTGGCAAATTTGGTGATAATGACAGGCCCGCTTTTCTCAGAAGATGCCCAGGTAAAGCATGTCATAGCTGATGGGTATATTTTTGATTATGAAATCAAATCCAAAAAAAGCAATGGTAATGGAGCAGAAAGCGGAAAAGTTTCCAATATCTCTGGAATTTGGGAATACATTTCTGATACTCCAGCAGGTAGTTCGGGTGGAATAATGGAAATCAGAAAAGAAGGAGATTTGTACAAAGGCGTTATCAGTTATGATAACCCCTCCGGAAGTGGAAAAGCAAGTTCCGATATGAACAATATTGTACTTTCAGGATCTAATTTGTCCTTCACATTTAATGTTGCTGCCGGTGGTATGGCCTTGGAGGTCAATGTAAATGGTGAAATTAATTCGGATCAATTTTCAGGTAATATGTCACTATCGGAATATGGGAGTTTCCCCTTAAATGCAACAAAGAAACCAAATCAATGAGATCAATAATCCAAAAGAAATGAAAAAGATGAAATATATTCTTACCGGCTTTTTGATTTTGTCTTGCATGATTACCCAAGCACAGACACCCAAAGGTTCTGTCCTTATCAAAAATGCTACTGTCATAACAGTTACCAAGGGTACTTTAGAGGAAACCGACGTCCTTATAGAAAACGGGATTATCAGGAAAATAGGGAAAAATTTAACTGCTTCCAATATTGAAACCATAGACGCCTCAGGCAAATATCTAATGCCAGGTATCATAGATGCCCACTCCCATGTTGCCTTGGATGCAGTCAATGAAGCAACTGCTCCAATCACATCAGAGGTTAGGATGGCAGATGTGGTCAATCCTTATGATATAGGGATATATAGGGCATTGGCGGGAGGAGTGACCATTTCCCATGCCATGCATGGTTCAGCAAATGCAATCGGTGGGCAGAATGTCACTTTAAAACACCGATATGGATCCGGCAATCCGGAAGATCTTTACATGAAAGAGGCTCCTAGAACCATAAAATTTGCTTTAGGGGAAAATCCAACCAGAGTGCATGGGCGGGGAAATGGAATACAGCCAAGAACCAGGATGGGTGTTGAGGCCATAATAAGAAACGGGTTCAATGAGGCCATTCAATATAAAAAAACATGGACAGCTTATGAGAATGCCCTGAAGCAAAAAGGTGCAAACCCAATCCCCCCTAAATATGACAGTAGACTTCAAACTTTAGCAGATATATTGGATGGCAACATCATCATTCATTGCCACTCCTACAGAGCGGATGAAATTTATGCGCTTATCAATACCTGCAGGGATTTTGGTATAAATAACATCGTTTTTTCCCATGTAAATGAAGGCTTCAAGGTTGCACCAGAACTTGCGGAATTTACTATGGGAGCTTCTGTATTTGCTGATTGGTGGGCCTATAAATTTGAAGTATATTATTCAACTGCTTATAATGCGGCTATTTTGATGGAAAACGGAGTGATCACATCCATCAACTCTGATTCGGGTGAATTGATCAGACATCTTTACCATGAAGCCGGTAAGGCGCAGAGGTACGGAGAATTGGACGATGAACAAACCTTAGCCTTAATAACAATAAATCCAGCAAAACAACTTGGAATCGCAGACAAAGTTGGTTCAATCGAAGAAGGTAAACAGGGTGATTTGGTGATTTTTGATGAACATCCCCTTTCTGTATATGCCATTCCCCAAATGACCTTTGTGGATGGTGTAAAATACTTCGATATCAACAAGGATCCTGATGATATGAGGTTGAAAGTCAGTGCCAGCGAGGCAGTTGAACCAATTTTCCTAAAGGAACATGAACATAGATGCATGCAGGATGTGGATTTTTTCTTTACCAATTTCGGTAGAAGTCTTTTCAATCATTCACACTAAGATCCATCATAACAATAAAAAGCATGAATATGAAAAATATAAAACACATTCTATATGCATTCATATTGACAGTTCTGCCAATGGCTGTTAATGCCCAGTTTGATGGAGAATTTATCAAGCCAAGGACAGGGAAATTCCTCCTTCAAAATGCCACTATTATAACCGTTACGAAGGGTACAATTGAAAATGGAAGTGTATTGATCGACAATGGAAAAATCATTGGAGTCGGAAAAAATTTAACTGCAGGTGATGTGGAAATCATTGATTGTACAGGCCAATTTATTTACCCTGGAATGTTGGATGGGGGTAGCCGCTTGGGTTTGGTGGAAGTAAATTCTATAGCAGAAACCCAGGATTTTGCTGAAATAGGTCAGGTTACACCCAATATGAGGGCTTTGGTGGCTATAAATCCAAGTTCTGTGGCCATACCTGTTACGCGGGTCAGTGGAGTAACCACAACACTGGCAACCCCTTCAGGTGGCTTATTCCCTGGCACTGCTGCCCTGATCAACCTCAATGGATACACACCGGACCAAATGTATGCGGGTTTTGAGGGAGTAGTTTTGAATTTCCCTTCCTCTGCCCGCAGAAGCACCTGGGACAGACGGAGTGATGAGGATATCAAAAAAGAAGCCGATGCTGCTCAAAAAACCCTAAATGAGATATGGGGAAGAGCTGAAATCTACTATAAACTTCAACAATCAAACGCAGAACTGCAGTATTATCCTGAAATGGAACAACTGGCCAAAGTGCTTAGTGGTGAACTGCCTCTTTTGGTTGAAGTCAATGCTGCTACTGATATTCTTTCTGCGATAGAGTGGATAAAATCCAAAAATGTAAAAGCCATCCTTATGGGAGTTGCTGAGGGATGGAGGGTTGCGGATAAAATTGCTGAAGCCAAACTTCCGGTAATAACAGGTCCGATGCTATCTATTCCGACCAGACAGTCCGATAGGTTCGATGCGTCTTATACCAATCCTGGTATAATGGCAAAAGCAGGAGTAAAGGTAGTAATCCGCTCTAATGATGCTGAAAATACTCGTAACCTTCCCTTCAATGCGGGATTCGCAGCTGCTTATGGTATGGGTAAGGAAGAAGCCCTTAAAGCTGTTACAATAAATGCGGCCGAAGTATTTGGGATTGCTGATAAAATGGGATCTATTGAAGTAGGGAAAGATGCCACTATATTGGTTTCTACAGGCGATCCTTTTGAAACTAAGACCCAAATCAGGCATGTTTTTATTGAGGGATATAGAATTCCAATGAGCAACAGACATATCAAGTTATATCAGGAATTTTTGGAAAGATCTCCCGGTTTGGAAAAAAACTAAAAGTCAACTAAGTTTAAACCGCAGTCAAAATCGACTGCGGTTTTTAATTAGAGAAAATGTATGATTGTAAGTACAACCAACCAACTTGAGGGCTATAAAATCACAGCCTATTTAGGCATAGTTTCAGGAGAAACCATCATTGGAGCCAACGTATTCAAAGACTTTTTCGCTAGTATCACCGACATTGTAGGCGGTCGTTCAGGTGCATACGAACGGGTCCTGCGAGAAGCAAAAGCTACTGCCATGGCCGAAATGGAGATGCAGGCAAAAGGTTTTGGTGCCAATGCTGTCATTGGGATTGATTTGGATTACGAAACCATTCGGGATGGCATGCTGATGGTCACTGCTGCCGGTACTGCTGTGAAAATTGAAAAAGTCTTTAATTGACAATTTCAATTTTACCTGAACTTACTTCACCACGGATGGTATGGGCAGAACCATTGTTAATATTCAAAGTTCCAGAGGATTGAGAGTCTCCTACCCTAACGGTTCCGCTTCCGGCTGTAATATTGAAATTAAAACCCCTCAGGTCGCTGAAAGTCTGTATATAAATGTTGCCAGATGAGGCTTTCAAATTGGTCTGAGGGCTTAAACCCGAATTTGTGGCAAACAGTTGTCCTGAAGACACGTTGATTTGTCCAATGGATTTAACATTGGTCATTTCTATTTTCCCTGAACTGATATTAGAATCAACCCTACCATTAATATCCTTAAATAAAATTTGGCCCGAGGAGCCATCAGCAACCACATCTCCATCTATTCTGTTGATTTCCAGTTTACCGGAAGAAACGGTAGCTTTAACCAAGCCAGTAATTTCCTCTATTTTTGCAGTTCCGGATGACACATCCAAAGAAATTTGAGGGCTTGTAATATTCTTGGCAGTAACGGATCCTGATCCTACCTGAAGTTTTGTTTCAGTTGCCACAACATTTTGTACATCCACTTTCCCTGAACCCGCTTCCAAGTCCAACTTCATATTTCTGGGGCCTGTTAGTTTGATATAACCCTCCCCTTGCGCACTGCCGCTGAACAGACCTTTGTTTGTTTCAATAAATACCTGTAGGGTGCTACCAACAATTCTATATTTAACCTCATACTTTTTATTTGAATTGGATCTTAATTCTGCATTAAGGTTCAGCAACTGTTTTCCGCTTTCTCCTATATATTGGACTTCCATAAAAGACCCATCCACCTCTACATTGGTAATTCCTTCAAAATCCTGGTTAACTTCCGAAACCACCGAGAGATTATCGTCCAAACAACTAGTGAGGAACAATAAGGAGCCTAAAAGAATTAAATGGGAGAAAAAGAGGTTGGTTTTTTTGTTTGAATAAACGGAGTGTCCTCCATCAAGTACTTGGGTTGTTTTCATAATGATGTAAATTCCTTTTTACTATAAACAGCCAAACAAATGCCAATTTTATTGTTTGAGGGTTTTCGTAAAAAAAATAATTTCTGCCCGGTCGATCAAACCTCACTTTCAGATCTTTACCTTAAAACATTTACTTTGATTTTTTTCCAACAATTTATAAGAAAAAAGAGAGCGCGGTTCCGAACTATATCTAAACTATTTTGAACAGACTTAATTGATCAGGAAAAAAAACAATAATGTCTTGCAAATGAAAATTCTCTAATCTTAATTTGCAATATCCTTACACTTTTAGCGTGCAAGGATTTATAAAGAAGAGGTTAGAGACAGGCTCAATGACCCTCTGGCAACCTGGAAAATCCAAGGTGCCAATTCCTGCCAATTGAACATATTGTCAATTGGAAATATAAATTCTGAAGACCATGATGAACATACTTCATTTGTTTCGCAACTATTCCCTTTCTAATTTGTACTTCAGTACCTTAAAATCATGCAAACCGATGACATCATTTAGTTTGCTTCCAAGAATTGTGTTTTCTCGATAACTGATCAATTATTTTATTTTCACTTCTAAACCACAAAAATCATGTCTACTTACCGTTTTGAAACGCTTCAGCTTCATGCAGGGCAATCTCCTGATTCAGCTACCAACTCCAGGGCTGTTCCTATTTACCAGACCACTTCCTATGTTTTTAATTCTGCCGAACACGGGGCAAATCTCTTTGCATTAAAAGAATTTGGGAATATTTACACCCGGATCATGAATCCTACGACTGATGTTTTCGAACAGAGAATTGCAGCTTTGGAGGGAGGAGTTGCGGCATTGGCCACAGCTTCCGGTCAAGCGGCCCAATTTCTTGCTCTGAACAACATTCTACAGGTAGGTGAAAACTTCGTTTCGACTTCATTTTTATATGGAGGTACCTACAATCAATTTAAAGTTGCATTTAAGCGATTGGGTATAGAGGCAAGGTTTACGAATGGCGATAAACCTTCAGATTTTGAAAAATTAATTGATAGTAAAACCAAAGCAATTTATTTGGAGACCATCGGAAACCCTGAATTTAACATTCCTGATTTTGAGGCCATCGCGAAATTGGCCCAAAAATTTGACATACCTTTAATTGTGGACAATACTTTTGGGGCTGGGGGGTATTTGTTTCAACCCTTAAAACACGGTGCCAATATTGTAACCGCTTCCGCCACAAAATGGATTGGTGGGCATGGCACATCCATAGGGGGCGTTATTGTGGATGGGGGAAATTACAATTGGGGCAATGGAAAATATCCCCAATTTATTGAACCATCAGAAGGTTATCATGGCATGAAATTTTGGGAAGTATTTGGAGATAACAACCCTCTGGGACTTCCCAATATCGCCTTTGCCATAAGGGCAAGGGTTGAAGGTCTTAGAGATTTTGGACCTGCAATAAGTCCGTTTAATTCTTTTCTTCTTCTACAGGGGCTTGAAACCTTATCTCTAAGGGTGCAACGGACAGTGGACAACGCATTGGCTATAGCTGAGTGGCTTGAAAAGCATCCTCAGGTAAAAAAAGTGAATTATCCGGGTTTGAAATCATCACCGTACCACGCCTTGGCTTTGAAATACCTGCCCAATGGTTATGGAGGAGTATTAAGTTTTGAACTAAAAGGGGAAAAAGAAGGGGCCACTCAATTTATCAATAACCTAGAATTAATATCCCATTTGGCCAATGTAGGAGATGCAAAAACGCTCATTATCCAACCTTCTGCCACTACCCATCAGCAATTGAGTGAGGAGGAGCAGCTGGCATCAGGAGTGACTCCTACTCTTTTGAGGCTTTCTTTGGGCATTGAACACATTGAAGATATCAGAGCAGATTTACAGCAGGCTTTTGCAAGTCTGTCAAAATAAAACCATCCGAAAGGGAAATACAGGAAAGGCAATGAATCTGCAGAGTAATTATTTGATTATAGATATGACGCAAGAAACCTACAAGCATGAAGGTGTTTTGGAATTGGAATCCGGTGAAAAATTAAATGGTTTTCAACTGGCATTTACTACTCAGGGGCACCTTACTACAGCAAAAGACAATGTGGTTTGGGTAATTCATGCATTAACAGGAGATTCCAATGTTAATGACTGGTGGAGTGGTATGGTTGGAGAAGATAAATTCTATGACCCTTCCAAACACTTCATTGTTTGTGCCAATCTTTTGGGTTCTTGTTATGGATCCACAAGTCCCCTTTCTGAAAACCCGGATACGGGCAAGCCCTATTTTTATGATTTCCCCAATCTAACACCCAGAGACCTGGCCTGTAGCCTTGACCATCTTAGAAAACATTTGGGAATATTAAAGATCAATACAATTATAGGTGGATCTTTGGGCGGACAGGTAGCTTTGGAATGGGCCTATTTGCTTCAGGAAAGAGTAAAAAACACCATTATATTGGCATCCAATTCAAAAACTTCACCTTGGACAATTGGGTTTAATGAAACCCAAAGGATGTCTATTGAAGCAGATAGTACTTGGGGGGATAATGATCCTGATGCGGGTAAAAAGGGATTGGAGGCAGCTAGAGCAATAGCTATGTTATCCTACAGACACCCTGAAGATTTTGCTTTGAAACAATCTGATAAAGAAGAAAAGCTGGATAATTTCAGAATTTCTTCTTACCTCAGGTACCAAGGACACAAATTGGCCAATAGATTCAATGCATTTTCTTATTGGGTTCTCAGCAAAGCAATGGATAGTCATGATATTGGAAGAGGGAGAGGAGGGGTAGAAAAGGCCCTCTCCCAAATCCCTTCGAAAGTTTTGGCTATTGGAGTAGACAGGGATCTTTTGTTTTTAAAAGAAGAATCACAGTTTATTGCCAAACAGGTACCAAGAGGAACTTATCGGGAAATTACATCCGCCTATGGGCATGATGCCTTTTTGATAGAATACGGGCAACTTCAATATATTTTGCAGGGATTTTATTTGGAAGGAAACGGGTAAAAGGAGAAACAAAACCTGCCGGCAGGAGCGAGAAAAAAGAAATAGTGAGTAATTATGAATGGAGAATGGAATTGAGAAGCGAGAGACGAGATGCGGGAAACTAGAACCGTTACCTAACTGCCGTCAGTCAAGAACAAGAAGCGAGAATATCGAAAGAATTTAACCTGACAATAGTTGAATTTCCCCCCTGAAGATACCACAAAAACGTATAAAAGATAAAATTACATGTCATCCTTTTACTTCCATTAATCGGAGTCTAGGAAAATCTCTTTTTTTATTATTAAGCCGTTTAAGTTTTAAAAACTAAACATTAAAAAATCATAGGGCAATTCCCAACAATCCCATTGAAAGCTGCTAAGTTTTTTTGTAAATTTTATTATGAAATTTACCAAAATCAAAGAAACCTGCCTTTATGTCCCCAACCTTGATTTAGCTGAAAATTTCTATCGTGATATATTGGAAATGCCGGTGATTTCGAAAATTGATGGAAGGCACATTTTTTTTCGATGTGGAAGCTCTGTTTTATTATGTTTTCTTCCAGAGGTAACCAAAGAAGAAAAAAATCTACCCATGCATTATGCATATGGAAAACAACATATTGCTTTTGAAGTTAGCAGGTCAGATTATTTAAAAGCTAAAAGTAAAATTTTGGAAAAGGGTATTTATATCACGCATGAACAAGCGTGGCGCAACAAACAGCAAAGCTTCTATTTTGAAGATCCTTTTGGGAATGTCCTCGAAATTGTGCCTGTAGGTATTTGGGACTGATCTGGGATTTATCAATTACATTTTACTGACCCGCTCGCATAATATCTTTCTTCATTGGCATACACCTGTTCCTCTTGAATTTTCAAATTAATCCGCAAAGGGGGGAGATTTTTAGTTTCAAAGCTCAGAACCAAAACAGCCTCCGGTCCAATTCCCTCCACAGACCATCGCCCTCTCATGTTGCCCCTGTATTGAGGATTGATATCCCTCATAATTCCTTTTTTCCTGACATTGGCGTTAAAAGTCCCATTCCCACAGAGATTAACCTGGGTTTGTCTGGCTCCCTGCCGGACTTCAATATAAGAAACCATTAATTTATCAGACAAAAATGCCTTCCAATCAAAATCCCCATAAGGGGAGACATCAGAGGGTTCTTCAAAAACTGCTGAGGTCAAAAATTCCAAAGCCGTATCTTTTACTGATTCATAACTCTCCTGATTGGAAAGTGCCAATATAGTGACACAATACCCATCACCTCCGCACCGTGAGGCAGCAAAACCTCTATATTTGGGATTCACATATTTACCCACAGCCCTTACTTCAGAAAATAACAAATCCTCTGAAACAGTTGGGGAAATCGCCTGCAACCTGATTGTTTCGGTAACATTCTCCCCTGCTTGCCATCTCTCAGCCAATTCATTCAAATCAATTTTCTCTCTTCCAAAAACATAGATTTCCCCGAAAATGTCCGGCAAGGCTGACATCAATAGAAAAACTTCACTTTCTCTTGGCAGGTTTCCTGCCCATCCACTTGGAACAGAAGCTTGGAATCCCAATCTGGGAGCATAAAGGCTTTCACCCTCCTGGTACATTATCCCTGGCTGTATCCTATTCTTTCCTGACTGGGAAAATGAAGGAATTGTAGAAAAAGCAAAAAAGGACAGAACCAGTGCAAAACTTCGAAACATAAACATGAGAATTATTCAATAAATATAACACTAATTAGAATTCAAGGTATTGAAAAAAATACAAAAGACCCAGGTACCAAACTAACAAACAAAAAAGTCGGTTTAGGAACCGACTTTTTTGCTTATTTATAATGAAGATTACTCCGCTTTGGTCCATTCCACAGTTCTTCCTATCAAAGAAATACCGACATAGCCTCTGACTTCCAAAGTTTTCTCGTTTTTCTTCTTGATAATGCAGGAATAGGTTTTTCCGTTTTTTGGATCATAAATGGTCCCGTTCTCCCAATTACTTCCGGTATGCTCAAAATTATTGAGAAGTTTCATTCCCATAATTGGACGGTCTCTTTTAGATTCATCTGTATTATTTTTATCTGTTTTTGGCTTTCCATTTTCGACGGGATCCTGCAACCAAACTATTTTACCATAATATTTCCCGCCTTCTTTATAAATTTCCACCTGCGCATCTTTTTCGGTATTGTACCACTTCCCTACAATTGCATCGGAACTTTGGGAAAAGGAAGTCATCCAAACGCCTAAAAATAATATTAAAGCCAAAATCTTCTTGATATCAATCATTCTCTTTTTGTTTTCTTTGTCCATTAATTAACGAATAATAATATATTTATAAATCCAAATCAAGACTTGTTGTTCCTGAATTCAGGTAAATCCTTTGGGTTGATAACGAAAAATCTGATGCAAGAGTTGAAAGTGCAGGGTGCTTACATTTATGATTGGGGAGGATTTTCCATTTACCTGCTACCTGAAAAAGCCATTTATCTCCCTGACTATCAAACTATGTTAATAGCTGATCCCCATTTTGGCAAAGCAGCCCATTTCAGGAAGGCAGGGATTCCGGTACCGGAGAAAGTGCATGCAAATGATTACCATAAAATTCTTAATCTTATACAGGACTACCAGGTTAAGCAGCTGTTTTTTCTCGGCGATCTTTTTCATAGTGATTTAAACAGTTCTTGGTCTGATTTGGAATTATTCATTTCCCAGTTCCCCGAAATTCAATTTCACCTCATTAAGGGTAATCATGATATCCTTGGAAATACAATCTATCATTCTGGTTTATGGCAAATACATGAAGAAAGTTTTAATTTGGGCCCTTTAACACTTTCCCATGAGCCATTGGTCTCAATCCCTTCAGGGTCCTTAAATCTTTGTGGTCATATACATCCGGGGATATCACTCTATGGAGCGGGAAGGCAAAGTATAAAGTTGCCCTGTTTCTTTGTAACAGCAAATTTGATCATCATGCCCGCATTCGGTAAATTTACCGGATTGGCAAAAATGCACTGTAAAAAAAATGAAAGGGCATTTGTCGTAACGGATAAAAAAGTAATTCCTGTCAATTTAACCGCATAAGATTGGTTTAATAAATCTGGCTGTTTAATTTTGAACGAATTGAAAAAAATATGAAGACAAATCCAAGAAAAAAAGCGAAGCTGGGACGCTTTAAATTTATATCTGTCCTGTTCAGTACAACACTTTCCCTTTTTATCGTGGGACTTTTTGGAGTGATTGTGATTCAGGCCAAGTCACTAACCAGTATCATAAGGGAAAATATTGAAATCCAGGTTTTTCTTCATAAGAACTTATCAGACGCTGAAAAATCCCGTCTGCAAAACACATTGGAATCCAAGCCTTATATTTTGAAGAAAGATGATAAAGCCGGAGTGACTTTTATTTCTCAGGATGAAGCAGCTCAATCCTTTCTTGAAGATACAGGGGAGGATTTTAAGAGTTTCTTAACTGAGAATCCGTTAAGGGACAGTTATACCATTGCCATAGCCGAAGAGTACCAAACTTCCGAAAAGATCAAAGAAATTGTGGATGAAATCCGGACAATGGATGGGGTTTTTGAAGTAACCTATATGGCGGATCTGGTAGAATCCATCAATCAAAATCTCACGAAAATGGCTTTAGTACTTGGAGGATTTATCCTTATCCTGATTATCACCGTGGTAATGTTAATCAACAATACCATTAAGCTGGCATTGTTTTCCCAGCGTTTTCTGATACGTAGCATGCAATTGGTTGGAGCTACCAGAGGCTTTATCAAGAAACCTTTCTTAATACGTGGTTTTTTCTTTGGAATCTTAGCCGGTGTAATAGCTTCTGCCCTCCTTTTTGTAATAATCGAATACACCAAGGCCAATATTGATGGATTTGCCTTATTACAGAATTATATGCTGCTGTACTACCTGTTCGCCGGTTTGGTAATAATTGGAGGAATGTTGTCTTTATTCAGCACCATGCAGGCTGTCAACAAATATTTAAACATGT
>Ga0114946_10000590_pt1 | contig 24560 bp, 22 predicted proteins | sample WalLakDeSediment_FD_88676 | JGI IMG/M metagenome (GOLD analysis project Ga0114946, IMG submission 88676) | Lake sediment microbial communities from Walker lake, Nevada to study Microbial Dark Matter (Phase II) - Walker Lake 11/02/13 Deep Sediment | ecosystem: Environmental > Aquatic >... | reverse complement strand
ATACCTGCAAAGTTAGCCACGAATTGATTTAAAATCTCCCGGACCTGGGTTCTGCCTGCGCCCGGGTCTGTCAAAGGTTCAGTGAATCTTCTACGCTGAACCCGGGACACATTGTTAACGACCCGTAATGGTTGTTAATTAACTGCCTATTCTGCCAAAGCGCGGGAGATGTTTCTGTCTCTTAATTAATCCCTCAAGAAACAGATTCATGCCCGCGCTGAAGCAGATGATGCCTTGCATAGAGGCTTCCAGCTTTTTTTATAAAAAAACATTAAGTTCAATTCGTGCAGAAAAATATTTTTTAAAACCATTCTTTTTTTCTTGACAAAAATATAGACAAAAGTTAGCTTGTTTAAAAAACTAGAGAAATATTTAAGTATTACTTTAATTATTATCGTATTGCAGGTCAACGTCCTTTGGGTTTTTTCCAAAAAAAATGCTATGATTAATATGCATGTCAGGCAGCCATGGTTAAGGCTCCAGAAGCAAGATTTCCTGAATGGGTGAGTCTGAATTTTGTTGCAAAGGGGGAATTCAAATGAATTTACTGCGTAGAAAATGGATAATTGTTTTTCTTTGCGCACTGGTGTTTCATCTTTGCAGCGCGATTTACGGCGCCATGGTCACTGCTCAGGACAGTCCTCAGGTACCGCCCATTACCAATGAACAATGCGTATGGTGCCATCCCAAAGAGCCGGCAATAATAGCCGCTGAGGGAGGGCAGCACAGATTCGCTGTGGGTTGTCAGGATTGCCATAAGGAGCACCCGCCAGCCGGGGTCCAGACAATTCCCCAGTGCAGTATGTGCCATTCGGGCTGTGAGCATTACGACACGATTGATGATTGCTCCTGCTGTCATGCCGATCCCCACGCGCCACTTAATCTGACCTTGACTGGCGATATTACAGGACCCTGTCTGACCTGTCATCAGCAGCAGGGCATGGAAATATCCGGTAATCCGAGTATGCATGCTGAAATGGCCTGCACCGACTGTCACATGGAACATTGCGGAGTCTATCAGTGCTTGAGATGTCACGGCAAGCATTCTCCAGATATGGCCAATCAAGATTGCAAGGCCTGTCATCCGGCGCATATGCCTCTTAATGTAAGCTATCCAGCGGATATGCCTTCCGAGTATTGTGGTTCCTGTCACGGCGAGGCATATGACGTGCTTGCTGCCAATAAGACCAAGCACCGCGATATTGGATGCGTTTATTGCCATCGCGACTATCATAAGAACACAGCGCCATGTTATGCTTGTCACGGAGCTCCACACCCGCAGGAATTACACCGGAAATTCCCTACTTGCGAGCAATGTCACGGAACAGCTCATGATTTGATAATGTAATAACCTTTTCTTAATTTGAGCGATTTTTATCTGTCATTGCGCGGGGAGCGAAGTAATCTCAGTCAGTTATTATGAGATTGCCCCGCACCCTTTGGGTTCTCGCAATGACAGGCTTATCAAAAAAGTAACAGGAAAAATCGCTCAAATTAGGCTTTTGTAAGGCGGGATTAGGAATTGAAAATGATATAATGCCCGAACTACACTTAATCAAGGTGAGGATTATTATGAATATGGCGAAAAGTTTGGTTGTTGCCGTGATTATACTTGGATTTATAGCCCTGCCCAGTTTTATGGCCTGCCAGAAAAAGGTTGAAGTACACGATGAGGCTCTCATAGAAGTTCCTGCCCCCGAAGTTGAAGTTCCTGCCCCCGAAGTTGAAGTTTCTGAAGATCCAGTCTCGCTAGTCCAGGTTGAGGTGCCTATTTACGAGCGCCAAGTAGAGCCCTTATCTCCAGAGGAGTGCGCTCGTTGCCATCTGCATATCTTTGACAATATCAGGGAAGCTGGTGGCAAGCACCGCATTGAGTGCCAGGAATGCCACACTGTATTTCATACAAAAGAGGACATCATGCCTGAATGTTCGGCCTGTCACAAGGACGAATTTCATGGACAAGACCCGTTACTGACTGAGTGTCTTTCATGTCACGATGATCCGCATCGGCCTCTGGATATTCCTAAGGAATTGATAACGGATAATTGTGCTAAATGTCATGTTTCCGAAAAATCAGACTTGGTCAACCATCCAAGTATGCATCTTGAAGCCTTGGAATGTTCCAGCTGCCACCATACAAAGCACGGTTATGTCCCGGACTGCTACGAGTGTCACGGTAATCACAGCCCTCGGGTTCAGATGGAGATGCAGGAATGCATGGGATGTCACCCTGCACACAAGCCCCTGACCATCTCTTATTCCCCTCATACCAGCTCCGAGATCTGCGCCGGTTGTCACGGAACCCCTTATGAATTGCTGGTCACCAAGGTAAGCCGGCATTCCTATATGACCTGCGCCCAATGTCATCCTGCTCATGAGCAGATTGATCCATGCAGTCAATGTCACTTTCAACCTCATTCCCAAACCATGATTCGGGACAGGACATGCCAGGATTGTCATGGTCTTGCCCACAGCCTGGCGATTGATTAGTGCTCAGAGTCCTCCTTTGTCTGTCATAACAGGAAAGACGAAGGGTATCATTTTCAGGAGTTTATGTTCTATCAAAGGAGAATGTTATGATAAGGATATTTATTTACCTGCTTTTTGTGCCTTTCATTTTGTTTCTGGCTTTGGACACATCAAAGGTCAGGGCATCTGTAAGCGGGCCATGCTATGCCTGCCACACCATGCATGACTCACAGGAAGGTCAGCCCATGGCTGTTGACGGTCCCCATCCCATGCTGCTTCTGAGCGATTGCATGGGGTGTCACACCACTGACGCTGCATTGCCTTATGATGGATTAAGGCCGTATGTGAAAAGTTCCACTGGAAATGCGTTTCATGATGATAATTCTCTGGCTGGGGGGTTTTTCCCTGCGATTATGGATGGTACTGGTAATCACGACGGTAGTTTTCACGACCTGGGAACTACTGTTATACCAGCTGGTTATAATGCCCAGTACCATACCAATGGCAATGGTTATCAGAGTAATGAGGGTCTGAGCTGCGCCGGGTCCAACGGATGTCACGGTGATGAGACCGTACTGGACGATATGCAGGCTATTGCCGGAGGACATCATAAAAGCGGAGTAATGGCCAATACCTACAGAATGCTTTTGGTTGGCGTTGATCCTGTATTCGGTTCTGGCGCTGACGACTATGAATTCAATCTGATCTCCACTGTTAGAACAGATAGTGCTGGTGGGTTCAACCCGGATCCCGGGATCAACGTGAACATCTATTCAGCCGGCACTGCAACTGGTGGAGCCACCATCAGTGAGCTTTGCGCCAAGTGCCACGGAGTTTTTCATGCTGAGACCCGGGACCAAAACAACTCGTGGATCAGGCATCCCACAGAAAACCTTATTCCTGCTGCCTGGGAAATAGGTGCTTCCGGATACTCTCTGACAGGAATTGATTATAAGTACAATCCAGTTGGCTACGTGAACGCGACAGAAGACCAGAGCTCAAAAAGGGTGACCTGCCTGTCCTGTCACCGGGCTCATGGTACGGAACAACCAGACATCCTCAGGTTTAACTACGACGTGCAGCAGGCCAATTCAACTGTGGACTACGGCTGTCTGGGCTGCCACGACGCCCAGCGCGCGCCATGACCATAAATCCAGGTTGTTGTTAAACCAAAAATAAAAAGTGGGGGGGCTGGCTCCAACCCTGTTTCCTCTTTTAATTCCTGTTGGCCAGTGATGCCTGATGAGCATCACCAGTTTCTGACCGGCTTTGTGTATCCGAACATGCTGCTCTACTTTTTTGCCCGGATGGTCTGCTCGTGGGAGCAATCAGGGAGGCTGTATTGTCTGCCATACTCAGTAAAATCAAGGTTAGAATCGCCGAGGCTCTGAAAAAGATATATTGGTTTGCCCTGTTTTCCATCCTGGCCTGCGTTCAATTATGGTTGATCAGCCCGGGCATGGCCCAAGACCCTGGAGAGCTGGAAATGGACGGGGACATATCCTCTAGCCTGGAGCAGGTATTGGAGGAGGTCCTGAAAGATGAGCCAAGGCACGAGCGGTCCGCTGCCAGGGTTTATACACTCATGGAGATACGGGAGGACTACGCTGGCCGGACATTGACCTTTCCGTCCAGAGTCTGTGTGGATCCGGTCTCAGGGGAAATTTACGCGGTTGATTCCGGCAACAACCGGATTCTGGTTTTTACGTATGATTATTATCCCCTTTTTTCTGTGGATTATTCCGACGGGATTGAATTTCCCTCGGCAGTGGCAGTTGGCCAGGATGGATATTTGTTTGTGGCTCAATCACGAAGTTCCAGGGATCTCAGACCAAGGATCAGCGTATTCAACCCTGCTCTGGTCCGGGAAAGAGACATTTATTTTACGGGTTTTGAAGGGGCGGAAGATTTTAAACCCGCGAGCATGGCCATTGGTAGAAACAACAATCTGTATATTGCCGGCTACGACTATTTCGGGCTTATTGTTCTGGACAGGGATGGGAATTTTCTGCGCGTGATTACCCCCAGGGACCAGGTGGCTGGTTCCGGCGGGAAAATGGAAAAGGTCCGGGTCAGGGCTTTGGACATAGACAGCCGGGGGTGGATTTACATTTTGAGCGAAGACAGCGGAAGGGTGTATGTGTACGATCAGGATGAGGAGTTCGTGCATAAGTTCGGAGAAAAGGGCGGTACCTGGGGCAAGCTCAGCAGGCCCCTGGGTCTGTCTGTGGATCACAAAAAAGACCGGGTTTATGTGATAGATTACATGCGTCACACTGCCAACGCCTACTGTCTTGACGGCAAGTTCCTGTTTGACTTCGGAGGAAGAGGATGGGGCAGGGGCTGGTTCAATTTTCCCAGCGACATCAGCGTGGATGCCTTTGGCAATATTCTGGTGGCCGATACCTTCAATCACCGGGTCCAGGTGTTTAGCCTGCGATAGTGTTTGACAGCGTCATTTTGAATTAATTGAGATTATCTCTTACAGTCAAGTGGCGGACTCAGATTTTCGAGTCTTCACTCTGGCATAACATCAGACTTTGGTCGCCGCGGGTCGGCTTCTTTAATTGGAAACCCAGAATTCCAGGTATCCTGGAGTTTTTAATGGCGAGAAATTCTCACATTGATTGAGGTGACCCATGATGCCTGCCAGATTGTTTCTGTTTCTTGTTGTGCTTGTTTTTTCCCTTTCCGCGTGTGTTGTTGAAAAAGCCATGCATCCCGCTTTTCCCAGTCCCGGTCACGGACGTGTTTTTCTATATATGTCTGTTCCACAGCCGCCGGGTCTGGATATCAGGTTCACCTTGACCAGGGTGAGTTTTCTCAACAATTTGGACCAGTGGATCGATGTGCCATTGGAGACCGAGATTAAGCCGGAGCGCTTGGTCGTCAATCAGATCAAGATTGCGGAGTTTGGTTTAATTCCCGGGCAATACACCAAGGTCAAAATAGTTGTTTCAGACCCTGTGCTGAAACTTGACCAGGAGCTCATCAGCCTGACCGGGCCCGAAATCGCCGCAGAAGTTGTTAATGACTTGAAATTTAGCCTGTCCAGGGGCGAGAGTTTAGCTTTATTTTTTGAGTACAGGCCCGATGAATCCATGTCCGGCCAGGACGAGTTCGCTCCGGTAATTTCGGTGATGTTACAGGGCATGGAGCTCAGGGACCAACTACTATACGTATCCTGTTCCAGGTCCAATTCCATTATTATCTTAGACAGGCAACAGGACCGGGTCGTAGGGGCTGCCGGGGTCGGGCGGGACCCGACCGGTATTGTGGTCGGTTTGAACAATGACCGGGTTTATGTGGCTAACCGCGGTTCCAACAACATATCCGTGGTCAACACCATCTCCAACAAGGTGGAAAAGACCATCAGTAATTTAGGCTACAGCCCCTATCAGCTGGCCTTATCCCGGGACGGGAGAAGGTTGTTCGTCACCAATTCCATGCACGATAACGTAACGGTTATAGACACCTCCAGAGACCTGGTCGTGGAAACCATATCAGTGGAGCGCAACCCCACAGGCATTGTCCATGATCCGGACAGAAACCTTATTTACGTAGCCAACACCAATTCCAACACAATCTCAGTGATAGACGTATCTTCTTTGCAGGTTGTCCGCACTGTACCCGTGGATGACCTCCCGGTGGGGGTCGCTGTTCAGGAGGACAAAATTTATGTGGCTAACCGCGGTTCCAGCAATATTACCGTGATTGACCTGCCTTCGTATAAAGTGGAGAAGTCCATGCCTGTAGGATCTGGACCTTCCTGGGTGATATCCGGCCCACGGGACATAATATATTTGTCCAGGGACTATTCCAATGAAATCCATGTAATCTATACCCCAATGAGTCTTGTAACACATACGATTTCAGTGGGGCAAGGTCCAGTCCATATGTATAAGGATTCTTGGCAAAGAAAATTATATGTTGTGAATCACAAGTCAGATGATATAACAGTTATAGACATGTTAACCAAAAAGGCCATAAGAAACATACAAGTGGGTCATCGCCCGCAATTTATAGCTGCCATAGAAAAATAAAACAGGATATTGTCCATTGTATTTTTTATATATTAATATAGAAAAAAAAACAAAACATAGCAATGAACTAAAAAGTTGCATGTTATTGTTCTTTAATAATGGCTTATCAAAAAAAAAATGTTGTTCGCCTTGTTTATTCTTATTATTAATATGTATTGTCCTGGTTGAATACAACTGTTTTCTTTCCGTGGCGTTTGCTTCCCCTGCCTTCAGCGGTTCAGCCTTCTACGGATACAGGCTGACGGAAACCACCAGGGACGGTGCAAGGGAAACTTCATGGCAGCAAATCCATAATTACAGGCTGAGATTGCAGAAAGACTTGACAGAAGTGGTCAATTTTACCGGTGACCTGGATATTAACATCAGAAATGAAAACGGAGAGGAAACCACAAGCTTGACACCAGACCTCAGACTTTACGTCAACAACGAATATTTTAACGCAAACGCGGGGTACAGGAGAACTGAAAGAAACATCAGCATGTTTACTTTTGATCCGGAACAGGAAAGATTTACCACAGAGTCCTGGAACGTCAATTTTGATACAAAATCAATGGAATTTCCACGGATAAGGTTGTCTTACAGGGAAGAAAAATCATTCGATCATCTGGATGTTCATAGGACAGACAAAAAAAGTACCCTTTTCAATTCCGACATTTATCTTGATTACAACAGGTTGTTGAATTTTAATTACAACTTCAAGCGCGGTACTTTGGAGGATTATGTAACCAGTTTGACCCGGAAGACCGATACGCATGAAGGAATCACTAGATTCAACAGGAACTTTTTCAATGATAAGGTCACCGCGTCGGGTCGTTATTCACTGCTCTTTTCCGAAAGTGAGACCAAAACGCGGGAATCCGAGGTCATCGTCGAGGAAAGGATTCCTGCGTCACTTGGGTTGTATGGAGAAGACTTTCCTCTGCCTGGGGAGGAACTTCAGAATTGGCCTTCCCTGGTGGATGGAGATAAGACTGCCAGTACGGGAATAAACATCGGCGGCCCGGGCATGGATAACCAGCAGTATATCGGTTTTGATCTTGATTTTAAAAGGACCATCAGTCAGATACGGCTGTATACCGAAGATGTACAGTTTGCGCCCCAGGATTTCATATGGGCGGTTTATTACAGTGACAACAACCTGAATTATTTCGAGATTACAGATTCAGCAGCGTTTTCCTATGACAGCGAAGATAATTTTTTCAAGATCAGCTTTGAGGCCACCAACGCCCGTTATTTCATAATAGTGAACATTGAGAACGATCCTTTGGTTGATGTAGATGTTACCGAAATTGAGGCTTACGAGCTTGTCATGTTTGCCCCAGATTCAGTGACTACTCAGAAGCAGATCAGACAGAATCTTTTCTCTAGTCTGGGTTACAAACCTTTTGACTGGCTGCGCTTTGATTACAACATGTCCTGGTTTGAGGAGGAAATCAGGCCCGATTCCCGGAAAACCTGGCGGTCGTCACATAACTTCAGCTCCAGGGCAGAGCACCAGGTCCACAGATATTTGCGTGCCGTCGGCCAATACCAGAAGAATATGAATTTCAGATCGGATTCAGAAGATACTTCCAGCGATACATTTCTGACGTATTTTACCTCCTCTCCCCTGGACACCGTGGATATCGGCCTGTCAATGAGTCATACCATCAACCGGACAGAAGATGAGATCCGGTCCAAAAACACACAGTGTCTCCTCCAGACCTGGGCCAGGCTGCGCGAGGGTCTGGACCTGAATCTCTCAGGCACGTTGGTCAGGTATCAGGACTTGACCACGAATCTAGAGAGGAACACCCGGACCATCAGAAGTGGTCTGAGAGCAAAATTGACGCCAGACCTCACCTACAGACTGGATCACGATATAAGCTGGATAGAATCAGACTCTCCTGCTGAAAGAACTACCAGTCAGTCCTCATCAGTTAGAAATTCTCTGAATTGGAGGCCTTCGAGGATTTTCAGTTTTTGGGGGTCTTATGATTTGAATTGGTTGGACGGCAGTCTTGAGTCCACACGGCAGCGATATCGCATAAACTGGCTGATGACCGATAAGATGGAATTGTCCATTGGCTACAACCTGGATGAAAATGTCGGCACCAGCCAGAGTTTCAATTCCGACCTGTCGTGGTATTTAAGCAGCATGTTCACCCTCAGGTTCGGGTTCAACTGGACCAAAAGGGAAAGGGATACGGTAGTGGAAAGCAAAGTTTATACAATGAATATCTCCGCTAGATTTTAAAAGGAGAAAATAATGAAAATATGGGTCTTGAGAAAAAAAATACGCATATTTGGAGCAGTCTTAAGGTGTTTCCAGAAACGCCTGGTTTTTCTATGTATGTCAGCCGCGCTTATGGGTCTTATTCTTACGGGATGCGCCACCAGGCCGCAGAGTTTCATTCACCCGACCGCGGGCCTGGGACATATTGAGAGGACTGCCGTTATTCCTTTTAAAAACATGACCCAGGATGAATTCGCCTCGGGCAAGGTCCAGAACATCGTGGCCACTGAACTGCTCAGGCGGGGTCTGGAAGTTGTTGAAGCCGGAGAGGTGATCACAGTGCTCAATGAAGAGGGCTATGGCAAGGCAGAAGGGGAATTGAGCAAGAGAACGGCCCTAGCCGCTGCCAAACGCCTTAATGTCCAGTCCTTTATCCTGGGCTCGGTCCACGAGTACGGCATCTCACGAAGTGGAGAGGGTTTTGTTGAGGTCAGTGTATCCGTAAAGCTGTTAGATGCTGAGACTCATACTATCCTGTGGGAGGCTACGCACAGCAAAAAAGGCACTGCGGTGTTGGACAGGCTTTTCGGCATAGGCAAGAAAAGCACAACTGATCTGGCTCTCGAAGTAGTCCGGGAGATGCTTGATACCCTGTATGGTAGATAGTCGGACCAAGTTTCTGTCCTATCTGAATAAAGAACCCTTATCTTATCTGATATGGATGAATAATGCATGTTTCGATCCATCGTTTTTTCAGGGCGTTTTTCAACTTGATCTGCAAGCTTCTCTTGCAGATAACCTTGGCTGTCGTCTTGCTTATGCCTGAATCGAGCCCGGCTGGTGAGGAAAACAGGATAAATACCATAGCGGTCAGCCCCTTCAGTGTCTTCGAGATCGGGGACATTGGCAACGAACTTATTGATATCACGCAAATGTTCACTCAGGAGCTGGAGGCCAGGGGTTATGAGCTTATAAGCCCAGAGTTGCTGAATGATTTTATGGTTCAGAGGCGCATCAGGCGTCCTGAATCTTGGGACAGGCCCATGATCAGGATTTTGGGTGAGGTCATGGGGGCGGATGTCCTTGTTCTCGGGTTCAAGACATTAACCGTGCAACGGGGAGTTCCCAAGGTGACTCTCAGCGCCCAGATGGTGGATTGTCATGAAGTATCCTTACTTTGGACCAATACGGTGTCCGTTACAGGAGATGATTATGAAACCATACTGGGCCTGGGGAGGGTAAAATCTTCTCTGGAGCTTACCAGAAGAGCATTGGACAAACTTTTGAAAGACCTGCCAATCACGTTTAGGGTGACCCAAACATTCAAGCCGCCTTTTGAATTAGTCAGGGCCAGTTTTAGCCCGGGATTTTCCCAAAGCGGCCACCAGGTCAATATCTTTGTCGAACTAATTGAAATTACTGGCAAAGTAGCTGAAGTCGCTGCGATATTTCAAGGACAAGAGATCCAGCTAAGTACCAGGGATCAGGTTTTGTATTCAGCTCCCATAACAGCTCCCGGGGCTGAGGATTCATATTCCCTGGAGCTGAAGATCAAGGACCATTATGACCAGCTTTACAGGATGGAAACCACTGCAGTGCTGACAGTTCACAACACATCGCCCAGGCTGGACATCAAACTGAGGGAGGAGATCATTTCACTCCTTAACAAGTATATTCTTATTATTCCTGAAGTCCATCATAAGATCGGCATCAAAAGTTGGATTATCGAGATTTATAATGAAAATCAGGAACTGATTCGTATTGAGGAAGGCCTGGGCCAGCTTCCTGAAATCTTTATCTGGGACGGCAAGGACAACAACTGGAGACATGTTCCGGATGGGCTGTACTTTTGCAGATTAATCGTGATGGACGAGGCCGGCAACGAAGGGGTTTCTCAAGATCAAAAAATTCTGGTTGACTGTACCCCGCCGGAAGTGGAGGTCTTTCTTGCAAAAAAAACAGACAAAGGTCTGATTCTCAAGATAGAGTCTTATGAAATGACTTCGGTGGTTGATTGGGAGCTCGAGGTGTATGATGAGTTGCGCCTCACCAATGAAAGATTTACTGGGTGGGGACCATTGCCTGAAACCCTGGAGGTTCAGGATCTGGGAGATCCGGACCTGGAATTGGTCTACAGGTATGACATCAGGGCCAAAGATCTGGCTGGGAACAGGCTTAATCAAGAATATCAGCTTCTTGAAAAGCTGGCAGAAGAGCCTGAGGCAATACAAGACACCCGGGAAATATGGATTGAAGACTTTTAAATTTTGCGCCGGCTTCAGGACTTAGTCTCCGGCGCACCTGACAACTCAATATTTTGGGGAGTTGAATAACTTTGCAAAACCAAACATCCGGTTTCAAGGCTTTGACTATGAATCCCATGGGCCCGGAATCGTTCTGGCCCCGGGGAAAGACCACAGGTCTAGCCCTGTTAGTCCTGGCAGTGATCCTGTTGTTGACCACCGCTTGCCGGAGCAGCAGCCTCCACTACTATGCGGCCAGGGATTTGGATCACCAGAAAGTCAGGCGGGTTGCGGTACTTCCGCTTTTTAACCGGACCGGTTTTTCTGAAGCCAGCAGGATATCAACCAGCGCATACATCGCACAAATGGTCACTAAGACCGATTACCAGGTGGAATTCCCGGGAAATATTCAAAATTTTCTTGTTAGGGAACGCATTATCATAAGGGACAAGATAGACCTCAGTACCATTGAACTGATGCACAAACGCCTGGGCGTGGACGCTGTGGTCCTGGGAGAGGTGATTGAATTTTTCGGCCCCGCAGGGGAGACGGGCGCTTCAGACACACCTCTGGTTCATCTCAGTGTGAGGATGGTGGATGCTGAAACAGGACGGATACTGTTCATGGCCAGCCATTTCAGAACAGGCGACGATTACATGAAAATCATTGGCATAGGGAAAATCAGGTCCACCACCGCATTGGCACAGAAGGTCGCCGGGGAAATCGTGGACAAGATGCCTTGATATTTCCAGGGGACATTGAACACAAGATGGCAGTCTGTTTAATTTTTGCGCAGGGATTTATGAACAAAGGATTATTGATTTTTTTTGTTACGTTGATCGCTACAACTTTGATTTATGGGGCAAGTATAAGTTGTTGTGAAGCAAAAAGAATCGTTATCGCTGTGGTTAACGGGGAAGCCATTGACGAGGATTACCTGCTGGAAATAATCAGAGACATACATATGGACAAGTCCAGGTCTTTTCCCCGGGGGGAGGCCGCAGGCATTGATATTAAGGAAATTATTGAAAATCTGATCAATGAGCGTCTCATTACTCAGGAAGCCGTCAGGCTGGGTTTTGACCAGACCCCCGAGGTCATCCAGGGAGTCCAGAACTTCCTTGAGATTAACTCCATCATCAAAATGAGGCAGGAAGTCCTGGATAAGGTCGAGGTGTCCCGGGAGGAAATACGCGAACATTTCAGCAGTACATACACCGGGGATGAGAATGAGCTCGAGGCCAGCCTTGAGGCTCTTAAGGACCGAATCTCCAGAAGCATACGCAAGGAAAAAGAGAGCAGGCTAAAATTTGAATTTCTGGAAAACCTGCGGCAACTGGCAGACATTCAAGTTGACTGGGAATTGATCCAGGAATTTAATCCGGGTCAACCTTACTCAGGAGACAAACAAAGGGTGGCCACGGTGAACGGGGAACCCATCTTTCTGGAGGAATTCACAAGTGACCTGCTAGCGTTAGCGCACAGCAGGCAGCCGTTCATCAAAGAACAGGACGGACAGGAACAATGGCTTGAGGAACTGAAAGAAAGTGTACTTAATCGGCTTATTGGCCTGGAACTGATCAGACAGGAAGCCCTCAGACAGAATTATTTGAGCGAGGCCGATTTTGCCAGAGTGATCCAAAAACGCAAGCATGCCCTTTTGAGAGACATGTTTAAGCAAAGGATAATTCTTCCCCTGTCTCAGCCCACGGAACAGGAAAAAAAACAGTATTACCTGGAGCATCCGGACAAGTTCAGGAGTAATTATCAGGCATGGTTTTCCGAGATGGTCTTCAAGGACAGGCAAAAAGCCGAGCAAGTTCTTGATGAGTTGCGTCAGGGGGCAGATTTTGAGTATTTGGCCACCCAGGTAACCCTCATGGGGACAGCCAGAAGATATGTTTGGGTGAACTCGAACAATTTGCCCCAAGAGATAAGGTCAGCACTGGATCAAATGCAGGAAGGCGAGATCAGTGAGGTGGTTCAGAGCGGGCGCAACCATGTGATCCTCAAGCTAAGGGGTAAAAGAGGAAAAGAAGTTTTGGAATATTCCAAAGTCGCGGGCAGTATTGAGGAAATGGTGAGGAAGGAAAAATTTGAAAAGGTGATAGACGAGTATGTCCATAGGCTCAGGGAGATGTCAGATATCGTCATCCAAGCCAGGGCGGTTGAAACTATAAATAAAAGAATTTGGCAGTAGCTTTAAAGTCATGACAAAAAAGGATCTAATGCAAATGAATAGCAGCAAAAATCTGATTTTCCTGCTGGGGATTTTTTTGGTCCTGATCGCCACTGTCTGGGTAATATCATGCGAACCGAAAAGAGAGCCCCCCCGGCTTATGGGACGACAGAAGTGCGTGGAATGTCATCTGGGAATGGCTGAAGAATTCAAAAAAGCAAGGGTGGTTCACCAGCCAGTTGCCCAGGACAGCTGCGAATCTTGTCATGAGCAGCACGGGGTCATCGGAGGTGTTTATCTGAAAAAAAGCGGTCTTGAGCTTTGCAATATCTGCCATCATGACCTTGACGCTCTCAGCTCCAATAAGCATGCTCATCAACCCATTACTCAAGGCAGATGCGTAGATTGTCATGACCCACATTCAGCCGGCGAGGACCATCTATTGATATCCAGGACAGTCTGCTATCAATGTCATGATCAGACCCCGTTTACCCGGGAAAAAGTCCATGATCCCCTGCAGGACGGCCAATGCCAGAAATGTCATAACCCCCACGGGTCGGATGAACCATATTTCCTTTTTGATCAAGGAAACGCCGTGTGCGGCAGATGTCACGAACTGAAGGACCCTGATTTAGCTGGCGCTCACCTGGACTACCCTGTTTCCGGAACGTGGTGCGTTTCCTGTCACTCGCCCCATTCCTCCACCAGTCAGCAACTTTTCAGAGAATCGGTACACAAGCCATTTGAACAAAAGCAGTGCTCAACCTGTCATAATCCGTCATCCAGCGCTGCTCCCCTGGGCCTGAAAATGGACCGGGATGAGCTATGCTATTCCTGCCACCAGGAGGTCAGGCCCGGGGTCTCGGACATGGTGCATGACCCCATTAAAAAGGGCGGCTGCATGTCCTGTCATGATCCGCACACCGCGAACTGGCAGGGGATGATCCATTTCCCGCCAGGGAAGCTGTGTTATTCTTGCCATCAGGACGCGGAAGCGGACTTTGCCGCCATGCATGTTCATGACCCTGTCAAACATGGAGGGTGCACGTCCTGCCACGATCCGCACAGGTCACAACACAAGAATTTTCTGCACAATTCAGGGCAGACCCTGTGCTACACCTGTCACGATGGGACCGGGTTCACCGGGCGCTACGTGCATGAAGCTCTCAAGGACGGGGAATGCGTCACCTGCCATAACCCCCACGCCTCCAACTATAACTACGGGCTTAATGAGCGGGAGGACAGGCAATGTTATTCCTGTCATGAAAGGTCGCGCATGCTTTTTAACAGGGTCAACGTGCACACTCCCATTGTCCGCGGGCAGTGTTCAGTGTGCCACGATCCCCACGCGGCCCAGCGGCCTAAGCTGGTATTGGAGTCCAGGGACAGGCTCTGCTTCAGGTGTCATCAAGGCATGATAGATAAAGTCCAGGAAGGCGTGGTTCATGATCCTTTTGCCAGGGGTCATTGCTCCGCGTGCCATGATCATCACGCCAGCGACTACAGAAGGCACTTACTTGAGCCGGTTAGGGACAATTGTTTCCGCTGCCACGGCCGTATGAAATCCGCGGCCAGGGACAGAGCTGTGATTCACGAGCCGTTCCGCCAGGGGAATTGCATTTCCTGTCATACCCCGCACGGCAGCAAAATCCAGGGACAGCTGTACCGCCCTGTCGCGAGGCTTTGTTTGAGCTGCCATCAAGAACTGGATGAGTGCATGTCCAGCAGGGATGTTTTGCACGAACCGGCTGTGCTCGGGAAGTGCCTGACCTGCCACACCACTCACTACGCTGACATTAAAAAAATGTTGGTCAGTTCCGGAGCCGCCCTTTGCAAGGACTGTCACGATCCTGGCGCCCCAGCGCTGGTCAAAGCTCATCAAAACATTCCCGTGTCCCAAGCGGATTGTACTGGCTGCCACGATGCCCACGCGGCCGTTCACAAGGGGTTGTTGCATCAGGTGATACATGAACCCTTTGGCAAGGGAGACTGCATAGAGTGCCATAACTAGAAGAACCAGCACTTATTCTGATTTACGCTTTTTTCTGGAAAGAACTTGTCTGAGTGAGCCTGGCAGTGACAGAGACAGAAGGAAAGAAAATAAACAGTTCATAAAAGAAAACGCTTATTTTGACAGAATTGAAAAGTGGATAAAAAAGGCCATGCATAGAAAAAAGCTTTTTCGCCTGACCCGGCTGACATTGAGCTCAATCTGCCTGCTTCTGATTTTGGCTCCGTGGATAGCTTCAACACAGGAAGGAACAAGAGGATTTACAACCTGTATATCCTGCCATCCTGAGGTTGAGCAGGAGATGACAAGGTCAGGAGGGCACAAGCCGTTTGCGGACTTTCAATGCTCGGGGTGTCACAATCCTCATGTGGCCAAATATAAAGGACTGATCAGAGACAAGCTTGAAGACGTGTGTCGCACTTGTCATCAGGACCAAAACGTGGCTGAAATGGGCAGGTACGTGCACGTGCCGTTTAAGGACGGCGAATGCTTAAGCTGCCATAGCCCTCATGTATCTGATAATCCAGACCTGCTGAGGGCTTCGGGGCAAAAACTCTGTTTCACCTGTCATGAAAAGGAAGGCTCTTTTGAACGGAAACACCTGCATGCCCCGGTAGCTCAAGGCGAATGTCTGAGTTGTCATGTGAATCATTCTTCGGACAACGATTTCCTGACCAGGATGCCCAATACCGAGCTTTGCGCGGGCTGTCATCCGTCGGAAACGCCCGCGGCCAGGAAAGGACACCAGGGTTATTCGGTCCAGGGTTCGGACTGCATGTCCTGTCACAGTCCGCACAGCGCCCAACGAAGCGGCCTGATCAAGGAAAATCTGCATCCGTCGTTTGCCAGGAAGGATTGCAGAGACTGCCATTCAGGGGACTTGTGGCAGGTCAGGGGAGACGCATCAGGGGTCTGTTTACCGTGTCACAGGGATACTGAGGAAAGCTTCATGAAGGTATACAGCCATGTCTGCAGCGGGGTGTTCTGCGTCAATTGCCACAGTCCTCACGCCTCGGATCAGGGAGCCCTGAGAAAAACTCAGGAAACTAAAATTTGTCTGAATTGCCACCAGGATACTCAATACTTTGTCCGCGGCAAAGAAAACATGTACAGACATCCTCTGGTGGATAAAGGTGAATGCAGTAAATGTCATCAGCCCCACGGATCGGACAACAGGCTGATGTTTTACGGTAACGAAATAACCCAGTGTACCGATTGTCATGGCCGGCAGGCTTCCATCACTCATCCCATCGGGAAAGAAACGGTTGATCCCAGGTCCAAACGGGACATCACCTGCATCACCTGCCATAAGCTCATGGGCAGCCCCTACGAATTTGCCTTGAGACAGGACAGAGCGGCTGATCTTTGTCGGGATTGCCATACGGATTATTAGGTTAATCAGTAAATACAACCAGAAGTTATTTTACAGTCTCGGACCGTTACTATGGTGAGGATATGGTTATTAAAAAGGTAGTTCTGACAATTACAGCCCTGATGGCGATACTGTTCCTCTCTGGCACCGGTTTGTGCGATCAAGCCGAAATCAGGCACCTGGCTTCCATGAGCAGGATTGAACAAAACGGTATTTTCGGTCTGTTGGGCGGTGTATTTTACGATGAGGAGCGCCAGCGCGTTTATTTCACTGACGCCACCAACGGGCGGATCATGTCCTATGATTCCAGGTTCGAATTCATCTCCGAATTCAAGGGAGCCGAAGGGATGATTGCTCCTGTGGGCATTGTCAGGGACAGTAAGGGCCGTTTTTTTGTCAGCCAGCCCAAAACAGGACAAGTGCTGATGATCGACATTGACCAGAAAAGAATCATGCCCCTTGACATGTCAGTGGTGCCCGGGGGCAATCCAGTATATCCAGGCGCTCTGGCCATTGACCTTAATGACCGGCTTTATATTGCGGACAGGTCCAATCAGCGGATCATATTGTTTAACCCGGACCTCAGGTTTTCCGGAATCATACCTGTGGAAGGAAGGGGGCTAAAAGACGTTACTGTGGACAGTCAGGGCCGTATTTACACCTTAAATACCATGGACGGTTCTGTTCGAGTTCACAACAGCCATGGCCAACGGATTCTTGAATTCGGTTCCCGGGGGAAAGGAAGGGGTGAATTTTCTTTTCCCATCAGCCTGGCTGTTGATGGGGCAGGTACGATTTACGTTCTGGATCAGCACCTGAGCAAGGTTTTTGTTTTCAACAGATCAGGTCAATTCCTGTTTGATTTCGGCCAATTTGGTTGGATCGAAGGGAGACTTCGTTATCCGAGTTCAATTTATGTGAACAAGGCCGGAAAGATCTTTATCGTGGATCAGCAAAACGCCAGGGTTTGTGTTTTCCAGTAGAGATGCTGCCCGGGCTGCCATGAAGGTCTTAAAAAATTGAAATTTTGTGACAATCTGTCAACAACCATGTCAGACAGATTGAAATAATATCAAAAAGAGGATCAAGAATGAATCGGCCGGCAATGACCCTGCTCATAAAGTCGATGGTTATAGCCAGTCTTCTTCTGGTTTCGGTCCAGGGGAACTGCTTGTTCAGCCTTGCGGCAGTCAGTGGTCCATGCTCAAATTGTCATACAATGCATAACAGCCAGGGCGGTCAGCCCATGGCCTACTCCTTTTCCCATGGTTCTTTCAGCATTGACTCTGAACCCAAACCCAGTCTGCTTGTCACCGACTGTATCGGATGTCATACCGCCACCGACGGCAGTACCTGGAGGGATGAAAGTACCGGCGCTCCCATTGTTTACAACACACAGGAGCCCAGCTACGGCGCCACCTCGGACGGAGTAACCCGTCAGGGTCTGGCCGCGGGAAACTTCTACTGGGTAGAGTCCGCTGCCGGAGATCACGCCAACGGGCACAATATTTTGAGCAGCGATGTTAATCTTTCCCAGGCTCCCGGCAGTTCCTCAGGATGCCGCAACAATTCCTGTCACGTGAATCTGGACCGGCCTTATGCTGGAGGGGGACCATTGGCTGGCAGGGCGGCCTGTCAGGGATGCCACATGGTTACCGGACACGGGAGTTCCCTTTCAATGACCGGGTTTCACCACAAAGATGACAGCGCCACGATCATAAACAGTGCTGAGCAGGGCTGGTACCGCTTCCTGGCAGGTCATTACAGTGCTGACGGACACGGGGTTTCCGGAATCAAGGATCCCGACTGGGAGTATGATCCTACCAGCACCAGGCATAACGAATACCTGGGATACCAGGGTGACAAGACCAGGGACACTCTGCTGTCCGAGTCGAACAGCATGACCGGATTCTGTGTGGGGTGTCACGGTGATTTTCATAAGCAGGACGTAACCTCTTCCGGTTCCAGCCCTTGGCTGAGACATCCGTCTGACGCGGTGCTGCCGGCTTCCGGAGAATACCTGGGCTATACTGAATACAATCCCTTGATCCCGGTGGCGCGTCCGTCGCTGGGTTCAGTCAGTTCCCAGGTCACTCCCGGCCAGGACATGGTTATGTGTCTGTCCTGCCACAGGGCTCACGCCAGCCCTTACTACAAGATGCTTCGCTGGGATTACAGGAGTGATTCCCTGTCCACTGCTTTGAGCGGATGTACTGTCTGTCATACTTCCAAGAATTGATGGCCCGGAAGGAAGATTGGGATGGTTAAAGTCAAAATTAATTTGTGGTGAAAAATGTATAAAGGAGTTACCCTGTTAATAACGCTTACCGGGCTGCTGATACTGGGAATGGCCTATGCAGGAACTTACACCATGTCTGCCCACGGTAACGAGGACTACGGCGTGAAGCGTTTCAGCACATCTCAGTATACTGTCGGGCATTGCGGGCATTGCCACGAACAGCACGCCAGCATCGGCGGGGTCGAGCCCGCGCCCACAGGCGGACCCCACGGGTACCTTCTTTTCAATCCCAATTTTGTGGATCAGAGCACCAATTTTTGTTACGATTGCCATGTGCAATCCGGAGGATACCAGGTGGATGGGATAATCAACTACAGCTACAGTTACGCCTATGGAGGCAACGATACCCCCGGGTCCTACGACTTCGACATCAAGCAGGCCTTCAGTCACGCTTACGGATCGGGATCATCGCATTTTCTGCCGGACATAGTCGACCAGGTCCTGGGAAAAAGTCTGCGTGACGCCAGCAATACGCCCTGGTCTCTGCCCGGGAGCATCAATCCCTGCAGCGCCTGTCATAATCCGCATATGGCCCAGCGCAACATGCCCGGCATAGGGGGAGAGCTTCTGACCGCCGTGTCCAGACCATCTGACCCGGACAATCTCTGGGGCGACGGTTCAGGCCAGAGGATGAGCGCTGAATACAATTACCAGGCTCCGTACTGGTACAACAGCACCATTTACTTTGAGCCGGCCAGAAACCTTGTTCAGGACGGGTCCAACCAACCCAACTTCGTTGTATTGTGTACTGACTGCCATAACACCAACAATACCATTTACAGCACCAATCCTGGCCTGCCCCGGGGTCCGCGGGAACTGATCCAGATAGATTGGGGCGAATCCGGAGACAAGCACGGCCGCAGGAATGGTGATGCCAAAAAGCTCCTAGCGCCCTATTCAGGTCAGCATACGCTGAGCTGCCTGGATTGCCACGAACCCCACGGGTCACGCACTAATATTTACCTGCTCAGGACTTCCATCAACGGCAGGGACGTATCAGTTGGGAGTGAAAGTAACGCCCATTGGGAAAATATCTGCTATGGTCCATGTCACCAAACGCATCACACACCCGGAGGCCAGGAATGTTCAGATTGTCACAGGCACGGGCAGCGTTTTTAAGAGATATTTATATTGGTAAAAGGTTTGAAATTTATGTCCCCCATTGCTGAACATCATCAGATCATACTGGACAGTATTTCGGACGGGGTTTTTACCGTGGATCTGGATATGCGCGTCACGTCCTTCAATAAGGCAGCTAGAAGAATCACCCGCATCCCTCAGCAAGAGGCCATCGGCCGGCCGTGCAGTGAGGTGTTCAGGGCCAGTCTGTGCAATAACAGCTGCGCGCTGCTCCAGACCATGCGTGGGGGCATGCCTGTTCACAATATGAACGTTCATATCATCAGAGCAGACAAGAAACGCATTCCCATAAGTGTAACCTGCAATGTCCTTGTAAATGCCAGTGGCAAGGTGATTGGCGGGGTGGAGACCTTCAGGGACTTGAGCACCACCCATGAACTGCGGAAAAAACTTTGGAAAAGATACTCCTTTGACGATATCATCACCAAAGACGAAAAGATGCGGGATATTTTTTCGGTTCTGCCTCAGATTGCGAAAAGTGACAGTGCGGTGATGATTCTGGGTGCAAGCGGTACCGGGAAGGAGCTGTTTGCCCGGGCTATTCACAATAACAGCACAAGAAAGAATGGACCATTTGTGGCCGTGAATTGCGGGGCTCTTCCTGAAACCCTGTGTGAATCGGAACTCTTCGGCTACAAGGCAGGGGCGTTTACCGACGCCAAAAAAGACAAGCCGGGCCGGTTTGCCATTGCCCAAAATGGAACGATTTTCCTGGATGAAATTGGGGATATCTCGCCGGCAGTTCAGATAAGACTCCTTCGTGTTCTGGAATCCCAGATGTATGAGCCCCTGGGGTCCATCACTCCGGTGAGAACAAACGCGAGAGTTATCACGGCAACACACCGGGACATAGAATGCCTGGTGCAGCAGGAACAGTTCAGAGAAGATCTTTACTACCGCGTCAATGTGATGAAAGTGACCTTGCCTTCCCTTGCGGAACGCAAAAAGGACATTCCCCTGCTGGTGGACCATTTCATTAACCGCTTCAACCTGTTAAAAAACAGAAAAATCATTGGCATGTCCAAACAGGCCATGGCCGTTCTCATGCTTCACCACTGGCCGGGCAATGTGCGCGAGCTGGAAAACACCATTGAGCACGCCTTTGTTCTGTGTCATGGGAACCTTATTCAACCGCAGCACCTTCCCAAAGATCTTATCCCCAGAGAGTCTGCCATGCTCATGCCGGCCGGCCTGACCCTCAAAGAGGTGGAAAAGCGGGCCATTGAAAAGTCCCTTATGCGAAACCACTGGAAAAAGGTCGCGACAGCCCGGGAGCTGGGCATTGACAAGAACACCCTTCGTCGCAAAATAAAGCGGTTCGGCATTCTGGAACCAGCTGACAGAAGGACAAAACAGCTTCAGGATTGTTATTGTCAGAGAAAAAACGGGTTCAGCTGGACACCTGCAATCCCCAGAAAAAGAAACTGAAACAATATCAGTAACTATCTAAAATCACGACTCTATATGCATTTTTAATTCTGAAATTTCCTGCCGTTTTTGCGTCTCATCAAAAAAGTATAAACTTTCAGGTTCAGATTGTTCCCTTTAAATTTTTTTGGGTGCATTATGCATCCGGATTTAATTTTATATTATTTGCTGAATCTGGGCTTTTGAAACAATTAGTCAAGATTATCCAGGTATTGAATATCATAAAGCAGGATTGTTTTTTTCAAGAATGAATCTTGCTGTGCTTTGTTTGCTGAGTGGAATGGCTTGGAGTCATAAGATGAGAAAGTGTTTTTTAACATTTAAATAAGGAGAAGCTGTCATGCCAAAAGAAAATCTGTCTTCCCGAAGAAGCTTCCTCAGAGGCGGCGCCGGAGTGCTGGGAGCAGGCGCCCTGGCCGCAGGTCTGGGGATAGGAAACCTGGTCCAGCCTGGAAAAGCCCACGCTGCTGAGCCCCTTGGCTTTCTGCCGAAAGCCGCACTTGATGTGGAGGTGGTCAGGGAACAAACCTGGGAGTATTACTTTGCGTCGAGTAGTGGAGGGTGAATGAACGCGGTTGTTTCCGGTCTTGCGGAAACGCTTAAAAATGCTGTTGCTAGCCTCCCTTCCCCCCCTGATCCAAATCCCTGGGACTATATACCCTATGGCCCTGGCGGAGTCCCCTCATGGTTCTTTTTCGGCGGAGGCGGAGTGGGCCACTCAGGGAGTCTTTGCGGAGTTCCCAACGGCTGCTGTCTTGTCTTGAACATGATCGGTCTTCAAGGGTTCTCGGCAAGAGTCATGAATTATTACAGCAATACCGAGTTTCCAACCAGCGCGGTGTGTGACCTTTACGATCTTATTACCGATGACGGCTTGTACCCTGAAGCTTGGCCCTATACTGTTCCCATCCCTGATGATGAGGTCCTGGCCCATGTTGTCTCCAACTCCCCTTTGTGCCACATCTCCATCAGCAAGTGGGCCTATGAGGCCGGGGTTCTGATATCGAAGAAGCACGAGGATGGAAGGGGCCTGAAGGCGGACCGCTGCGGCAAGATAACCGCGGACATGGCAGCGTTCACAGCTGGGCTGATCAATGATGCACTAGCAGGAGTGAGCCCGCCTGATCAACCTGAGTCAGAGCTGACTGCACATTGCAACACCTGTCACAATACTTCAGCTTCTTCTGTTTTTCCTTCCCAGCAGGGCAAGATGGACTGTGCGGGATGCCATACTGAACCGGTTACTATTGGTGCAGGCCATCCTGATAAAAAGAAGAAAGGTAAGAATTAGAGTTCAAAAATCTGGTGGAATACTTTCCCTGGATCAAGTAAAAGCGCATCCCGGCGTGTTCCAGCCTGATGTATTCAGCCAGGATAATTGTATAAAAGTCCAAGCACTGCATAATCCCTCCATGCAGTGCTTGTCCGGCCCTGTCCCCAAGACCTGACACAACTGACAGGGCCGGATCATCAAACCGCCGGGATAACTGGCTGTTGAAAATCTCCCAATTGCGGCGTCGCTACAAAAAGTTCAAACTCTTACGTATGACTAAATACGCTGCGACCTTGAACTTTTTTTGCTCCTTGCACTTGGAATTTTTGAACAGCCTGCTGAGTAAGGACTTTTTCAACACGCTGATAACCCGGGCAAAAGTTTTTTGAAAATCCTGCCAGCCTGGCTGCTGTCCCGCAACTATCAGAGCTGCAAGCAAACTTGTGGTAAGCACTAGATCCCTGGCCTTGTCCCGCACCCCTGGTATCCCGGCAAGGACAGGTAAAAATCTTTCAATCCAAACAGCTTATTTGCCTCCTTTGCCTGATCCTCCACCAGCAGCGTTGCCTGCCCCCTTGTTCTGATCAGATCCGCCAGAGCCTGGACCGTAAGAAGGAGAAGGTGCTGGTTTCATGGGTCCTTCCGGTCCCCTGGGGTCTTGAGGCAGGGTCACGCCGAGCTTTTCAGCCCGCTCCCGCATCTGTTGGCGGTGCTCCAGGCGGTACTGCTCTTCTTCCTGAGGAGTCTGCGCCTCCCGGATTCTTCGGGCGTATTCATGCCGCTCCTGTTCGCTCATGATTTCAGACCCGTAAATTTCTCCCTGCTGTTCCTTTAACTGCAGCGCCTTTTGTGAAGCCTGCTGCGCGGATGCCGGGAAAACCCCGGAAAAAAGAATCAACCCGGCAAAAACAATAATCGCGGTGATCAACCTTTTCATGTCTGTTGCCTCCTTGCCATGCCTTGCTGGCATGCAGGTTGAAATGATGTTTAACCTGAATCAGGAGTTCTTTTGTCTCTCACTAGCGAGGCGGGCGCGGCCGTCTCCAGCTGTTACCAGGAAATAGCGGCCAACCTCTGGCATCCTGGCAATGAGAGAGGGGTCAAACATTGCAGAAATCGCCTGATCAGTTTTAAAAAAAATGTATAATCATTATTTTGATCAAGTAAAGGATATGACCGGGATTGTGAAAGATGCTCATGATATTTCCGGGTCCATTTCCGGACTCTGGCCCTGAAAGAGGGGGAAAATTTCGGCCATTTTTTTTATCAGGGGCAACCTGCGCGGAATAAAATGGGGGCTCCCCGTTACAGGAAGCCCCCATTGCCAGCCTGGTTGCCTTTTTTGTGCTCAGTAAATGGTCTCCTGGAGCTGGCTATTCTGGATCTTCATCAAAAGTCCAATTAGATCTAATATCAAATATATCACCTTCCAACAATTTTCTGAAGATGCGCCGGAAGATGGCATCGTTGCCGGCTTCCTCGCTCTCCTCGTTCCAGACCGCGTAGAAGACGGACCCGTTGGGCAGGTAGCGGATCTGGCTTTCAGCCTGCTCGATCTCCATGCCGCCCCGGTCCTTGGCCAGCCAGTTCCAGACCTCCCAGCCTTCTGCACCGGGTAAAGGTTCTTTATTTTGATCTAAGTCTTTGCCGAAGTACTCCAGGTCTTCCGCAGCAAGGAAAGTTTCGCCCCTGTCGGCGGAGAAGCTGTAGTAGAGGTCCACCGCGGGAGGATGATCAGACTTATCCTCGGGGGTTGCCTCAGTGCCGTAGGACATCCAGAAGGTGTTCGTGTCGCGGAAGTCCTGCTCGAAGAGGACCACTCTGTCCAAGCCTTGTGGATCATTTGTTTTATAGGGTGTGAAACCTTCACCGAGTTCTGCTTCAAGCT
>Ga0114946_10000589_pt1 | contig 24561 bp, 26 predicted proteins | sample WalLakDeSediment_FD_88676 | JGI IMG/M metagenome (GOLD analysis project Ga0114946, IMG submission 88676) | Lake sediment microbial communities from Walker lake, Nevada to study Microbial Dark Matter (Phase II) - Walker Lake 11/02/13 Deep Sediment | ecosystem: Environmental > Aquatic >... | reverse complement strand
GGTGACACAGTAAAGGTTTATCAAAAAATACCTGCCGAAATTTCGGCGGACAAAAAAGAAAAAATCCAAATTTTCGAGGGTTTGGTTATCGCCAGAAAACACGGATCAGAGCCGGGAGCTACCCTGACGGTCAGAAAAGAAGTTTCTGGTATTGGTGTGGAAAAGATATTTCCCATCCACTCCCCTCTTATAGATAAAATAGAGGTTATAAGAAAAGGAAAAGTAAGAAGGGCCAAGCTCTATTACTTAAGAAAAACAAAGGGACAAAGAGCTAAAATCAAAGAGAAAACAGCGCCAGCTACACCTCACGTTACTTTAAAAAATAAAGAGGCGGGGCAAAAAGAACCTGCCCAGGTGATGTAATTGGTAAACATAGTGGCTTGAGGAGCCATGCCTTCACAGGCGTGCGGGTTCGACTCCCGCCCTGGGCACAAGAATCTGGGCACTTGGCGCAGCGGTTTAGCGCGACTGCTTTACACGCAGTAGGCCGGGGGTTCGAATCCCTCAGTGCCCACATGGAATTTTGGATACTATTTTTGGTATACAAAATTTCATATTGATGCTGTGAGAAGCATTGACCCTCTTAGGTCTTCGCCCGCCAGCAACGCTAAAGCATAGCTTTTGTGGGCTGGGGCAACTCTCCCTCAGCGCACACAGCTAAAAAAACAGGAGATTGTAGGCTCAAGTCTTGTACCAGCCATTTCGTTAAGTTTTTCAGTAAAAATTTTACAAAAATACAGAAGCAACGCCGGAGTAGCTCATGTAGTAGAGCGCGAATCTGAAAAATTCGAGGTAGCCAGTGCAAGTCTGGCCTCCGGCACCAAATTATACACATTGACAGCACTATCGAACGAACGATATAATAAAACAATGGGGGCACCATCCGTTCGATTAATTCCGGCTTATAAGAGAACAAAACAAAGGGCAATAAAATTGCGTGGGGAGGGTTGGAGTTACAAGGAAATTGCTGATAAATTCAAAATCTCCAAAGGCACGGCTTATCTTTGGACTCACAAAGTTAAATTATCAAAATCTGCCCGGCAACGAATTCAAAGAAAAATCAAAAAGGCTATAGCAAAAGGGCTTATTGCTTACAATAAATTATATAGTCAGGTTCGTTCTCGAGAGGCAGCTAAAATAAGAGAGGAATATAAAGATAAAGCTTCTCGGGAAATAAAAGGTCTGTCCCTGAAAGACCTAAAATTAATTGGTGCCGCTCTTTATTGGGCAGAGGGAGATAAAAAAAATCGTAATATGTTTAGATTTAGCAACTCTGATCCATTTATGATTAAAATTATGATGAGATTTTTGAAAGAGGTGGCTAAAATTCCCGAAGAAAAAATAACTGCCAGAATGCATCTTTATCCACAAATTAATCCTAAAGTAGCTCTGTCTTATTGGTCAAAAATTACAAATTTACCCAAAAGTAGATTTTCAAAACCATTTTTTCAAATAAGTAAGGCTAGCAAACGCAAAAGGGTTCCCAACACCCTTCTCTACGGAACATTGCATCTAGAGGTATACAATACAGAACTTACTTGGAAAGCAAGAGGATGGATTAAAGGTATAGTACAAAAAATTTAAGCGGGTGTAGCACAATGGTAGTGCATCTGGTTGCCAATCAGAGTACGTGGGTTCGATTCCCATCACCCGCTCATAGAAATTTACCCGTCCTTGCGATGGGTAAATTTTTATTAGGGTTGATGTGCTGAGAACCCACCCCCCGGGCTTGGCCTGCCTTCGCCCGCCAGCAACGCTAAAGCGTAGCTTTTGCGGGCTGGGGCAACTCTTCGTGGCGAAAGCCACGCTCCCTTGTTGCCTTCGGGAAACTCCCCATCACCCGCTCTCCAGCCCTTGACATATTTACTGGATAGAGTAATATGTTAGAACCCCCAGAAGGGGGTTTTAATATGAAAAAATCACATATTTTAATCGGTCTTCTGCTGTCTTTGCCGTTTTTCGGCTTTCCAAAGGCTGGCAGCGCTCCGATAATTGAACATATTTCAGAGCCTGGCCTAATTCTTGTTCAGGGGAACGCGGTCCAGGCCGTTTCTTCGGTATATTTCCCTGATCCGCAGGTTTACGGTTTGGTTATTAATCAAGAAATGGACGCAAACGACCTAAAAGAGCTGATAAAAAGAGAAAAGCCCTTGCTTTACCGCATAATAGAATGCGAATCTGAATGGAGAAACGTCTGTAATACGCAGGGTTGCGGCCGCGGCATGGGGCCGGCCCAGATGATACCTGAAACCTGGGAATATATTCAGACCAAAATCAATATAGGAGACGACCCCATGAATGAGGTTGATAACTTAAAAGCCGCTATCTGGCTTTTCAAAAATGGAGGGGCACAACATTGGGGTTATCCTCCTGGGGACCCCAGAGGATATATTAACGGAGAAAGATGGGGTAGCTGGGATTGCTGGGGTAGTTAGAAGCTAACAAAAATACGGGGCTCAACCCCGTATTTTTGTTTGTGCCCGGGGTGGGACTTGCACCCACACGAAGTAAAACTTCACAGGATTTTAAGTCCTGACCGTCTGCTAATTCCGGCACCCGGGCAATTTCTGAGGCCGTGGCGGGATTTGCGCCCACGTATAAGGTTTTTACCCGCCTGCCAGTCGCCTTGAGGCCTGGGGGAGAATCGAACTCCCGTATAACTCTTTTGCAGAGAGTTCCCTTACCACTTGGGTACCAGGCCTTTTGCGCTATTATTCTATCAAATTTAGCACTTTTTTCAAGATTTCCTCAATTTTGCCTTTTTGTTGAAAACCGGCCGCATAAAAGTGTCCCCCGCCAGACATAGCTTTGGCTATTTTGGCCACATCGACTCCTCCCAAAGGCTCTGATCTTAAGCTTCCTTTTATTTCACCGGGCCTGTGTTCTATCAGGAGCAATCCGAGATTAATGGGAGAACCGGCTGTAATCATGTTGGTAAGGCCATCAAAATCTCCCGGCTTTATTTTGAATTTTTTGAGCTCTAAGAATCTGATCCAAGAATAAGCCAATCCTGTTTTTTTGTCCACCTTTATTCTTTTCAAAAGACTGCCCCACACCCGACCCACACCATCGTATCTGCCGGCCAGATGAAAGGTTAAGGCAGAACGGATAATTTTATCCAAACAAACTCCTTTTGACATTAATTCAGAAACCGCCCGGAAAGTAGTTGAATTGGTGGAAACATGCTTAAGCCCACCGCTATCAGCAAAAATTCCCACAAGTATGCAAGCAGCGATTTCCCGATCAATTTCAAAATTATTATAAAGAAGCCACTGATAAATAATTTCAGCCGTAGAGGAAAATTCCGGAGCTAAAATCTTAACATCTCCTCTTTGATCTCCCTGCAAATGATGATCAATGGTTATAATTCTCAAGGATCTGTCTTTTGAAATTCTTTCCGGGATTCTCAGTCTTTTAAAATCTCCGTAATCCAGTCCGAAAAGAAGATCCGGAGAAGAGGGCGGCACGGTTTTAATCTCACAAAAACCGGGCATAAAACTGAGATAGCCCGGGGGATCATCAGGCAAATAAGGAAAACTTTTCAGGTTCTTTTTCTTGAAAAAATAATGAAGAGCCAGAACCGAAGCCACGGCATCTGGGTCAGGATTTTCGTGAGAAGCAATCATTATCTTATCAGCTTTCTCCAATAGTCCGTCTGCCAGCTTGAATTGATCTGACAAGTTCTGCTGCATCAGACTTTTTTTATCTTTTCCAAAAGCTCTTCTATTCTGCCCGCCTCTTTGGTGGTTTTTTCTTCCATGAAAATAATTTTCGGCGTGGGCCTCATGCTCAAACGCTTATTTAATTTCTGCTGAAGACGGTAGATCGACTCTCTTAAGATTTGCAAAACCCTGGAAGATTGATCACAAGGCATGACTGAAACATAGACCTTAGTCTGGATTAAATTAGCCGAAGTCTCAACCCGTGTCACTGTAACCAAAAGGCCCTTAGGAAAGTCAATTTTCTTGGAGATAAGGCAAGAGATCTCTTCTTTTATCAGCTGATTAACGCGAGAAACCCTGTTCATAAAATTGCAGAATGTCGCCGGCTTCCACCTTTGTGTCTCCTCCGCACATAATGCCGCACTCTTCCCCTTTTGCGGCTGAAGCAATATCTTTTTTATTCCTTTGCAGATTGATCAATTTTACATCTCCGACTTTTTCTTCATTGCGCCAAACTTCAATTTTAGCTCCCCTTTTTGCTTCTCCATCCGTAACTTTTCCTCCGATTATCTGACGGTTTTTCTCAGTGAGAAAAACAGCCAAAATTTTAACTTTTCCCAAATCCTTCCTGATTTTCTCCGGCTCAACTGATTTTTCCATTAATTGGCGCACCGCCTGGGCTAAATCATAAATCACTTCAAAGATAATGATTCTGATATTGTCTCTGTCAGCCAAAACAACCGCCGAAGAATCTATTTTCACCCTGAAAGCCAAAACTCTCGATCTGCTCCCTTTCGCCAGCTTAATATCGCTCTCATTGACATCTCCTGCTTCGCTTTTTAAAATCCTTAAAATAACCTTATCCTGAGGAAGGCCTCTTAAAACTTCTTCTATGGCCTCAATTGATCCTTGAACGTCTGCCTTAACGATCAGATTCAAAACCTTTTTGCCTTCTTCCATGACGAACACTTCTGACTTTTCGGCCTTTTTTTCTTTCTTGGCAATGTATTTTTGAGCAGAATCCGCGTCAGTATAAACTTCGAATTTTTCACCTACCTGAGGCGCTTTATCAAGGCCGATAACAATAACCGGCATTGAAGGAAAAGCTTTTCCCAAATTTATCCCCTGAAAATCTTCCAAAATTTTAATTTTCCCAAAAGCAGAAGCTGTGCCCACCATATCCCCTGTTCTCAAAACGCCGTTTCTTAAAAGCAAGGTGGCAGTAGGGCCTCTTCTTCCGTCCAAATAGGATTCTATAACAACTCCTTGAGCAGGTTGATCCTGGTCTCCCTCCAGTTTCTCCATTTCAGCTATCAATAAAATAATCTCCAAAAGATCTTGAATGCCTTTTTTGGTTTTGGCTGAAACCTCTACAGAGGGTATTTTGCCCCCCATTGATTCCACCAAAACTTCCTGCTGGGCCAAGTCTCTTTTGACCTTTTCCGGATTTGCCTGGGGCTTATCTATTTTGTTTATGGCAACAACCATAGGAATGCCGGTTCTTTTAATATGCAAAATTGCTTCTTTGGTTTGCGGTTTTATGCCTTCTTCCGCAGCCACCACCAAAATGGCAATATCAGCCACTTTGGCCCCTCTGGAACGCATGGCAGAAAAAGCCTCGTGCCCCGGAGTATCGATAAAGGTTATTTTTTTGCTGTTATGCTCAATTTCGTAAGCTCCGATGTGCTGGGTTATCCCGCCCGACTCTCCGGCAGTAATCTTTAGGTCCTTAATGGCTTCCAGAATCGAAGATTTGCCGTGATCCACGTGGCCTAAAACGACCGCGATGGGCGGTCTGGGAAGCAAGGTATTTTTGTTTTGTTCTTCTGGAATGACTGACATAATGATGTTAAACATTAAGAATTAACAGCTTCTTCTATTGCTTTTTTCTCCTCCTCTGAAAGCTTATACTGAGAGATCCCCTTTTCTATAGGTTTGGCATAAACCCTGTTTGATTCTCTGGCATAATGGGAAGTTATCACAAAGCCGTTGTTATGGCTGTCCAGTAAAGCAATGGAAAAACTCTGGTCCCCGCCAACCTCAGCAAAAGGGTTGAATCTGACCATTCCTCTTTTTTTCAGGTTTTTTTTGTTTTTTTCTTTTAAATCAGCCAATTCCTGGACCAATGCCAAATGGTCTTTTTCTAATTTCCTGAACTGCTCTAAAATTTCTTCGATATTTTCCGGCTCTTTCTTTTTTTTCCTGAATGAATTAAACATGGCGGAGGAGGCAGGACTCGAACCTGCAAGCCTGTTCCCAGGCGCCGGTTTTCGAAACCGGTACAATAGCCGTTATGTGACTCCTCCGGTCAACCGATTTTCTTATAATCTTACACTTAAAAAACTAAAAAAGCAAATAGAATAAGCGCGCTTTAGCGCGCATCCGGTGTTCGGTGGACCCAGCGAGATTCGAACTCGCGACCTCCTCGATGCCATCGAGGCGCGCTGCCAGCTGCGCCATGGGCCCTTAATTAGGGTAAGATTCTTTATCGGAAAAATTTCTTACCCTATTTCATCGCCTGTTTCCAAAAGAGCTTGAGTGATAATTTGACTTGCTTTTCGTCTTGCGTTCTTTAAAGATCTGGGGAAATCTGACCTGTTTAGTACAAAAGGATAGCCTATGTTTATGGTTATCCGGTGCCGAAGGTTCCAAAAGCGGAGAAAACGAAGCCTGCCCTTGTTAGGCAGAAATTTATCAGAACCTTCCACCCAGACCGGCACAACCCTGGCCGAGGTTAAAAGAGCCAGTAAAGCAGCTCCTTCTTTCAGAACTCCTATTTCTTTTCCCTTGAGGCTTGTTATTTTTTCTGCAGCCTTGAAGGTTCTGCCGCCTTCCGGAAAAAGAATAACTCTTCCTCCTTCGTTTAAGACCTTGGCCAAGGCCCGAACAGTAGCCATTTTTTCTGATGGTTTTCCGTCTCTTTTTACGGGGATACTCAATTCGTGGAATATTTCCATATAGATTTTGTCGTAATAATCAGTTTTGCTTGGGACGCTTATCGGAACCAGTTTTTTTGCCAAAAAGAATTCTTCCCTGAATTCTGTAAGCCATTTTAAGGAAAATCTGATCCTTTTCCGCCAAGGATAGAATATCCAGGGGAAATTCATCCAAGGAAAACCCATTAAGGGAAGAATAACCGGCTCAACAAATGAAGGATGGTTTGAAATGAACAAGATTTTCTCTTCCCAAATAGGGTATCTGTAAAAATTTCGGAATCTGATAATTCCGAATGCCTCTAAAAGACAAACAAGAACTCCGAGAATCGGGCCTATCACATGTATGGCCATCCATAAACTGAATTTTGCCATTTTTCACCTCCTTAAATAATGGTTTCAAAGAACAAAAAATCGCTAAAATATTTCCAGCCATCCGATAAAATGCAAAACAACTATCAGGAAAAACAATCCGGTAATTGCCATAAACAAAGCAACGACAAGAGCGCGTTTTCTGAACCCTTCTGAACGGTGGGAAACATTGCCGTCGCGCTTTTTTTGAAATTTTGGTAATTTCATATTAAAATTTTATTAATCCAACTCGGTAAAAAGTAAAAGCCATCCCCAGAAGCGCCATTATGATCACAAAAAAGTATAAAATGATGTACAAAACGAATCTTTGTCTCTCGTGCTGTAAAATTTTTTCCTGTTTTTTTATGGCGTCTGACAAAAGGTTTATGCCGCTTTCTATGAAATCTTTTCCGAGCCCGCGTATCGCCAGGCCGATCACATTAGCATAAAGCATTGCTTTCTTCTTTTCTGAAAAAAAGGCAGCAGGACGTATGTTTGCCAAAGAATTGCCAATTTCCACCTTTTCCTCAAGGTTTTTCTGGAAATAATCTTCCAGGCCCGGCAAAAGAGCTGATCCTCCGGTAAGTATCACTTTGTCTGTTTTAAAGCCTGATTTTTCTTGATTGTATTTTAAAGCATTTTTAATCTCTCCGATCAATAAGGCAGAACACTCTTGCAAGATTGAAGAAACCGGTTTTTTTTCAAAGCCAAGTTTCTGCTTCATGATTTCTGCTTCTTCTTCATCAATGCCCATCTTTTCTGCGATTTTCTGGCTGAAATAATTTCCTGCATAAAAAACGCTCACAGACAGGCTCAGTTCTTTTTTGGGGCTAAATATATTTATTATACTTGTCTTTGCTCCTATGTCAATAATGGCGGTTCCGTTTTGCTGTTCTTTCAAGGGCAACAAAGCCCTGGAGACTGAGGCTGCTTCTATGTCAAAAACGACCGGATCAACCCCCTGGACCCAGAAGAAATAAAGATATTCATCAACCGTTTTCTCCGGAACAGCCACGACAAGCACTCTCACTCCGCCGGATTGATCTTCAAGCTCAATATAATCCCAGTACAGTTCTTCAAAGGCAACGGGGATATTCTCCTTTATTTTATCTCTAAGTTTTTCCGGCAAATTCTCTTTATCTTCAAACTGAAACTCTCTGATAAAAGCTTTTGATTCCGGAAAACTGAACAAACCCTTTATTCTGGACCTTTTTTTTGCCATCAAAACATCCAACCCCGCCTCTTTAATGGTTGATTGAAATATTTTTCCCAAGCGCTCGGCGTCTTTAATCTCAGCTGACTCCACTATCCCCTTTTCTAAAACTGACCTGGCAAATAACTGAACTTTTCCGTCCGTATCCAGTTGAAGTATTTCTATTGAGTGATCGCTGATGTCAATACCGACTATCAAAGGATGACGGCCGGCTGCCCTGAGTTTTTTTGCAATGCGGACGGATTTATTTGGTTGGAAAAAGCTTATTTTTGAATTTTTTCTTTGTTCCTTGTCTTCTTTTTCCTTAAAATGAAAATGTTTCGGGACAGCTTTTTTGAAAGTGTCTTTAATTTTGACCGGAAAATTAAAAATCCTCCGGGATTTTTTGTGTTCTTTATTATCCTGTTTTTTACTCGAATCCATATGTTTATTATAGCACAAATTACGGATTGTTAAAAAACGGCTTTGAAAATAAGCCGTTTTTCAACCGGATTCTTTTTTGTTTGTTATCAGCAAGCCTAATAAACTTTATAGGTGGTACCTGTACAAGTATCCGTGGCCCACGTACCGCATACCCATTCTGACTCACTTGAATCAGCCCAAATGCGCAAACGGCCGCTGGTCGTATCATAAACCACATAATAGTCGTCACCGCTCAAAGGATCCTTGGGAGCTGCAATGGTTATGGTGCAATCAGCTCCTGCGGGCGTAAACTCTCCAGCAGACACGCACTTGCTGACAACCGTAGCCACTGTACCGCAATCAGCAACATCCGCTTCTTCACAGTCTACCACAGCCATATATATGGCATTGGCAATTGAGCCCATATGAGATTCCCGCGTTGCCTCTCTTGCGTCCTGCAGTCTTGTCCCGGGGCTAACAACAATAATCACAGCAGCCGCCAAAACAGCAATAATAGCAACAACAATCAAAAGTTCAATTAGGGTGAAACCTTTATTTTTCATAAAAAAGCTAATTTAATAATTATAATACCGACCTTTTCTATTTTCTTAAATTTTCCGTTGCGTAAAAAGTTCTTTGAAAATCCCACTCCGGCCTTCCCAGGGGGTTGGCGAATTCTACGGTCATCTCAATTCTTATCGCGCCAGAGGTGTCTTCGTAAGAAACATCGGAAAACTGCAAACTGCTGACATTAACCGAACTGCCTGTAAGGGAAAATCGAGTAGCTCCCTCTCCTCTGCTCATTTTTATCACCCCTTCTGTAAGATTAAACTCAACCGGATCTCCGTCAATATTGGTAATTTTCAGTTGCGATCCGCTGACTGTTTCTATTGCCTGACTGCCGCGAATCTCGCTCATGATTCTTTCCAGGGCAAATCTGGCATTATGGCTTACTTCTTCCATGGCCGTAATTCTTGCTCTGGCGCCCAGAATATTAACGCTTGTTAATACCAATGCCCCTATTATCATAGTAACAAGCGCGCCGTAAATTATAATCTCTATAAGGGTAAAACCGGAAACTTTTTTCTTTTCTGCCGTCTTTTTTATATTTTTGCAAGAAATCATATAATTGTCAAATACATACTTGGACAATAAGCGAAAAAACATCTTCTGGTTTTTTTGAACTGTTCACTGTTAGTCCAAAATGCAACGCACGGAAAATCCGCCATTTTTGTCAAAAATAAGCTTGTAGACAGATTCGTCATTGTCGTACAAACTCCAATACCAGGCAGTGTTACTTTCATACTCGGTAGATACCCAGAAACCGGCGTAATCTGCACGGCCGGCAAAGCCGCCCCCTGTATTACGATGGCCGGCCAAGTTTCCTTCAAAACCGGAATTACCGTTAGGCTGGAGTTTGGTCCCCGGGTTCTCTCCTACAGCAGTGACCAAAGCGTCCCATTCGGCATTTGTCGGTATATGCCAACTGTCAGGGCAAATACCTTGTACTCCCTCGGTCGTGGAACCGCACATTGCCTGACCCCACTGGTAAAGCCCACCATCTGAATAAGTATAGCCTGTCTGAACAGTGTTGCAATTGTCTTCGTTGTCGTTATAACAGTATTTATTAATGGATCCGCAGCCAGTGCCCTGAGCGAATTCGCCGTCAATTCTCGTTCCAACGTTCATGCCCTGGGCCATCCAGCATTGGCCGTTTATCAAAACTGTTTTATAGTCCTGGCCGGTTCCTCTTTCATCATAAAATTGGAATGCCGGGTCTGCCTGGCCTTCTCCCTGGCACCATTTACAAGTATCAGCCGCAGTTACTGATGCTGAATCCTCGCATGCGTCAGTAAAAACATAGCTCTTGGAAGCATAAACATCCTGGTGATACTCGTAATCATAATCAGGGTCGTATTCTGTCCGGCATGACCCCTGGCCGTCACAGGAAAAATGCGGGCTTATCATGGTGCCTGCGCAGCTGCCGGAATCGCAGTTTGCCGTTTGGGAGCCTGTGCCGCAGTAGTGGTCAGAAGACGCCCCGGTTTTATTGCCCTCACCTTCACAAACATAGCCCAAGGGTATATCAGCTTCAACAATTCTACAGCCCCCTCCTCCGTCGCACATGCCGTCATATTTTTCCCAGCCGCAACTGCCAATACAGCTCACCCCGTCTGTCGGACAGGTAGCGTCTTCGGCGCCGGCCAAAGCAAATGCGCAGGTCCCGGGATCAACGTCGCAGGCCCAGCAGGTTTGGTCGCACGCAGTATTGCAGCAATACCCGTCAACGCAGTATCCGGATTCACAATCAGTTCCGTCTTCGCATTCATATCCATAAACCAGTCGCGTGGGCGGATCAGGATCGCCCAAATATACCAGCCTTACCTCGCCCTCAACCCGCAGAGAAATCTTCTTGGTATTCGGGTCTTGCCAGATCCGATATTTGGTATCGTAATTTTCTTCATTGTTGTAATAGCCGCTGACAGGATCGAAAAGCGGAGTTGCAAGATAATCAGGGATAAGGCAGGAATAAAGATCAAAGTAATCAGAGCTGATAAGGGTCATAAATCCGTCGGGGATAGGATCGCAGCCGGTCCATGTTCCGCTCTCTTGCTGTATTTTCTGATTTACAGCGTGCCAAATGGCATTAAGATGAATTTCTCTCTGTTCATCTCTGGATTTGGCCAAACGCTCATCCGGCCTGATAATCATAATTACTGTTGCTGCCAAAATCACAATAATGCCTATAACAATAATCGCTTCTATGAAAGTGAGGCCCGCCTGGCGACTGACTGTTGATTTTTGACTGTTGATTTTTGACATTTGGTTTGCGTTATTCGTTATTTGCCAGCGCTGCACCGCCGTACACAATTTGCCGCTTATCGGCCTAGCGGCCCATTGCCCATTCCGGAGAATCTGTCCCGCAGTCCGGCAACAAGGTTCCGTCATTATCGTTCCCACTATGGTCATCTGCAGCGCAGTCCTGCATTTCGTTAAGCGGCCAGTATCCGATAAGGCCATCTCTAATATCGTTACCGTAATAAAGCTGTTTTACTTCCTGCTCAGACAACACTCTGTTATAAAGACGGGCTTCATCAATAAAACCGCTGAAAAACTGCAAAGTTGCTGGATTGTCTCCGGCCCCCATCACCAGGCCTTCGTCCTGGCTGCTAAGTTTATAAGTTACGGTTGCCAGATATTGACCGTTAATATAAAACTTTGCGTTGTCTGAGGGATTTGCCTCATCTATGTTCTCAAAAGTAAATCCTGCAAAATGCCAAGATCCGTCTGCCAGGTTAACATTGGAAGTCCTCCACGCTGTATTGCCCCAATCGTAAACCCCAAAAACATTATCTTGCAGAAAAATACCGTATGCTAGCTCTTTGACTATGATTCCCCTATAGCCTGATCCTGCATTATAGGTTTTAATCCAGGCAAAAACGCTGCCAGTATTGATATTGGTTGAAACTGCTGGCGGCTCTGTTAGCCCGACATAATCATTGGTGCCGTCAAAACTTAAAGACCCCCCGGGGCCGCCCGCAGAAACAAAACCTGCTTCGCTGTTTTGGGCTCTTAAAGAAATTTGCCCTGTACTGGCGTTTTGCCAAATAGCATATTTTGTGTTTTCTGCTGTTCCTGCGGCCGGATCATAAATCTCGGTTGCTAAATAGCCGGGCACTATGCAGGAAAATAAGTCGTAAGCTCCGGCTTCTGTCCCTATGGCAGTAAAATTATCGCTGGGGATGGCATTGCAATTATCCCAGCCTTTATCTGTGTAAATTTTTTGTTCCACAGCTCCCCAAATAAGATCCAGATGTGCCTCTCTCTGATTGTCTCTGAATTGAGCCAAGCGTTCTGCGGGCTTAATAAACAAAACCACCACTGCAAATAAAACAAAGATAATGCTTATGGCAACAATAAGTTCCACGAAGGTAATGCCCTTGCTGAATTTTTCTTTTCGCTGCAACATACGATTTTAAGATTTTATTCTATTTCTCTCCATTCTGTAATTTCTATTTTTGGTTTAACGCTTGCAACCTCAATCTGTATTTTTCTGGTGTAATCGCCGGATACTCCCCTAGTTTTTATTATAATATCACTTTCCCGCTCCACTGACGAGATATAGCAAGACTTTTCTCCAACCGATATCTCCTCTTCTTCAGATACGCTGTAATTGTCAGGATTTTTCCGCAGCTCGTACAAGGCTATTTCAGCGCAGGTATTGGCCAGAGAAAGAGCCCCATCGCTTTTCTCCCTGGCCCCTCCCCTTTCCATTTCACCGACAGAGCTTCTGAAAATACCGATAACAAGAAGCACAATAACGGCGCTGATGATAATCACTGAGGTCAGGGCGATAAAGCCAGAATTATATTTAAAACTTAACATATTTTATCAAACGTATACTTATATTTTACACCTAGTATTGTTATTTGTTAATTATAGTTACCCTTATGTTTAACCCATGATTTATAACCTATGACAAGTCATTGGTTGTTGGCCATTGGTCAATTGTAAAAAATAAAGCCGACCCCATTTTTCCTATAGAAGCTTCTGAAAATCTCTATCTGTTAACCCGGCATCGCGGATAATTCCTTTCAAAGTGTAGGGGTTCAATCGGCTGTGACGGGGAATGGTAATCTTTCTCCGACCGTCAGCCATCCCGGTATGCTTTCCACCCGGCTTGGAAACCCAAAAACCGGCCCTTTGAAAGGCCTTAACGGCTCGCACATTAGAAATGTCGGTAAAGAGCATGGTTAAGCGGCTGCCACCTCCACCTCACGAAGTTGGGCACCTTTTAACTCTTCCTTCTCCATTTCAAGATAAGTAAAAATAGCGTCTTTAATGTTTTCTAAGGCTTCCTTCTCGGTTTTACCCTGACTGTGACAACCCGGCAGAGCAGGTACGCGAACATCATAACCATATTCACTTTTATGAATCACCACTGAGTATTTCATGTTTTTATTGTATCTTTTTGAACAATAATGTCAACTGATAATCTCTGATCTCTAAATAACTCCAAATCTCAAAGCACAAAATTAGCGGTTATGGTCGCATCATTGCCGGGCATGGTATAAGTGGTTTCTGCTTCATTGGCATTGCCGAACGTTCCACCGTCATCTGTTGTCCAATTAACAAACGCATACCCCTCTTCTGGAACCGCTTTTATATCAACAACCGTATTCTCTTCATACGGAGAGTTGTTGGTTAAATCTTCTGCAGTACCTGACCCCTCAGGATCAACGACAAGGGCCAATGAATACGTTTGGGGCAATCGCCAAGCAGTAAGATTTTCCACAAAAGAAACCGAAATTTCTCCTCCCTTTAAAGACTGCCAGGTTATGGTTGAGGTAACCTGCCATATTGCCTCTTCGTTGTTTGAAATGTCTAAAATGTCTATTTGTCTGGTGAACTTGCCTGTTTCGTCAGGATCATCTTGAAAAGTCCACTTGTTGTCAGACAATACAATCCCAGCATCTGTCTTTTCTCCCATATTTTCAAAATCAGCGTCGCGCATGGAACGAACAGCCCCTATACCCTCTCTGGCCAAAAAAACAGCCTGGGATTTTTCCGAGCTGTAAACGGCAGAATAATAAGCTCCCAAAAATAAATGAGCGATAACAGCAATAGCTGTTACAAAAACTGCCAGAGCCAAAAGAGCTTCAAACAAGCTCTGGCCCGCCTGCCAGCGCCTGAGCGCAGCGACGACGGGCAGGCCGGATTCAGCTTTTTTATGTAAAAACATTACGAGTTAATTTTTCTTGTTATTCTTTATGGATAATAATCCTTCCCTCGCTGTCAACTTCTATCATCCTGGTTTTATCTTCAATTGTCACTGTTATGAAAAGCCCTTCTTTTGTTATAAAGCTGAAAATATCTCCTTCCCCCCGTAAATTTTCTTCCTGCGGGTTTTCTGCCACAGCCCGGAAATAATAAACTGCATCCTCTTCAAGATCAAAGATGTCTTCACTGAAATTGCCCGTGGCAGATTGAGATTGAGATAAGGTGATTTCCGGCGAAATCAGGTTTTCATCAATGCCCCATTCAAACCAAACATCTGCTAAGTCTACTCCGCCCAAATCAGTTAATTTGCCCCTCAAGGTGGCTCTGAAAACATCGTTTTCTTTGAAAATATTCATCGCAATAAGGGTTTCTACTTGAGGCGCTGTTATTTTTTCAACAACAAATTTTTCTTCTGCCCCGCTTCCGGTCCGGTCAAAACTGATTTCAGACTCAGCTCCGGAAAAAACAATAATCTCTTCTTCTGTTTCTCCGTAGGTAATTTTAACGATGTAATAGGTTTCTGCCTCAGAAACCCCCAGTACATGAGTTACTTCAACAGAGCCGGTTTCTGTCTGCTCTGTCCATTGGCTAAGGTGGCCTGCAGAAGAAACATGAGCGCTGGAAAAACTAAAATCAATCGTCCCGCCCGATGCCGTTAATTGCAAAAGCTTATGCTCTGGATCCGGGGCTTTTGTTTCCAGGAGAAAAACATCGGGACTGGCCAAGGCACCATAAACATTCAGGCTGTTTCCGCCAACAGTTAAAGATTCAGCCTTGGAGCCAGCGGCAACATAAATTGTTTTGTTCAACCCGTCCAGATCCAAACCTACATCACTGGTAAACTCAACCGCACCGGAACTGGCTTCAACCTGTTGAAAGTTAAAAGCGTAAAAAACCGCCAATAAGCAGATTAAAGCTGAGAATAAAACAAAATTTCTTTTTGCAAAAAGTCCGGTCATTATTTCATTTTACCATGCCAAAAAACCGGCGCAATAGCGTACGAATAAATTTTTCCTGAGCTGTTTGCGTTTTTCCCGCATCCCAAAAAGAGGTTTTTGTCCCAAGCAAGAAATTTAATACCGAAATTAAGCGTAACCCCACTTGTTGTTTCATGCCCTCAATCGTGTTATGCTGAATCTGACCTTTAGGCTAAAAATTCTACCGAGATTAAAAAAACCAAACCCGTGTTTTCCGAATGCCTTATTACCAAGAATTGATAAAAAGTATTAAAAAAAACCTATCTGTTAGAGTATCTGACATAAAAAAGGGGCGAGAACTTTAAACATCTTTTGCTTTTAATCTCTTTGATAAATAAAAACCGTCTTCTTTATGAATAAGGAGCTCGACATAAAACCCAGCTACAGATGTAATAATGCTTGTGTTTTTTGTTTGAATAAAGACAAGAAAATATGCGAAAACCCCTCACTGGAAGAGCTGAAAAAACATATTAGCAATTTAATTAAAGCCGCCGATGGTAACAAGCAAAGCAAGCTTGTGGTTTCCGGAGGAGAGCCCCTTATTTTCAAAGAACTTTTTGAGTTATTGTCTTTTGCCAAAAACGCGGGGGTAAATACTATCGAAATACAAACCAACGGCAGAATGCTTTATTACGAAGAAGTGGTTAAAGAGTTGAAAAAATTCGAACCGATTGGCTTTCTCGTTTCGTTTCAATTTCCAAACGCTAAACTTTATAAAAAATACAGCCGAACAGACGGTTTTTACCAAACGGTCAAAGGAATAAAAAATCTGGTCAAATATAATTGTCATTTTACAATCAATACGGTTGTCATGAAACCCAATCTCCCCCATCTAAAAAACGTGATGAAATTTTTAAAAAAGCTGGGGGCCAAAAGATACCAATATAGATTCATAGACGGCAAAAACGTTATGGAAAATTATAAAAAATTCGTACCCCGTTACAAAAAATGCCTGCCTACTTTAAAAAATATAATAAAAGATAACCCGGATATCTCTATATCCTTAAAAGAGTTTCCGGTTTGCGTTGTGGGGGAAAAATTTAAAAATAATTTGGCTCCTGGCTTTAATCCAACAAGATTAAACCTTACTACAAAAAATGCAATAGTAACAACCAAAGAAATTGTAGCCGCTCAATTTATTTTTCCCAACTGCAAAGGATGTCTTTGGAAACCAAGCTGTAACAGTGTTAGGAAAGAATACGTTAAAATTTATGGCCGAAAAGAATTCAAGCCAATAATCAACCGCATAAAGAAATAAAATTGCGCGGTCAAATACGGATAAATATAATTAAGCAATGCGGGGTTTAAAATCAGAATATTGTATCTTTTTTTGCGCGGGATCGGAAAAAGTACGCGTACAGCGTTTGAATAATATTTTTGCAACCTCTGATTATGAAAACTCAAAAAAATAATATAATATGAAAGAAAGAATTGATATTAAATTGGGTTATCAGTGCAATAATTTTTGCCGGTTTTGCATAGCTGTTTCCAAAAGGAACACACTTCTCAGCAGAAACGCCGAAGAGGTTAAAAACATATTGATAAAAGAAAGGGCCAGATGCAATAGGGTTGTTTTTAGCGGTGGCGAACCGACCCTGCAAGAGAATCTTATTGATTATGTAAAGTATGCAAAAGATTTAAATTATAAAGAGATTCAAGTGGCAACCAACGGAAGGCTTTTTTCGCTGATGGATTATTGCATAAAATTATCGGAAGCCGGCGCAAGCGTCTTTGCCATATCAATCCACGGCCCTAATGCCAAAATTCACGATTATCTAACCAGGGCTAAAGGCAGTTGGAATCAGGCCATAACGGGGATAAAAAATTTAAAAAAGATAAACAAAGAGGTCATAACCAATACGGTAATAGTAAAACAGAATTATAAAAGCCTGCCTTCTATTGCCCAAAAAATAATTGCTCTCGGCGTTGATAGCTATCAGTTTGCTTTTGTTCGTGTTAATCCCATAATCAAAAACGACCCAAAGCTGATTAAAAAAATCGTGCCCAGATATTTTCAGGTAGAACGCTATGTTAAGAAGGGACTGCAGCTCGGCATTGACTCTAATATTAATACAAAAACAGAGGCAATACCTTATTGCTTTATGAAAGAATATGAAAATCATTTGTCAGAAAGAATTCCTCCCGACACCAATGTTTACGATGCCGATAATATGAGAAAACACTATGAGAAAACGAGAAAAAACGAAGCAAAAGCCAAGGGTCCAAAATGTAGGACGTGTAAATATGACAGTGTTTGCGAGGGCCCGTGGAAAGACTATCCTGAAATTTTTGGTTGGGACGAATTCAAGCCTGTAAAATAGACCAGCTGAGATTGCCAAAAAAGAAGTTTATTTTTCTGTCTGCTATTTTCAGATATTCTGCCTCTGAAAAAATCTCTAATACTCATTGACAAATAATTATAATATTTTTTATAATAGCATAAACGGGGAGGATGCGTGTATTATAAAAAAACCATGAAGAAAAAGGTGTTAATTCTCATATGGATTCTTATTTTATGTCTTGGCTGTTTTATAGGAGGGTATTATACGGCTATTTTGCTTAGAGAACCAGTGGCAGAAATAACAGAGCCAACACAGCCAACGGATACAGAAATAGAAAACAGGCTTCTTTTGGCCTATGGCGACCAATATGCGCTCGTCGGCAATATTAATACAATCAACAAAAAGGGGCAAGTAACAGTAATGGCGCTTGATATAGACGCAGCTGCAATTTTTTACGATTCCCCCTTTGATATAATTACTAAAACGATTGTGTTAAATAAAAATACTCCCGTTTTTGTCAGTTTTACGTCAACAGAAGAAATAGAGACAAAAACCCTGGCCAACATAGACGCGCTGAAAGACGGTAGCCGGGTTGTTGTGAAAATAGAAGAGAATATTGAAACGATTTTGCTTGAAAAAAGAAACCTTATTGCACAAGAAATAATGATGATCCTTTCCGAAGATGAATATCAAAATTATTTAGAATAATTTTCGTTTGCTGGTCGGTTATTTAAAAACTGTTTGGCACGGAGGCAATATATTTAAAAATAACTTAAATAATAAGAAACGGCCCGGAAAAAGAGATGTATGAAACTTTAAACCGATTTTTATAAACAATGCATCTTCTGAAAAAATGCTGAAAGAAATAAATTAATTCTGTTTCTGTGCCAGAACTACCCGCTCAAGTCATTTTATATTTTTCTATGGAACTTAATATCTGACGCTGAAAAAAACCATGAACCCCATTCGGGGTTTTTTTTACTATAAAAAATGCTGTCTTTATCAGATTTCTGCTAAATTGTTCCCTGCTCATAATTACGCCTCCGGCCGTTAATGAGCTTATATTTTAAGCCTAAATATTCTTGTTTTATATAAGTTTCTCTGTTAAGCTATATAAAAAGCAATTATCAATGCAATAATGCCTGTTTTTCTTTTAAATAAAAGGCTTATTAAATGCCTCTCAAATTATGAAATATAAGGCAATTATTTTTGACCTTGACGGGGTTTTAGTAAACATGACTAACGGGCACTACGAGGCGCTCAACAAGGCATTGGCTCTTTTTGGCGTACAAATTAATAAAGATGAACATTTTAATTTCTTTAATGGCTTGCCGACCAGAAAAAAACTAGAAGAATTGGAACGACAAGGGCGCCTGCCCGTTGATTTAAGAGAATTTGTTAATAAAATAAAACAGAGATATACTAAAAAAATAATTCCTGAATATTGCATTCCGGATTATTCCAAGATAATCCTGCTAAAAACATTAAAGAGCCAAGGATATTTGCTTGGATGCTGCTCGAACTCTATAAAAGAAACACTCCATTTTATGTTAAGATGTGCCGATATTTTTGATTTTTTTGATGTTATAATAGGCAATGACGAAATTACGCATCCTAAGCCCCACCCGGAAATTTATCTCAAAGCTTTTGATGTTTTGGGGATTAAACCGAACGAGTGTATAGTCATAGAAGACGCTCCCCACGGAATTGCGGCAGCGCGCGCAAGCGGTGCAACCGTCTATGAGGTAAAAAATGTTGATGACGTAACACTATCATTGTTTGATGAGTTATTATTAAAAAATAAAATAGACCATGCTTAATATTGTCATTCCAATGGCCGGGCGGGGCTCTCGTTTTCAAAAAGCTGGCTATGCCTTTCCCAAACCGCTTATTGATATTGACGGTAAAACCATGATTGAGCTTGTCATCAGAAACCTCAAACCGACCTGTGACCATAAATTTATTTGCATATGCCAACGAGAGCACTGTGAAAAATACGACCTTCACAATATTATAGGCAATGCCACAGATAACAAGTTTGAAATTGTTAAGATTAACGGAATAACCCAGGGAGCGGCTTGTACTGTTTTGCTGGCAACACAATACATTAATAACGATAATAACTTAATGATTGCTAATTGCGATCAATTTATCGAAACAGACATAAATGATTTTATCAAAGAAGCACGGAATGAAAAAAGCGACGGGCTCATTATGACATTCAGAGCAAGCCACCCAAAGTGGAGCTATGCACGTATTGATACAGCGGGTAAGGTTCTCGAAACGGCGGAAAAAAAAGTAATATCCAACAAGGCAACGGTTGGACTCTACTATTTCAAAAAAGGGCGTGATTTCGTTGAGGGGGCCCAATCAATGATCTATAAAGATATACGCTACAATAAAGAATTTTACGTGTGCCCAGTATATAATGAGCTTATTATCCGAGAAAAAAATGTTTACATCTACGACATTGACTCAGCAAAAATGCACGGGTTGGGAACCCCGGAGGATGTTTCTTTATTTCTTAAAAAAATTGGCAGGGGTAACCTAAAACTATAATTAAAAAATATGCTCAGCAGCAATCAGTGCTATTGTCTCAAATAAGCCCGCGCCTGTCTTTGAAAAAAATAACGCTGAATTGTCAATTATTCTCTATAATGCACATCCTTTCACACAGAGGCATTAATCTTTCCCAAAAAGAATATTTCACAGAAAGCTCTTGCAAGGCTTTTACCGATCAGGTTACGCGAGGTTTTGGTTTGGAATTTGACCTCCAATTTACCAAAGACAAAAAAATCGCTGTTCTTCACGATCATAATCTGGCTCGCCTGACTGAGGGCAAAGATATAAGAAAAATAAAAGAAATAGAATCCTCTGAGCTTTGGGCTATGGATTTTAAGGGTTATCGCATAATCTCATTCGGCGAACTGCTCCGCACAATACAAGCAAATAAAGTTAATCAGTCAATAAATGCTATCCATATTAAACACGCCTGGCAAAAAAAAGAATATATTGAACTCATCCTTGCTGAATTAAAACATGCTGATCTCGAACGATTTATCTTCTTTGATTTAAAAATTGATACAGCCCGGTATATTAAGATGAAAAATCCAACCCTCAAGCTGGCCCCCTCAGTCGCTCATCCCTACGATATTCTCCGCTATAATGCCCTTGCTGGAAATACGCTCTTTTCTGTTAAAGAAGCGATAAAGCATAGAAATATTTTTGATTGGGCCTGGCTTGATGAATGGAATTTATCCGATGCTAATAATAAAATAAAAAAGCTTTATACCCGAGAAATATTTTTAAAATTTCGCGAAGCAGGCTTTAAAATAGCCCTGGTTAGTCCGGAGCTGCACGCTTGGTTACCGAATAACTTAGCTGAAGAAACACACCCTGACGCAAAAACAAAGGATCGACTAAATAAAAGACTCTGTGAAATTGTGGATTTAGCGCCGGACGCAATTTGTACAGACCATCCCTCTCTGGTTAAAAAAATAGCCTCATTTTAAATAAATCTGTTAAAATAAAAGTCTGGGTTGACGGTTCTAAACAACTATTAATGGAAAAAGCAACAAAACCAGTTAAAAAAACAAAAAAAATCGGGCTGATAATACAGGGACCCCTTGTATCAATTGGAAAAACCGGGCAAACACTTAATATAAGCCCAAAGGATTTTAAAAAAGAAAAACTGGCCAGGTTTGATTGCAGGCAAAATATTAAAAGAGTTATTACAGATTTCAAGAAATTATTTGATGCTGTGGTGATTTCAACTTGGGATAACGAGCTTAAACCAAGTGACCGATGGTCAGGCGCCAAGATTATTTCTGCGCCAGATCCCGGAGGACGCGGCTACGGCTCTTATAAGGCAAACAATCTATACAGGCAATTTATCGGGATTCGAAACGGGCTGATTAAAATGAGGGAAGTTGCCGATGTGGACTATGTGGTAAGAATTAGAACTGACCAATATCTGGATTTGCAAGAGCTGCTAAATTCTTTTTACAGGTACCTTAATAGAAAAAATTATTACTCTGAAATAATTTGCGTACCCAGCCACGAGCTCCCCTTTCATCAGCTTATGGATTTTTATTTCGCATCCAAGCCGCAGGCTATGAAAAAATTCTGCGACGCCATACTAGCTTACAATAAATATGAGTTCAGTAAAAACATACATTACGAAATGGTTTTAAAGCCGGCTTTTGTATTGTATAGAAATGTTATAGGGGTGCCTGATTGGGCATATTTTCCGAAAAATTGTCCGGCAGATGGCTTGGGCAATATAACAAAAGAAATCTTTTATTTTATGCTAAGCAGGGTGTTCGCCCCGCTCAGTTTTTCGGTTATAAAATCCATAATTTGGCGCGGAACTCCCCTTTGCGATATATACTTGCAGCGCTGTCTTTTAACTTCCAACCATCCTGTATTGGTTGAAGAAAACATTTACTCTTTTGCCGGAGCAAAGGAAAAACGTCTAAACATCCGTGAACCGCTGGGCCTGCCTAAATTCAAGTCTTCGGTTTCTGCCGGTATAAACAAAGACAAAGATTTTATTGATTGGGATAAATATAAAGATTTCGTGACAAAGTTCAACATAAAGCCCTGCCATTGACATAAAAAGCAAGGCGGGACCGTATAGAAAAAAGTTAAATAATTAAAAAGTTTTCATGAACAAAAAGTCCATAATAGCTGCGGTAATTGTTTTTTGGGTAAGCTTTTTAATCTCCAATAATTTTTTCCCGGGCAGTGAGCCCATTAAAAAAGAGGCTTTTTTAAAAGACGGCCTCACGATTCCCCTCGATAAAAACGCGGAGGGAATATATAGATTTTCATTAAAATACATGGTTTTTTACGACCAGCAAAGTGAGCACCTGGTCGACGCCCTTAACAAAGATTTTACCGAAAGGTTAAAGCTTTTTGATAATTTCCTCAGCCAAAAAACTTACAACAAAATGATACCCGAATCAGAGCTTGTTTTTATGAATATAAAAGAACTCGGAGGGGAAAGTCTTTATTACGACAGGCCGGCTACAAAATGGATTACAGATCTTTATAATAAGCTTGATTCTTCTCGTTATGATGTTTTGGTTTTTAACCCGATTTCTAATATAGATTGGTGCAATGATGCCCCGAGCCAAGGATTCAATTACCGGGGAAAGATATTTTTTTGTTTGGAAGCCCATAACAACCCGACAGACGCCCGCCAAAATGAAAGAGCAATTAAACTAATAATCCATAAATTGTTCCACGGTCTTGGCTATAACCACCAGACCTCTAACCATAAACAATATGTCTTCTTGGATTGGGACATCGGGATGCCTGATCCCAAAAATATGCCCTTTGACCGTTTATTCTTTAACAAGCATGTTCACAAAACTCTGGGATTAATAGATAAAACATCTGGTTTTGAAAGAAGCTGTTTAGATTTACAAATGAACCAGTTTATCTGCAAACCCAGCGGCCAATTCAAATGCGCTGATTCCTGGGGTCCGTTTTGCTACGATGTCGACCAAGACGGCATCGTTGACAGTGAAGATGAATACGTTTTTTCGAGCCCGAAAAAGGGGGTTGATTCTGACAAAGACGGCATCATTGACGAACTTGATTTATGTGACTGGAATAAAATAGAGATCCTGGCTGAAAATGCAAAAATTGGCCCAATGAAAATAGTTTCTCTGGAAGACAACCTAAGCGTTGAATTTAAGTCCGAAACTGTTTTAATCAGAAAAATAATCGCAACCCCTATGTCCATGGTCGGCGCATCTGTAAAGTTCCCGAAAACGGACGCTATGATAAAAAAAGGCAACAAAATATCATTAAACGAAGAAACGGAACAACCAAAAAATAAAATGTGGCGGTTAGGAGTAGTTTATTTTTATAAAAATAAAGAATATTATCGCCCCTATTATGTTTATTTCCCCGGCTTAGATATGGACTTCTTCTATGACAGAGAGTGGTATTATTTCAACAGATTCGGTTGCGATATTCCTTTAAGCGTTGATTTTGCCGACCTAAACACCTATGATCCGGATGCAACCGGTTTACCCAGTCCAGAATTATTTGAGTGGGCGAAAAAAATAGATGAAAATTATGATTGGGATGGCGACGGAGTTCCAGACATAAAAGATACGCTGCCGACAATTCCGGGCAACTGTTCCAATGATTATGTAAGAGGTGTGCCCGATTCGTCAGGGGACGGTTTTTGCGATCCGGGAATCTTTGATTTTACGCTTTCAAAATATCTTGAACCTCATGAAATACTTATAGTTTATTAAGATCATCCTTTTGTGGATTTGTGTCCTTATATCGCCGGCCCTAACCAGGGTTGCCCATAAAAAAACCATCTATGAATTTTCATTCAATTAATTTTTTGTTTTTAATCCCCCTGATAACAATGGGGTTGATTTGTGCCTATACTGACATTAAATACGGCAAAATTTTCAACAAATGGATTATTTTTAGCCTTATTTACATATTTTTTCTTTATACTTTTTTGCTTTCTCACGGGGCAAATATTAGTTATATTTTTGAATCAATTTTCAACGGGTCCATAGCTTTTTTGGCGGGGTATCTGCTCTGGCATTTTAAATTGTGGTCGGCCGGCGATGCCAAGCTTTTTGCCGTTTACGCCTTTTTAATCCCGCTGCATTTTTATTCAAAAAGCTATATCCCCTATTTCCCTTCTTTAAACCTGCTGGTAAACATATTTATCCCCCTTCTTTTGATATTGGTTATCAGCGCTTTAATAACGGCCCTGAAAGAGGCGTGGCGATTAAGGGGCAGAATAAAAGAATTAAAATCCCTGAAAATAAAAAAAGCTTCTCGGTTTTTACCCTCCTTGCTTCAAATGTTTTTGACTTATTTTTTTGCCGTTACAATATTGCGGTTATTCAGTTCCTTAACGGAAAAATCTTCTGCAAGCGAAATTCTTTCTAACCCATTTTTTATTTTCGTGTTGTT
>Ga0114946_10000587_pt1 | contig 24658 bp, 17 predicted proteins | sample WalLakDeSediment_FD_88676 | JGI IMG/M metagenome (GOLD analysis project Ga0114946, IMG submission 88676) | Lake sediment microbial communities from Walker lake, Nevada to study Microbial Dark Matter (Phase II) - Walker Lake 11/02/13 Deep Sediment | ecosystem: Environmental > Aquatic >... | reverse complement strand
GTCGACGCCGTCGCCCCCGAAGGCGTGACCACCGACGACGAGGCCCTGCTCGAGAACCACACCTACCCCTTGGTGATGCGCGCGAGCCCCCGGGGCATGAAGGTGCCGCTGCCCGAGGACAAAAACGAGGTGCTGTTGGGGCGCTCGGAGGAGACCGCGGTCATCCGCGAGCTCGTGTTTCGCGACCGCGACTCCCAGCGCCGCACTCATCCAGCCTACGACCTGCGGATCCCCGTCACCAACGAGCGGTTCGGGGCGCCGCCGCGCGAGGGCCTGCGCTTGCGCCCGGTCGACCCTGCCGTTGATCTTCAGCGCCTAGCCAGGCTCCACGACGGCCCCTACGCCGTGTTCGGCGACTTTCACTTTCAGGGCACGGTCGTCCAGATGTTTCAAACGCGTTGGGGGTTGCACCACGCGATCATCGAGCCCGACCCCGATCCTCGCCGCCCGCTGAGCCTGCGCACGACCGTCCCTTCGCCGGACTTTCGCGGGCCCTACCTCGACGCCGGCGAGCCCCGGCCGCCGCTTGCGATGGTCGCCCGCGAGGGCTTCAACGCCCCGCTCGGCGCCCGCTTGCCCATGGAGATGCGTGCGCCCGAGCGCGGCGTGGAGATCGGCTACGTGCGCGCCTCCGGCGAGCTTCAGACCCCGCCGTGGCGGTTCCTAGCCGAGACCAAGGTCGCGATCTTGCGCCACAAGACCGACCCCAGCCAGGACATGCGGATCCCCGTCACCGCCAAGCTCGCCGACGACGGCACCCTGCGCTTCATGAGCGGCCGCCGCGACATCGCCGACTTCGCCAAGGCCGCCCGCTGGGCCGCGTACACCGGCCCCTATCTCATGCCGCCGGCCTATGAGTTCGAGGTCGAGGTCCACAGCGGCGTCCGGTTCCCAGCCTCGAGCGCCTACCTCAACCGCCTCGGCGAAGAGCGTCGCGCGTTCAAGGGCCCCTTGAGCGATCGCAAGACCCTGGTCGCCGTCAACCCTCACGGCGAGCCCCAAGGTTCGCCCGGCAAGCTCTACGATCCCCACCCCGCCGAGGTCGCCCCGTTCATGGACGGACCATGGGTAGCCGGCAGCGGGATCGCCCGCTTGGCTTGGGCGTCACGGCTATCGATCAAGCGCGGCGCTGATCTGCTGTTGGCGATCAGCGTGCTGATCTTGGCGCTGACGACCATGATCGCCTGGTCGGACTACGGCGGCCGGGCGGCGGACTTCGTGTTTGGCCGCGGCGGCGGCGTTGGGTTTCGGGCAGCGTTCTTGGGCGCTGGGTTGGCCGCGATTGGGTTCTCGGTTTGGCCGATCTTGAGGTTGGTGGATGTCGCGATGCTGGGGTTGGTGGTGTTGCATGGGGTGGGGTTGATCGTGCTGCTCGTCCGCGGGCGCGCGCGGGCCGGGTGAGTCGGTCTGAGCAGCCCCACAAAACCTCGCGGGGTGCCCGCGAGCTCGGTTATCATGCTCGGGCCTGTTAGCGCCCGGCTTGACGCGGCGCTTACAGCCACCGAGCACCCATGCCGACCGCCAGCCCTGGATTCCTCCGTACGCTCACGCTCGGCGCCGCCCTCGCTGCGAGCGCGCTGACCGTGACCTTGTCGAGCCCCGGTGACGCCGAGGCCTTTTGTGGCTTCTACGTCGCGGGCGCGGACGCCGAGCTCTACAACAACGCGACCATGGTCGTGCTGATGCGCGATGGCACGCGGACCGTGCTGTCGATGGCGAACAACTACCAAGGTCCACCGCAAGACTTTGCGATGGTCGTGCCGGTCCCGGTCGTGCTCGGTGAGGCCGACGTCAAGGTCCTGCCGGCCGCGATCTTCGATCGCGTCGACAAGCTCGCGGCCCCGCGCTTGGTCGAATACTGGGAGCAGGACCCGTGCTGGATCGAGCAGGACTATGAGGACGCGATGCCGACCAGCATCGCGAACGACATGGTCATGGAGAGCGCCGGGCCGCCGCCCCGCGACTTTGGCGTGACCATCGAGGCCGAGTTCGAGGTCGGCGAGTACCAGGTCGTGATCTTGTCGGCCCAGGAGTCGACCGGGCTCGATCGCTGGCTGCGCCAAGAGAAATACAACATCCCCGCCGGCGCGCAGCCGCTGCTCGAGCCCTACGTGCAAAGCGGGAGCAAGTTCTTCGTCGCCAAGGTCGACGCCAAGAAGGTCAAATTCGACGCCCAGGGCATGGCCAAGCTCTCGCCCTTGCGCTTCCACTACGACTCCCCGGAGTTCGCGCTGCCGGTCCGGCTCGGGCTGATCAACGCTGGCGGCCCGCAGGATCTGCTGATCCACGTGCTCGCCCGCGACGTCCGCTATGAGCTGGCCAACTACGACAACGTTGCGATCCCAACCAACATCGAGGTCAAAGATCAGGTCCGCGAGCGGTTCGGCCAATTTTACGCCTCGCTCTTCGATCACACCCTCGCCAACAACCCCAAGGCCGTGGTCACGGAGTACGCCTGGTCCGCGGGCAGCTGCGACCCGTGCCCCGAAGACCCGCTCAACCTCGCCGAGCTCGTGACCCTTGGGGTCGACGTGCTGCCGACCTACGAGCGGGCGTTCGCCAAGCAAGCGGTGCCCAGCGAGTTTAGCTGGTCGATCCCCAATGAGTTCGTGCTCACCCGCCTGCACGCGCGCTACGACCAAAGCTCGCTCGGTGAGGACCTCGTGTTTCAAGCCGCGCCGGCGATCGTCGGCGGGCGTGAATTCATGCAACAAGACGGGCAGCTCGAGCGCGGCGCGGTCGCCGAGGGCAGCACCAATAATTTTCAGGCCCGCTACATCATCCGCCACGAGTGGACCGGGCCGATCGAGTGCGACAACCCTCAGCGGGGCGTTTGGGGCGGTCCGAGCTCCGAGGCAGCCCCCGGCGCGAGCTCGCAGCCGGCCGTCGCTCGGGATCTCGCGTTCGTCGAGCGCGGGGCGGTGCTCGCCGATTATGTGACCGAATCGGGGGCCGCCCGGATCGAGGCCGACGTCGGCCGGCTGCCGGCCGGGCCGATCGAGCCGCCCAAGCCGGACCCGCGCAAGGGCCTGCGTGGGAGTGGGGGTGAGGGCGGCGAAGGTGGCTGCGCCCATTGTTCCTCGGCGTCCGACACGGCTGGGCCCGGGGCCGTGGGGCTCGGGCTGCTTGGCCTGGGAATATTCGGACTGTTTGCTCGCAGCCGCCGTTCACGTTCAACCACGAGCCAGTCATGATCACATCAAGCCACTTCACCAAACTGTTGATTCGAACGGCGCTCGTCGCCGCCTGCGGGCTCACGACGCTGACCGCTGGTCCCCCGAGCGCCGCGGCCTTTTGCGGGTTTTATGTCGCGGGCGCCGACACCAAGCTCTACAACAACGCGACCATGGTCGTCATGATGCGCGACGGCACGCGCACGGTCTTGGCCATGCAAAACAACTATCAAGGGCCGCCGGAGAATTTTGCGATGGTCGTGCCGGTCCCGGTCGTGCTCGGCGAGGACGACGTCAAGATCCTCGAGCGCGCGGTCTTCGATCGGGTCGACCAGCTCGCGGCGCCGCGGCTCGTCGAGTATTGGGAGCAAGACCCTTGCTACAACCCGCCGCCGGCCCGCCGGAGCGGTGGCGGCATGAAGAGCCAGTCCAGGGACATGATGTCGGCCGCGCCCGAGAGCGCGGCCGACTACGGCGTGAGCATCGAGGCCGAGTTCGCCGTCGGCGAGTACGAGATCGTCGTGCTCGGCGCCCAGGACTCCACGGGCCTCGACAGGTGGTTGCGCGACAACGGCTACTCGATCCCCGCGGGCGCGGCCCCGGTGCTCGAGCCCTACGTCGCCGCCGGCATGAAATTCTTCGTGGCCAAGGTCGACACCAGCAAGGTCGCGTTCAATGACCAGGGCCAGGCGATGCTCTCGCCCCTGCGCTTTCACTACGACACCGATCAATTCAGCCTGCCGGTCCGGCTCGGCTTGATCAACAGCAACGGCGCTCAGGATCTGCTCGTTCACATCCTCGGCCAGGGCAAGCGCTACGAGGCCGCGAATTACGATAATGTCACGATCCCCACCAACCTCGAGGTCAAGGACGAGACCCGCGAGCGGTTTGGGGCGTTTTACGCGTCGTTGTTCGATCACACCCTCGCACAAAACCCCCAGGCCGTCGTGACCGAGTACGCCTGGGCCGCGTCGACCTGCGATCCGTGCCCGGTGCCGGCGCTCAGCGGGCAAGAGCTGCGCGTGCTCGGGGCCGACGTGCTCCCGAGCCTCACTAATTACTTTGACGCCCAGGGCAGGCTCACCGACGAATGGGGGCTGTCCAGCGAGTTCACCCTGACCCGGCTCCACGCGCGCTACGACAAGGCCTCGCTCGGCGAGGATCTGATCTTCCAAGAGGCCCCGGCGATCGTCGGCGGCCGGGAATTCATGCAAGAGGACGGGGTCCTCGAGCGGCGCTCGCGGCCCGCTGATTACGGCGGGGACAACTTTCAGGCCCGCTACATCATTCGTCACTATTGGGAGGGCGCGGTCACCTGCGCCAACCCGCGATTCGGGGTTTGGGGCGGGCCGCCGGGCGGGCACGGCGCAAGCACCAAGGTCGCCCGCGACCTCGCGTTCGTCGAGCGTGACGCCAAGCTCGCGACGTTCGTGACCGCGGCCGCGCACGCCGAGCTCGCGCTGACCGGCGAGCCCAGCCCGGCCAAGCTCCCCCACGAAAACAAGCGCGATCGGGCGGCCAATAGCGGCGGGCAAAGCGAGGCTGGTTGCGCGCACTGCTCGGCAGGGAGTTCAGCAGGGAATTCGCGGATCGGCGCTGGCGCGCTCTTCAGCTTTGGCTTGCTCGGCTTGATTGGGCTGGTCCGCCGGCGACGGAGCTGAGCCATGGCCCCCCTGACCAAGCCACGCTCGCTGGGTTTGACCCTCGCCCTGGCGATCGGGGCGATCGGCTGCCACCAGGGCGAGAGCGCCGATCCCCGGGCTGTGGCCGCGCCCGAGTCGAGCGTGGCCACCGTCGCGCCCGAGCTCGGGCCGCTCGCGACCCCGCACATGCTCGCCGGGCCCACGCGCTTCGCCCCGGCGTTGACCGCGATCGCGGCGGGTGAGCATCCGCCGACTGGGGCCGAGACGGCGGACGTCGACGCGTGCGCGACTTGTCACGAGCAGACCTCCGCCCAGTGGCGGACCAGCGCCCACGCGTTTGCGAGCTTCAACAACCCGATCTACCGGGCGTCGATCGAACGGTTTCGCGACCAAGCAGGCGGGGCCGATCGCAGCCGGTTTTGCGCGGGCTGCCATGATCCGGCCCTGCTGATCGACGAGGCGATGACCGGCCCGATCGCCGCCGATGATCCGCGCGCGCACGTCGGCGTGGGCTGTCGCAGCTGTCACGGCGTCGCCGATTCCACGCCGGACGGCAACGGCAGCTACACCCTCGCAAGCGTAGCGATCCCGATCCCCGAGCTCGACGATCCGGCCAGCGTCGCCGTCCACCGCGAGGCCATGGGCCCGGCGCGTATGCAGTGCGGCTCGTGCCACCGGGCGTTCCTCGGCCTCGACACCGGCCAACCCCACCACCTAAACGGCACCGACGAGCTCGGCCCGTGGCGCGACTCGAGCTACGCCGGCAACAAGCTGCGCTTGGACACGCCGGTGATCGAACGCGACTGCGCCGACTGTCACATGCCGCGGGAGCGGGTCGACGAGCGGGCCATCGATCCGGCCATCGATCGCACCGAGCACACGCTCCGCAGCCATCGCTTCCTCGGCGGTCATAGCTGGCTCGCGGCCATGCGCGGCGACGGCGAGACCCTCGCGCGGGTCCAAGAGTTCCTGCGCGGGGTCGCCAGCGTCGACGTGGCGGCGGTCGAGATCGGCGGGACGCGGCACCTGCTGGGCCACGGCGTCAGCCCCGACGCGCGCGGCCGAATGGTCCTCGATCTGGTCATCCGCAACCTCGCGGTCGGCCATCAATTTCCCGGCGGCACCCGCGACGCGCAAGCCACTTGGGTGGCCGTACGGGTCCTCGACCAGGCTGGCAAGGTGGTTGCGAGCCTCGATGAATCGAGCGGCGACGTCCACCGGCTGCGCGCTGGCGTCGTCGATCAACACGGCCAGCTGCGAGCCGCCCGCGAGGTCGAGGAGTTTCGCGCGGTCGCCTTCGATCACACCGTTGGCCCGCGCGACGCCGTGATCGTCCGCTACGCCGTCGAGCTCCCGAGCGACGCGATCGGCCCGCTGCGCGTGGAAGCGACGCTGCTCCACCGCAGCCGCGCCCTCGCGCTCGCCGACGAGAGCTGCCGCGAGGCCCAATCACCCGAGGGCCAGGCGTTCCTCGCGGCGACCGAGCGCATGACCGGCGCCCGCCTCGACCCTTGCGCGGCGCCGCCGGTGACCGAGATCAGCCGCGCCACGCTGAGCTTGGGCGGGTCCTCGACGGCGGCGACCAAGCCCGATCACGAGCGGCTCTGGGAGCTCGGCATGGCGCTCTATCATCAGGTCCAAGAGCGGCTGCCCGAGGCCCGCGAGGCCCTCGCCGCGGCCGAGGCCGCCCTCGCCCGCGCGGGCTTGGCTGCCGCCGACCACGACCAAGCCCTGGCCCGGATCCTCGCCGCGCTCGGGGCCGTCGCCGCTCGCCAAGGTCGCGTCGATGAAGCCCTGGCCCTCGCCGATCGCGTCGCTGGACTCGCGCCCGCTCACCCCTACCCGGACCTGCTCCGCGGCCGCGCCCTCGCCCGGGCCTGGCGTTGGGAGCAGGCCGTGCCCCCGCTCGAGCGGGCGTGGGCGGCGAGCCCCAGCTCATCGGCCCTCGCTGGCGAGCTCGCGGTGGCGCTCGGCAGCGCCGGCATGCACCGACGGGCGCTCGAGGTCGCCGCCGCCGGCTTGGCCCTGCGCCCGCGCGACCCTGCGTTGCTGCGCGCGCAAGCGTTGGCGCTCCAGGCCCACGGTGATCCCCGCGCCGAGGCGGCGCTCCAGCTATATTTCGCCCACCGCGAACCCGACGATCAGCCCCACTTGGCGAGCGATTGCGGGGACCGAGACGCCCATTGCGCGCTCGAGCGCCTGCCCGTCCACGTCCACGAGTAGTACGCTGCGGCCATGGCCCGAGCCCCCCGCGAGCACCTGCGGTGCAGCCGATGCGGCTGGTACGGCGTAACCGCCCGGGGGCGGCTGCGCTACGCCGTGTATGGGGTCTCGCTCGCGGCGGTCGTGATCCTCGTCGGGCTCGAGCTGCTCGGGGTCGTGGCCCTGGGCGATCAGGTGATCGCGATTGGGATCACGATCATGCTCGTGTCGATTGGTGTGCGCCTGGTGATCCGCGGCGATCGTTGCCGCGAGTGCGGCGGGCCAGCGGTCTACGAGCGACGGGCTCCTGCGAGCGGCAGGTGACGCAGCTCAAACCCCGACGTCCTCGAGACCGTACTTCTTGAGCTTGTCGTGCAAGGTCGCCCGGCCGATCCCAAGCGCCCGCGCCGCCTCGCTTTCATGGCCTCTACGGCGAGCCGCTCGGTCCCGTGCGCGGTGATCGTCACGAACTTGAGGAGGACCTCGCCAGCGGCGGCCCGCTCGTGGACGGCGGCGAGCAGGCCCATGCCGTCGAGCTTGGGCATGCGCAGATCGGAGATCACCAAGGGGATCGGCTGGTCACGCTCGCGCCAAGATCGCGAGGGCCTGCTCACCGTCGCGGGCCTCGAGCACGGTCAGGCCCTTGTCCTCGAGGACTCCGGTCAAGGTGTAGCGGACGCCGTCGTCATCATCGACGACGAGCACGCGGAGGGTCTCGCTGTGCGTCATGGTTGGTCGCCCCGTTCGAGGGCGCGGTCGGGGCCGTGCTTGTACCGGGCGGCCCAGGACCTTCGGCTCTTGGGGCGCCGGCTCTTGGGGAGGTCCACGTCAGGCTGAGCCGACGGGATCTCAGCCCCTGACCACGGTCACGCGCCGGCCTCCCGCGGTGGTCGCCTCGCTGCTGCCAAGCCGCTCCGCGAGCGGCGGCGCCTCGGGCCGGCGGTCGAAGATCACCAACCACCCCGAGCCCAGCCCGAGCCCGGCGAGGTAGCCGTCGAGCTGCTGCAGACCCTGCGAGACAGGGTCGGCGGCGCCCGGTCGCCACACCTTGATCTCGATCGCCAGCGTGCGTTTGGCGTAGCGCAAGCACAGGTCCATTCGCCCGCGACCGATCGCATATTCGCGCTCGATCGAGCCGCCATTCACCACCCGGTGCAAGAACGCCATCAGCACCAAGTGCGGGGCGATCTCGTGATAAGGCGCCGTCGCCAGGAGCGGCTCGCCGTGTTGGCGCCAAAAGCTCAGGAACGCCTCGAGCAAGGCGGGCTCATCCAGGGTGCCGTCGTCGGTCAGCCAAGTGGTCGGGATCTGCGGGAGCGAGTCGCTGGTGCCGCTCGTCAGGGTCCGGACGATGATCTCTCGATAGATCGGGTTGGCGACCTCGAGCCCGCCGAGATCCGAGCGCCGCAACAGGCCCAGATCCACGGCGAAGCGGCGGTCGTCTTCGGGGATGTCGCCGAGCGTCTCACCAGCGAGCATGGGCTCGAGGATCGCCTGTACACGTGGCTCTCGCAGGCGCTCCATCAAGCTGTCGAGGTGCGTGTCTTGTCGGCGGATGAGCAGGCGTTTGGCTTCGTCGACGTGGGCGGGCGTGACCGGCTGAGTTGGGTCGGGGACCAGGACCTCGGTGAGCTGCCGCGCGAGCGCGTTGACCAGCCATGGTTGGCCCTGGGTGAGGGCGTAGGCGAGATCGATCGCCGCGGGCTCGAATTCTTGGCCGGTCTCGGCGGTGTGTTGGGCGTAGAGGGCGGCGACTTCTTGGTGAGTAAAATTATGGAGAGTGAGGGATTCAGCTTTGATATTGAAGGGGCTGGAGGTGCCGAGGCGGCCCTCGGCGTTCGACCGGATCTTGTAGTCTCGGACATCGCGGAGACCGACCAGCGCGAGCGACGACGGAAAGTGCTCCGGCCGCGTCGGGAACCCGGCGCGGATCTGCCGGAGCGCGGAGATCAGCGCTTCGTCCTGCAAGGCGTCGATCTCGTCGAGGAACACGACCAAGGGCCGCGGTGAGGCGCGGGCCCACGTGCGCAGAGCGGCGCCAAGCCGACCGCCAGGGGCGGCGTCGGGCCACGCTGGGGGTTGCAGTTCCGCTGGCAACCACGCTTGCACGGAGCCTCGCCACGACTCCAAGATTGCGAGCTCGGCTGCCCCGGGGTCCTTGGAAAATGGCGCCCCCTGCTCCATCGAGAGCAAGACGGCGACATGCTTCCCCTCGCCGTTGAGCTCCTTGGCGAGCGAGAGCAGCGCCGTCGTCTTGCCCGCTTGCCGTGGCGCGTGGAGCACGAAGTAGAGCTTGTGATCGATGAACCTGCGGATTCCCGGCAGCCGGCCCAAGATCGACAGCGTGTAGTGATCCGCCGGATCGTTGGGCCCGCTCGTGTTGAAAAACCGAGGCACAACCAACCTTGTAGGGGGCGCCAAGACCCGTCAAGCGAGGGCTCGCCTGCGGGTCCTGCCCAGGCGGATAGCGGGATGACTCACGCCAAGCCCGCCACCCCCTCCCCAGCTTGGCAGTCGGGCACACAGCGCCGTGCAGCGGTCCGTTTGACACACCTCCCACCCTGGAGCACGGTGAGCCGATGATCGGCTCCGGTTTTTCCAAGTCCCTCTACCTCGCGGCGGTGCTCTCGTTGCTCGGCTGCGATCCTCCGCCGCCGCAAGCCGGCGCGAAGGCTGGCGAAGGTGAGGCCGCGAGCGCGGCTCCGGTAGCGACCGCCGAGGGCGCCGCCGAGTCCTGCACGGCCTTGGCGACCACGATCTGCGAGCAAGCCGGGGCACAGAGCCCGACCTGCGCGTCGGTCCAAGCGACCACCGCGTTGCTCTCGCCCAACGCCTGCGCCGCCGGGCTCGCCGACATCGAGTTCACGACCAAGAAGATCGCCGAGGCCGGGGCCGTGTGCGCCGCGTTGGCCAAGCGTCTGTGCGACGACATCGGGCCGGACACGCAAAGCTGCACGATGGTCAAGAAGCAGACGCCCCAGATCCCCGCCGAGCAGTGCGCGCAGATGTCCGAGAACTACGACAAGGTCCTCGCCGATCTGCAGCGCATGGAGGAGAAGAACAAGCCGCTCCCGGCCGACAAGGTCGCAAAGATGACCGCCGGCGACGTGCCCTCGTACGGGCCCGAAGACGCGACCGTCACGGTCGTCGAGTTCTCCGACTTCGAGTGCCCCTACTGCAGCCTCGCCGCGACCGCCGTCGACCAGATCAAGGCCAAGTACGGCGACCGGGTCCGGTTCGTGTTCCGCCAGTTCCCGCTGAGCTTCCACCAGCAGGCCCACCTCGCCGCGCAGGCCTCGCTCGCCGCCAACGCCCAGGGCAAGTTCTGGGAGTTCCACGACAAGCTGTTCGCCAACCAAAAGGCCCTGACCCGCGCCGACCTCGAGAAGTACGGCAAAGAGGTCGGCCTCGACATGGCCAAGTTCACCAAGGACCTCGACGACGGCACCTACAAAGAGGCCGTCGACGCCGAGCTCGAGCTTGGCCAAGAGGTCTTCGTAGAGGGCACGCCGACCGTGTTCGTCAACGGCGAGCGGGTCGGCAACGCGACCGACGCCGGGAGCATCTCGAGCGCGATCGACAAGGCGCTCGGCAGCTGAGGCCGGTCTGACTCCAGCCTACGAAAGGGGGGTCCGCGAGGGCCCCCTTTTTCATTGCGAGCAGCTCAGCTTGGCTCGGCGAATACGGCCTCGAGAGTCTTGGCGGTGGCGAGCTGATCGAGGTAGCGGGTGAGCTGCTCTTCGGTAGCGGCTTCGATGCGCAGCGTGTGCTCGGCTGCCAGTTCGCCGAACCTGAGCGTGATAAGCGCCTCGAGCCGGCCCTCGAGCCGGCCCTTTAGTCGGCCCTCGAGCCGGCCCTCGAGCCGGCCCTTCTCCATGCCCTCTTGTCGTAGTTGCTCGGCGATCGTCATGGCTTCCTCTTCTGCTTCGGGGATATGCTCGCGGATTTTCGCATGGAATTTTTCGTAGCGCACGCTGTCACGGGAGTCGCGCAGCGCCCACAGGGCGAGGGCGGGGAACAGCTCTAGCGCTCGGTTCTTGATGTCCGTGTTGCTCAGGTGGCTGAGATCATCGACGATCAACGAGAAGCTTGGGATCAGATCGGCGACACCCGGGATCGACCTTGGATCAGGGCAAAGGAGCGCATGAAAAGACGTTGGTGCGGTCCAACCGCCGGGTGCATGGGCGATGACGATCGGGATGATCACGGGGAGCGGGCCCTCGTGCTGCTTGCGGTAGCGCGCCCAGATCCGCACGAGGTACGCGAGCATCCGCAGGAGCATGAACGGATCGTTGGTGCTCTGGTGCTCGAGCAGCATGTATACGAAGGCCTGAGCACCGCGGAGGCGGACCGAGAACAGTAGATCGCTGTGGCTGTCGGCGAGCTCGGGATCGATGAACGAGCCGGCCTCGTGGCTGACGGTGTCCCAGGCGATCTCTGCGCGTAGGGGCGCGGGTAGCAGGGCCCGGAACATGGCGCTGGCGTGCTCGGGATGCTCAAAAGCGGCCTTGAAGAGGGCATCGTGGGGTCGGGTTGTCACGGGATTGCATGGTAGCAGGACGGTGGGGGGAATGGGATGAAATGTTGGGGGGAAATGACCGGTAATATAGTCACGGTGCCAGCGTTAATATATGCCGTATCAATCGCCGACTACCATGACCTGCCCGGCGCGCTGCTTGCGAAACTCCACGTACCCGCCGATCAGCGCGTCGTAGAGCATCGCCCCGAGCAGCTTGTGCCCGCGCGCGCTGGGGTGGGCGAGATCGCCTGACATCAGGCCCTCGCTCTTCCACCGGGCGATCGAGCCCTCGCCGCCCATCGCGGCGAAGGTATCGAAGAAGCCGCAACCATTGGCGAGCGCGACCTGGCGCTGGGCCTCGGTCATGCGGCTGACGATCCCGCGGCTGACGACCCGGCCGCCGTCGCGCTCGCCGTGGTCGACGGGGCCCATGATCAGGCAGGCGGCCTCGGGCCTCGCGGCGCGAAACAGCGCGATGACCTTGGTGTAGTCGTCGATATAGGGCTGCATGGTCCGGCGTAGATCGGAGCCCTCGCGGGTCATGTCGTTGCCGCCAAAGGTGAAGACCATGAGGTCGAGGTCGCGCTGGCCGAGCTGGGCGGCGAGGTGCGCGGGGTCGAACTCGCCGAGCCGGCTGGTGAAGCTGCCGATTAGGGCCATGCCGTCCCAGACCACGCCGGGGCCGTCGCGCTCGAGCACGACGCCGTAGGCCCGGGCCTGGCCCCCGCCGATCGCCCGGACTTCAAAGCTGTGGGGGCCGTCGGGGACCTCGACGATCGCCCAGGCGTCGGCGTCGGCCGGGCGCTCGTTGGGCGGGAGCGAGTCGACGCCCTCGGGCAAGGGGTGGGCCGTGTCAATCACGTGATCATCGACGCCGTCGACGCGCAGGCGGATTTGCCCGCCTTTATAGCGACGCTGATAGTACAGGACAAAGCGCGAGACCTTGAGCCCAACCGGGCCGGTGTCGACGGTGCCATAGTTGCTCTGGGCCCCGCCCGACGACCAGACCGCGACCCCGCCGTAGCCGTAGCGGCCGTCGTCGAGGCAGCGGTTGCGGATGAAGCAAGAGCTCCAGCGTTGATTGCCGGCCTCGCTAAAGCGCACGCCTTGGTGGCGGTAGCTAGCGTCGTATTGCTTGAGCGCGTGGAATCCGTGGCCGGCGTCGCCAAACCGGGCCTGCAGGCGCCGGCGCAGCGCCGAGGTGATGCCATCGTTGCCGAGCACCGAATCACCCCAATGGCCGGCGCGGGTCACCGCCCCGGCGTAGCCGATGTCCGTGCGGGTCAGGGCTTCGTAATAAGGCGCGAGCGCCTCGACGTTGTCGAGCACCTGCTTGGCGTCGGGGTCGAGCTCGGGGTCGAGCGCGTGGGCGACATAGTCGGGGTAGCGCGGCTGCTCGTCGGTCTTGGGCGGCGGGGCGACGACCTGGCGATCTTCGATCGGCGCTTGCTGCTCGTCGCTCGCGGCTTGCTCGGCGCGCGCGGCCATGCGCGCGGCCTCGTCGGCCTCGGCTTCAACCGCGGCGCCCTGGCCGAGCAGCTCGCGGCCGATCAGGTTCCAATAGGGGATGTAGTCTTCATCCGCGCGCCAGGGCTGGGCCCAGGGCAGCGGGATCGCGTAGCTCAGGCCGATCAGCACGGCCAAGGTCGCGATCGCGCTGAGCAGCTTCTTGAACACCTTGATCGAGAGGATCTCGCCGGCGGTGTCGTCGTCCTCGCCGAGCTCGACCCGGTCGACCTCCTCCTCGACGTCGAGCAGGCCGACGTGCGAATCGGGGCCCCGGTGCTCGCCGATCGGCGGCAGGGTCTCGTCGTGATAGGGCGCCTCGGGCTCCCCGGGCTTGATCTGGCGCGGGTTGGCAGCGAGGGGCTGGGTTTGGTCGGCGTCGCTCACGGGTTAAAACGCGAAGTAGATGTTGGCCCGAGGCCCGTTGAGGAGGTGCATGATGAGCAGGGCCAAGAGCGCATACAGGACGCCCATGACCGGGCCCGGGAGCGCGCGAAACCAGTCGGCGAAGCGCTTGTCGACCCATTCGCGCGGGGTGAAGTGATAGCCGGTCCCGACGATCAACACGATCAGCAGGCCCCACTGCGCGAACCAATCGACGGTCGAGAACCACCAGTTGGTCGGCGCCCAGGTGTCGTGCAGCCAGTCGTGCGCGGTTTGGACCCGAAACAGGTCGTCACGCACGCCGCGGGGCTCGAACGCGAGCAGCTTGGCGATCATGAGCTTGGCCCGGTCAAAGTCTTCGGCGCGGAAGAACACCCGGGTCAAGGTCGCAAAGTGGAAGGTCAAGAAGATGTGGATCGGGACCGACCACCGCTGCCACCGGCTCGCGGCTTCGGTGGGTCGGCGCTGCGGCTGCGGGAGCGCGACGATCAGCGCGAACACGGCGGCGGAGATCGCCGCGAGCAGCCCGGCCTGGCCGATCGGCAGGTCCAAGACCAGCAGGCCAAACCCGTAGATCGCGGCGGCGAACAGCGGCAAGGCGCCGGCCCACAGGGCGATCGCGCGGGCCAAGCTCGGCTCGCGCAGGCGGTTCCAACGGTTGAACAGCATCGCCCCGCCCTGGAGGTTGCTGTAGATCACGAAGTTCCAGCTGGCCCCGTGCCACATGCCGACCAAGAACATGGTCAGCCACAGGTTGAAGTAGGTCCGGGCCTTGCCGCCCTTGCTGCCGCCGAGCGGGAAGAACAGGTAGTCGCGCAGCCAGGTCGAGAGCGTCATGTGCCAGCGTCGCCAAAATTCGCCGACGTCGCGGGCCTGGTAGGGGCGGTCGAAGTTCTCGGGGATCTGGAAGCCGAGCAGCTTGGCGACGCCGATCGCGATGTCGGAGTAGCCGGCGAAGTCGGCGTAGATCTGCAAGGTGAAGGCGTAGAGCGCGAGCAGGACCTCGAGCGAGGTGAAGTCGCCCGGGGTGTCGAACACGATGTCGGTGAAGTAGACCGCGATGAAGTCGCCGAGCACGACCTTCTTGATCAGGCCCTTGAAGATCCGAAACAGCGCCCACTCGATCTCGTCGGGGCGCAGCTTGGGCCGACGGTGCAGCTGGGGCAGGAACTCGCTGGCGCGGACGATCGGGCCGGCGACGAGCTGCGGGAAGAACACCACGAACAGCGCGAACCGATGGAAGCTCGGCTCGGGGGTCAGGCGCTCGCGCCAGATGTCGATGGTGTAGCTGAGGCTCTGGAAGGTGTAGAAGCTGATGCCGATCGGCAGCAGCGGCGCGAGCATCGGCGCGACGCTGGTCCCGAGCGTGCCCGGGAGCACGGCCTCGATCACGTCGATGGTCGCCTGCATCAAGAACCCGGCGTATTTGAAGTAGCCGAGCAGGCCGAGGTTGCCGATCAAGCTGGCCAACAGCCACGCGTTGCGGCTGGTCTTGGCCCGGCGGGCGAGCGCCGGATCGGGCGAGCGCGAGGCTGGGCTCGCGCGGTGGATCTGCCGCGAGGCGACGTAGTCGAGCACCGTCGAGCCGAGCAGCAGGCCGGCGAAGTACCAAGGCGGCGAGACCCCGCCGTCGGGCGGGCGCGAGCCCCCCATGTAGAAGAAGTACGACGCGCCGAGCAACATCAGCACGCGCGCGGCCGGGTGGTTGCGCAGCGCCCAAAATGCCAGCAGCACCGGGACGAAGAAGATCAGGAAGTCGAAGCTGGCGAACAGCATCGCAAAGCGGACGGCGGAGGCGGGTTGAACGGCTCGTGCAGGACGAGGCGCTGCAAGCTACCGCGGGCCTGGGGGCGAGGCGAGCAACCGGCGGAACCGGCGAACGGATGTTCGCGGCTCGCCGGTCATTGTGGGCCTCCGCCGCGAGTTCGCGCAGCAAACGCTGAACCGATGCGCCGCAGGTTCACGGCGCCGACGGGGTCGGGCAGCGAGCGCCGGGGCCCGCTTGCGCGACACCCTCACTTAGAACTTGTAGGCGAAGCCCACGGCACCGCGGGCCGAGAGCCCGCCGCCAGTCCGGTCGCGGTGCGTCCACACGTTCCAACCAACGGCGCCCGGCTCGAAGTAGACCACCCAGTGCTGGTTGAGGTACAGCCGGACCGCGGGCCCGAAGGTCTGGGCGAACTGGAAGAAGTAGGGCGAGAAGTGGAAGTCGTTGTGGACGACCGGCGAGAAGGTCAGCGCGAGGTTGGACCACGGCGCGAACTCGTAGCCGAGCTCGAACCCGACGACGCCCCAGATCGAGCGATCACGGTAGTAGCGGTCGCCGTAGTCGCGGTCGTCGTAGCGATCACCGTAGTAGCCGCGACCGCGACCGTAGCCGTAGCCGCGGAAGTGGACCGCCGGCCCGACGTTGAAGCCCATGTACAGCCCGCTGAGCGGCCCCATGCGCCCCGTTTGCGGGAGGTGAAACCGCCAGTTGAAGGCCGGCATGAAGGCGTCGGGGTTGTAGGCGCCGTTGAAGCTCGCGCCGATCTCGTGGACCGTGCTGGTCGTCCCCGGTCGCAACGCGGGCGGCGGGTTGCTGACCGTGCCCTGGCCGGCGAGCGCCGATGAAGAGAACCCCAGCGTCGACGTGACCGCGGCCACGATGACGAGGGACGGCAACATTCGGATTGAGCGACGTTCCTGCACGGCAATGTCATAGCAGAGTTTGCTGATGTTGGGCAGCCGCCCGACTTCGCCCGACTTCGCCCGAAACGGGGGCTCGCTTACGTTCCAATCAACCGCGGCGCCGGGCCCCGCCGACCCCCGCCGTGGGCTGTAACAGCTCGGTCTGGTCGAGGGCTTTGACCATCGTCCGCGTGTAGGATCGGATCGCTCGATCAACGGTCCTGGGGTCGAAGGTCTCTGACAGGCCTGACCACACTAATTCCGAACTTGCAACATCATAGAGATTCGTCTCGATCGTGAAGATGTCGAAGTCGACCATGTAGCCTGGCGCGTAGGTCATCGCCCAAGCCCCGTGGTAATGGCCATAAAACCCGTAGCGGGGCCCAAACATCGGATACGGGTAGGGGCCGCCGCCGCCGACGAAGCGCCGCTCTCGATCGATCGCGACCAGGCGCACGACCAGCGCGCCATCGATGCCGCGCTCGGCCAGGACCCGCGCGATGTCCTCGCTGCGCAGCTCGCTGTCGCCGGGGAACAGCTGGAAGGACGGCGTGGCGCGGACCCCGATCTTGCCGAGCGCGGCGGCCATCTGGGTCTCGAACGATCGGCGCACGCCGGGCCGCTTTGACACGCCGAAGACTGCGACGTGCGTAAATGACTCGGGCCAGTCGGGCGAGCGCCAAACGTGCTCCACGGTGGTCATCCGTGCGCACGCGGTGGTGGTCGCGCCGACTGCGAGGATCAGGGCGAACACGAGGGGGCGGATCCGCATGAAGGGAATGTGGTAGACACTCGAAGGTGCGACCACTGGTTCGGCGGTCTGGTCCCGCGCGGGGGAATGTCGAGCTCGGCTCGCGCGTGCGGTGACCATGCGAACACGTCGCGCTATCGAGCTCACGGTGGGGATCGGCCTGCTCCTTGGACCGTTGGTCTACGCCTTGACCCTCACGCTCGTGCCTGCCGGTGAGGCCGACGCCCCGCCTTGCGTCGCGGTCGGCGAGGCTGGCGAGGCTCGTGAGCTCGTGATCCGGTGCGAGCAGCCCGAGCCGAGCGAGCCTGCCGCCGCGCCCGAGCCCGCGCCCGCGCCCGAGCCCGAGGAGCTCGCGCCCGAGCCCGCGCCCGAGCCCGCGCCGGTCGAGCTCGCGTCCTTCGTGTTGGTGGCCGACGTCGGCCTGGTCTTGAGCACCGACGCCCAGCGCAGCTGGGGGACCGGCCGGCTGTTCGAGCCCGAGGGCACCGCCACGTTCCGGGCCGCCAAGCGGGGCGAGCCGAGCACGATCCCGGCCGAGCACCTCGCCCAGCTCGGACGCACCTTCGACCTGTTCGGCGCCGACGGAAAGGTTTGCACGGTGGGGCTCGGCGAGCTCCGCGTCGTCGCCCAGTACGACGGGGACACCCTCGGCGGCGTGCTCGGTGACGACTGGGAAGCGCGCGACTCGGCGAGCGCGTCGCCGGCCCAGATCCGCGCGGGCCTGTGGCAGCGCGACGATCTGTGGCTCGTCGCGACCTTCGAGTCGAACGCGGGCGACGCCAACGAGGGCTGCGAGGGCGCGCTGTGGGCCCGCGACGCCGTGCTCCCGCCGCCGGTGATCCTGCGCCGCTCGGCCGAGCCCACCGCCGCGAGCGCGACCCGGCTCGCGAACTTCGCCCAGTCCGAGCAGCGGGCCAAGCTCGAGCGCGACTACCGAGAGACCCACGCCCGGCTACTCGCCGAGGACCCCGAGCACGCCAAGTACAACGACGACTGGGATACCATGGCCGCCGAGCACCCCGCGACGGCCTGGTCCTGGCTCGACGGCGACGGCCAGCCGGCGCTCGTCGGGCTCAGCTTTGGTCGCTCCTCCGATGCCTGCGGTGACCCCTACGAGGCCGAGTACACCGCGCTCGAGCACGTCGAGGGCGAGGCCTTCGTCGCTTCCGGCGAGCGCCCCGAGCCGGTCACGATCATCGACGCCGACCTCGACGGTCAGTTCGAGTTCTTCTACACCGAGTACCACCACCGCAGGATCGAGAGCGCGACCCTGGGCCGCTCCTTGACCGTCGAACAAGACTTTTATTGCCCCTGCTGAAGGTAGTTTAGACTTCGAGCATGTCCGAGGTGCCCGCCGGTCCGCTCCAATCGCCCACCCCCATCACGATCGCGCCGCTGCCCGGCGGCTACGACACCGCGGGCGCTCGCCGGCTGCTGACCGAAGCCAAGCTGCCGGCCGCGATCCACAAGATCGTCCGGGCCCCGTTCGGACACACGGTCTTGTCCTTGCGCACCCTCGACGCCGTCGTCGCGGCCGTCGATCTCGCTCAGCAAGCGGGCCAGGCGATCCAAGCCGCGTTGATGGAGGACATCGCCCGGACCGGCTCGCTGGCGATCCCCGAGCCGACCCGAGACCAGCGCCTGTTCATCGGCGCGTTCACGGTCACGGTCTTGCTCGACTCGCTCCGCCACGAGCTGGTCTCGCTCGCGCCGAGCCCGACCATCGAGAGCGACCTCGAGGCCGATGGCCTCGAGGATCTGCTCGAGGCCCCGGTCGCCGATCTGCTCTTGCGCGTGGCCAAGTTGGCGGCCGGCTTTGTTCAGGTCCAGGCCCAGCAAAAGCCCGAGGCCAGCGATTCCAAGCTCGAGGTCCGCGAGGCGTGGGTCCCGACCACGCTGCTGGCGTTCACCGGCCAGCTCCACGGCGCGATCCAACGCTTGACCCATCTCGGCCGGCTGCGCCCGTTTGGCGTGGCCCTCGGCCGGCGCAAGGTCACCGTCGGCCAGCTGCGCTACGACGGCTTTCACTCGCGCAACGCGATGGAGCCGGTCACCGACCTCCAGCCGGTCCGGGTCGAGGATATCGTCGGCAACGAGGATTACGTGCAGGCCGGGCTCAAGCTCGCCCGCGACGTCGCGGCCTTCGATCTCGAGGCCGGGACCAGCCCCAAGCGCCTCAACCCCGTGCTGTTCGGGCTCGGGCGGCCGGGCTGCGGCAAGACCATCACCGCCCACGCGATCGGCAATTACTTCTTGGAGTATTGCCGCGAGCGCGACATTCCGGCCCGGTTCAAGGTCATCCGCCGGACCGACTGGGCCAGCGCCTATCAAAACGCCAGCGCCAACCAGCTCGTGCGCATCTTCAAAGAGGAGATCTACGGGTTTGACGGGGTCGTCGGGGTCTATTGGCCGGACATCGACACCGCGTTCGCAAGCCGCGGCAGCGGCGACCTGCGGATGGAGGAGAAGAACAACCTCGGGGCCGTGTTCGGGATCTTCGACGGCACGCTGATCCCCAAGGACGGCAAGTGGTTCATGATCTGCGACGCCAACTTCATGCAGATGGACGAGGCCACGCGCTCGCGCATCGCGCAAAACCCGTTCACCGTCGAGGGCCCGACCAGCGCCCAGGACTACGTCAAGCTCAGCCGCGACATCCTCCTGCGCGACGTCAAGCGGTTCGTCCACCCCGACGACGATCGTTGGGACGAGGTCGGGCAGGCGTGCGTGACCCACAAATTGTCGGGCCGCAACGTCGAGAGCATCACCAACAACATTCGGTCGCACATTCAGGACTTCGAGTACCCCGACGAGTACTTTCAGGCCTCGCTCGAGCGCCGGCGCGAGATCATCGATCAGCTCAGCAAGCGCGTGACCGTCGATGACATCATCGAGCGCATCGCCAAATTCGCCGAATTCCAGATCGACGCCGAGGATCAGGCCGCCCGCGATCGGTTCGAGCGCGAGGTCGAAGAGATGGTCCGCCAGCTCAACGCGGGTCGGGCCGCGACCGAGCGGGCCGCCAAGGCCTTGCAGGCTCAAATCGAGGGTCAGGTCGAGCCTCCAGCAACGAGCTGAGCTGATCTATGCTGGGGGCATGTCCGGCGCCCCCAACTTTGGCCTCGCCCACGCGAGCTACCGCGCGTTTCGTCCGCCCTATCCCGCGGCGATCTACGATCGGATCAGGCGAGAGCTCGAGCCACCCTACGCGCTCGCCGTCGACATCGGCGCGGGCACCGGGCTGGTCGCCGCCGAGCTGTGTGATCGATTCGCCCGAGTGATCGCCGTCGAGCCCGATCCGGCCATGGTCGCGCACCTCCACGAGGTCGCCCCAGCCGCGCAGATCCAGCGGGTCTCGGCTGAGCAAGCCAAGCTCAACGACGCGAGCGTCGACCTGGTCAGCTGCGCCAACGCCCTGTACTGGATGGACGGCCCGGCGGTCGTCGCCGCGGTCGCGCGCTGGCTCCGGCCCGGGGGCGTGTTCGCGGCGTGGCGCTACTTGTTCCCGCGGACGCCCCCGTCGATCGAGGCCGTGTTCAACGAAGAGATCGAGCGGCGTTGGGGCCAGCATCGTGACCCGCGGGTGACCGAGACGGGCGTGACCCGGCGGTGGATCGACGAGCAGCTCGGCCTGACTTGCTTCGCCGATCTGCGCGTGCCCAACCTGATCGCGATGACGCCGGCGCAGATGGTCGGGTTCGCGGCCTCGACCTCGTTCGGCGCCGCCTACCTGCGGACCCTCGCCGAGCCCGACGCCGCGCGCTACCTCGCCGAGCTCGAGGCGAAGCTCGCGGCGAAGCTCGCGGCGGACATCCAGGGCCCTAAGCCGACCGCCGAGGTCGACTTCGAGCTGACCTTGGTGCTCGCGCGCGCCGTGGACCGCTAGCAGCCCGCCACTTGGCGTCCTTGGGCGTATATATACGGTTGTTTTCCGCATAAAATAAATCGTGTTAGAGACGCCTATCGGTGGTTCTTGCCGATAAGGCGGCCTATTCTCCCGTGAACCACCTGTAAAATCTCGGGCCCGACGCATGGGTGACTCTGGCGGTCCTGCTGGTGGTCCTCGTCGGCCTGGTCCGCGACTGGTTGGGTCCCGACGTGCTGCTGACCGGCGGCGTGACGGTGCTGACCATCGTCGGCGTGCTCGCGCCGAGCGAGGCGTTCTCGGGCTTCGCCAACTCCGGGGTCCTGGCGATCGCCGGGCTGTTCGTGGTTGCGCGCGCCGTTGAGAATTCGGGCGCCCTCGATCGCCTGACCCAGTGGGTGCTCGAGTCTGACCCGCGCAAGCCGCCGCGCGAGTCGGTTGCGACCTTGAGGGTGATGCTCGCGACCGCGAGCTTGTCGTCGGTGCTCAACAACACCCCGGTCGTCGCGATGCTGGCGCCCGCCGTGCGTCGCTGGGCGATCGCGCGGGGCCTGTCGCCCAAGCGCTTGCTGATCCCCGTGTCCTACGCCGCGATGATCGGGGGCATGTGCACGATCGTCGGGACCTCGACCAACCTCGTGGTCGCCGGCATGATGGAGGACGCCGGGCTCGGGACCTTCGGCGTATTCGAGCTCGCCCAGCTCGGCCTCCCGATCGCCGTTGGCGGCATGCTGTTCATGACCTTGTTTGGATCGAGGTTGCTGCCTGGGACGCTCGAGAGCCCCTCGATCACGCCAGCGCCGGCGCCGGCGCCCACCCGGCCTGCGCCCGCCAACCTCTTGTGCCAGCCGGCGCCCGTGTTGGTGGTCGTTGGCCTGATGATCGCGGTCCCGGCTTGCACGCCCGTCCCCTTGGTCGTCTCGGTGTTCGGGGCGGCGACCTTGCTGCTGCTCGGCAAGGCGATCAGCCCCCGCCAAGCCCGAACATCCCTCGACCTCGAGGTCCTCGTCACGATCGCTATGGCGTTTGGCATGGGCACCGCGATGACCAAGTCGGGCCTGGCCGCGGCCGTCGGTCAGCTGATCTTGGCCCCGGCCGGCGAGCTTGGACCGCTGGCGGTGGTCGCGGCGATCTTCATCGTGACCTCGCTGTTCACCGAGATGATCACCAACAACGCCGCGGCCGTGCTGATGTTCCCGATCGTCACGACCGTCGCCGCCGACCTCGGCGTCGACCCTCGGCGCATGCTGATCGTCGTCGCCGTGGCCGCGAGCTGCTCGTTTGCGACGCCGATCGGTTATCAGACCAACATGATCGTCGCCAAGCTCGGCGACTACCGGTTCGTCGACTTCCTCCGGGTCGGCGTCGGCATGAACATCACGGCCTTGCTCGTGACGCTCTTGGTCGCGCATTTGTGCTGGTGATCGGCGCTTGAACGCGGCGCCGGGCTCGCCCCGGCGATCGCGGGTAGCATCGTCGAGCCGATGGACCGCGAGCTCAAGCGCAAGATCATAGCCGACTGCAAACCTGAGGATCCGGTCGGGCCCGACGATCCTCGTCACTTCAACTTTGACGCTCCAGAGCTCCGGCTGCGGGGCGCACCCTGGCGCGAGCGCCTCGCCGATGTCATCGACCTCGCGTCCGAGCCGACCGCCCAGCTGGTCACGGGCTTGCGTGGGAGCGGCAAGACCACCGAGCTCAAGCAGCTCGAGAAGAACTTGAGTGAGCAGGGCTATCGCGTGGTCATGGCTGACACCGGCCAGTGGCTCAGCGACGAGCGGCCTGTGTCGACGGAGGATCTGATGCTCGCCCTGGTCCTCAGCGTGTTTCCCGACGGCAAGCCTGAAGGCCCGAGCGCCTGGACCGGCGAGTACGTCAAACGCGTCTGGCGGTTCTTGAAGTCGGAGGTCAACCTCGAAGGAGGGGTCGAGGGCGTGAAGGCCACGCTGACCACCGATGAGACCCTGTTTCAGCGCGTCGCCAAGCAGCTAAAGGAGCGCGACGGACTCCGACAGCATGTCCACGAGCTCCTCGATGTCGCGGCTTTGGCCTCACGCAACCATGGGCAGGAGCTGGTGATCATCGTCGATGGCGCCGAGAAGCGAGCGACCGGCGATCTCCACGCCTCCGAGCGGCGCGAAGAGTTTCACAACCACTGGTTTGGCGCGTTCATCCTCCAAGGCCGCGATCTCAAGCCGCCAGTTCACGTGGTCTACACGGTCCCACCCTTCATGGTTCGTCGCGCTTCGGAATTGACCGCCAACTTTGGATCGGAGCTGCAGTTCTTGCCGATGGTGCGGCTGTACGAGCGCGATGGAGCGCTGAATCCAAGCGGCGTCACGGCGATGACGCGGGCGCTGCTGCAACGCGTGCCGGCCCGGTGGTTTGAGGACGAGGCGACGCCCCGCTGGCTGAGCGCGCACTGTGGAGGCTATTTCCGTGACCTGCTCCGGTTCGTGACCGAGATGGTCTATCGGGTTGGCGACGCCGAAGTCTTCACTCGCGGGCACGCCGAGCAAGCCGTCGCGCAGGTCCGTCAGACCTATCTACAGGCGCTGGTCGCCGAAGATAAGCAGGTGTTGAAGCAGCTGCACCCGGGCAAGAATTTCCCCGACGCCGAGGCGGCGCAGGTGCGGATGGACAGCCTGCTGCAAGGGTTCAAGATGTTTCGCTACCATAACGGGGCGCCGTGGTACGACGCGCACCCGCTGTGCTGGGCGGAGCTGGGCTTCGCCAGCGATGTCCCCCGCTGGCAGGACATTGAGAGCCTCGCGTGAGCCTCGTCGATGACCCTGGAGCTTGGCTCGCGCAAGCGGAAACCAGCGTCGAGTGGACGCGGCTGCGCGAGGCGCTGTCGCTCACCGATGGATTCGCGGTGTTCTTGGTGGTCGTCGCCGACGCGCTCACCGAGGAGCTCGTCGGCCGCTTGCTCGACATAGAGGCCAAAACACTCGCCCGCGAGATCGTGAGGACGAGCGCCCTCGACACTGGGGCGGACAGCGCAGTCCGCCGCTTCTCGAGGGTCGACCCTGGCGCGCGAGTGTTGCTGCACTTGGCCACGACGCAGGCCAGCAACACGGATATCGAGGCGCTCGAGCGGTGCTTCGCGCAGCTCAACGGACGGCGTGATCAGCTCGCGGCGCGAGTCGGCGGCTCGATCGTGGTGAGCCTGCGACCGGACGCGCTGCGCTTGTTGCTGGACATCGCCCCTGATCTGTATAGTGTGCACTCGTCGCAATTTTATTTCGCCCCGGCATTCAAGCCCCGTGAGGCGCCGCCGTGGCTAATGTTGCCCTTTGAAGCGGCTGGGGTGCTCGGGGTCGACCCGCTGTTTGGGCCCGCGGAGCGCAGCGGGATGCCGACCTTTGTCGACGACTCGCCGGAGCTGACGGAGCCCTTGCTTGGCCGCGAGCTCGAGCTTGGTCTCATCGACAATCGGCTGCTTGCAGGGGCGCGCGCGCTTCGACTGGTAGGCAAGCCCGGCGTCGGGCGAACGGCCCTCGCCCGCGCGATCCTGGCTCGGACGCGGGAGCGCTGGGCCCACGTCACGTGGATCGCAGCGCGGGTCATCGCCACTCAGTATGAGGCGCTGCACGCGATCGTCGCGGACCTCGCTGAGGCGCCGGAGCTGCCCCCGGTCGCCGCGATCGATCTCGAGCAACGCTACCGCGAGCTGACAGCGCAGCGGCCTGTATTGATCGTGATGGATAATCTCCACGAAGCGATCGAGCTGCCAGCGCCCGGGCCGGGCTCGCTGATCATCGAGGTCAAAGACGACTCGCAACCGAAGTCCCCTGATGATATTGAAGTGCGCCCGCTGTCGGCGACACATGAAGACGCGCCCGTCTGGCCCGGTCAACGCTACACGCCTTTGATCTCGAGGATCTATGATAAGCTCGCCTGCGCAGATCGGCCGCTGGAGTTGTCCGAATTCGAGAGACGCGT
>Ga0114946_10000586_pt1 | contig 24679 bp, 19 predicted proteins | sample WalLakDeSediment_FD_88676 | JGI IMG/M metagenome (GOLD analysis project Ga0114946, IMG submission 88676) | Lake sediment microbial communities from Walker lake, Nevada to study Microbial Dark Matter (Phase II) - Walker Lake 11/02/13 Deep Sediment | ecosystem: Environmental > Aquatic >... | reverse complement strand
GGGGATCCTGATCAGGGGCTTTTTCCGAGAGGACAAGGAACAGCGGGACGTCGGGTTCGAATTCGAGACTCCCAGGCTCCTGGGCACCCGCTGGGACCACCGCCTCAGCTTCGGGTCCACCCGCAAGGGGCGGTTCTTCGAAGAAGCCTTCCTGTATCCCTTCGTGGGCGAGATCGGCCGGGTGGCCGCCCGCCAGAGCCTTCTCTGGCGTGAGACCCTCTTCGCGTATGCGGTTCCGGAACACCCCCAACACACCCACCTCCTCGTGCCGTTCCTGGACGAGCGGGCGGATCTTGTGGTAGGGTTCCGCCTGGGCGAGCCCGGCAACCTCACGGTCCTGGGCCTGGGAGCTTCCCGGGAGGCCATCAGGTTCCGGGATTTCCCCTCGGGCGCGGAGTACGTGGTGGGGGGAGACTTCTCGGTGACGCAACCCGTGGATTCGGCGGGCATCGAGGCCGTGCTGGCGCAGGCTGTCACCAGGAGGGCAAACCGCCTCAACGTGTTCCTGGGCCAGCGCAATCTCCGTTTCGTCCAGCGCCGTGGCTTGGATTCCTTCAAGGGAATCCAGGACGTCCAGACCGGTACCGAGGTCGTGGTGGGCCTCGGCCGCGCCTTGAAGTTCTTTCAGGAGGGCGGCGGCACCTCCCCGGATGACCTGCATACGCAGGTGGCCTTCTTTGCCGGTGGCGCGTGGAACGGGTGGACGGTGAACACCCTGGCCTCCACCGAAGCCCGGCAGGTGTACTTCCCCGGGGGAGGCAGGGCCGAATGGGACGACATCTTCGCCGAGTTCGATGCCTTCGTCTACTGGCAACCACCTTCCAGGGGGGACCACACCATCCTCATCCGCCTCTCGGGCGCTGGAGGATGGTCTCTGACCACTCCCTTCCAGCTCACCCTCGGGGGCCGAAACGCTGTACGGGGTTTCCGGGATGAGGACTTCCCCGGAAGCCACCGGGTCCTCGTTAGCGTGGAGGACCGGGTCTACCTACCCTGGCCGGCTCCGGAGCTCTTCGATTTCGGCCTTTCCCTGTTCATGGACCTGGGACACATGCACGCCGGCGAAGTCCCGTTCGGCCGGGACTCGGGGTGGAGGGCCGCTCTTGGAGGTGGAATTCGTTTCGGGCTTCCGCCCGGCACCACCACCATGGCGCGCATCGACCTGGCACTTCCACTGAGCAGGACGGTCCGCCCCAAGGACCTCATCCTTCGCCTCAGTCTCAGGGAGCTTCTCGGAATCCTCCCGGGCTTCAGGGACGACCAGATGATGAGGAGCCTCCGCAGCGGCGTGAAGCCGAACATCCTCTCCCCTGCCTGGTAACGGAGCCCAGGAGGCCGGTGAGGGACACCCGGAAGGGGTAGGGGCGGCACCTTTCTTGCAGCAGCTTCCCAAGAGTCTCAAGCCCCATAAGTAGCGCTAAAACCATTGACTTAGAATCATCGGGGCGTTTAACTTTCACGAGCTTTTTTGGCTATCCGTCACCCGCGCCTGTAAAGGCCCCCACCAAGGAGTGATCCCGGCAAGCTCGCCACCGTAGGCTTCGTCTTCTCCAATACCTGTTTCCCTATCGCGAGGTGAAGAAGAGCGGATGTTCTCAACTTCCCGGGGCCTGGATTCCTTCGATCAATATCTGCAGGACGTCGAAAGGTATCCCCTCATTCAGAATCCGGAAGAAGAGCGGGCTCTGGCCCGCCGGGCACGGACAGGTGACAAGGAGGCCGCAGAGCGTCTCGTGACGGCGAACCTTCGGTTCGTCATTTCCTACGTCAAGAAGTACCAGGGTCGTGGATTGGGCCTGGCGGAACTCGTCTGTATCGGCAACGAGGGCCTCCTCAAGGCCGTCAAGAAGTTCGATCCCGACAAGGGGGTGAAGTTCATCTCCTACGCGGTCTGGTGGATCCGGCAGACCGTCCTACAGGCCCTGGCGGAACAAACCAGGTCGGTTCGCATACCCCTGAACCAGAACTCCAATCTCGCCAAGCTCGCTCGTACCAACACCGCCCTGACCCAGCAGCTGGGGCGGACGCCCTCCGATCAGGAGTTGGCTGAGGAAATGGGTGAGCCGTTGGAGACCATCCGTGCCCTCCGAAGGGTCGCCGCCAGCGAGCTCAGTCTGGACGCTCCCATCGATCGAGGCGATCGGGACAGTGCCAGCTTCGGTGAGCGGTTCGCCGGAGCAGAAGCCAGCGATATCGAAGAGGACGTAGAGGCCGTCGCCCGCCGTGATTACCTCGAACAGATGTTCGAGCACTATCTTACCGAGCGTGAGCGGAAGATCCTCTACCTCTACTACGGTCTCGACGACGGCGAAGAGCGGACCCTGGAGGAGATCGGATCCCTCCTTGGTGTGACCCGCGAGCGGATCCGGCAGATCCGCAATCGGGCCTTCGAGAAGCTGCGGGAGAGCCCCCACGGCGAATCTCTCTCCGGCTTCTGGAACGCGCATTAGGTCCTTCGGGCATTCCATTCGAACCAGGGTCCCGACTCCTCCTGGAGCCGGGACCCTGGTTTTCTTTCCCGGAGGCTTCCTCGGTCCCCCTCAGCCTCACGGGGCACGGCCCCCCTTCCCCCAGGACCCCTACCTCGTCAGCTCGCCGCAGGCCTGGGGGTCAGGAGAACCAGCTCCCGGACGGTCACGTCCGCGGTGGGGATGGTGACGCCGTCCCGCTCGTAGGAATCGTACTCCAGCCTCCCTTCCACATAGATCCGGTCTCCCTTGGTCACGTAATCCTGGGCGAACTGGGCCAGGCGGTTCCAGAGGGTGAGGCGGTGCCAGTCCGTCCTCTCCTGGGGCTCGTCACCGTTCGTTCCGGTGCGCCGGTTCGTCGCCAGGGAAAGGTGGGCCACCTTTGTCCCGCTCCCCGTCTCCTGGATGTCGGGATCCTGCCCTACGTTCCCCACAAGGATGATCTTGTTCACCGATCGGCTCATGACAGTCCTCCACGGCCCGGGTGCATTGAAGTACTCTCCCCGCCCGGGGAGAGTGCGTTGCGCACGCCAATTCTCACCCAGGGTCCGGGACAGACCCATGGGCGATTCGGCCCTTCGTAGCTTGGGGGGGGTCCGCCGATCTCAGGTCTTGCAGTCGTACCAGGTGTGTCCCACTCCAGTCTCCACCACCAGGGGCACCCTCAGCTCCATGGCGCCCTCCATCTCCTGCACCACCATCCTCCCCACCTTTTCCACGTCATCCTCCGGCACCTCCAGTACCAGCTCGTCGTGGACCTGGAGTAGGAGCCGGCTGGCAGGGAAGCTCCGATCCAGCAGCCCCTGGATCCGGATCATGGCCAGCTTGATGAGGTCCGCGGCGGTCCCCTGGATGGGCGTGTTCTGGGCCACACGCTCGCCAAACTGCCTTACGTTGTAGTTATCGGCCCGCATCTCGGGGACGTAGCGCCGCCTGCCGCTCAGGGTCTCGACGTAGCCCCGCTCCCTGGCCAGCTCCACCTGAGCGTCGAGATACGTCCGGACGCCGGAGAAGCGCAGGAAATATTCCTCGATGAACGCCCTGGCTTCCTCCCTGGAAACGCCGAGCTGCCGGGAAAGGGAGAAGCCGCCCTGGCCGTAGAGGGTGGCGAAGTTGATGGTCTTGGCCCTGGCCCGCATCTCCTGCGTCACCTGGTCCAATCCCACGCCGAAGATGACGGATGCCGTCTGCCGGTGAACGTCAATGCCCTTCTTGAAGGCCCCCACGAAGGCATCGTCCCCGGAAAAGTGGGCCAGGATCCTGAGCTCGATCTGGGAGTAGTCGGCCCCGAAGAAGACACACCCCTCGTCCGCCACGAAACCACGGCGGATCTCCCGACCCAGGTCGGTTCGGATGGGGATGTTCTGGAGGTTGGGATCGCTGGAGGAGAGGCGACCCGTGGCCGCCACCGTCTGGTTGAAGCTCGTGTGGATTCGCCCCGTCCCGGGGTTCACCAGCCGGGGAAGAGCGTCCACATAGGTGCTACGAAGCTTCTCGAGCTGCCTGTAGTCCAGGAGCCGGAGGGGGAACTCGTGCCCCATGGCCGCAAGCTCCTCCAGGACCGATGCATCGGTGGAAGGACCGGTCTTGGTCTTCTTCAGGATGGGTAGTCCCAGCTTGTCGAAGAGGATCTCTCTGAGCTGGGGAGTGGAGTTGAGGTTGAACTCCTCCCCTGCCATCGTGACGATCTCCTCTTCCAAGGATCTGAGGGATCCCTCGAGCCTGAGGCTCATGTCCTTGAAGAAAGGCACGTCGATGCGGATCCCGTTGGCCTCCATCCGGGCCAGGACCGGGACCAGGGGCATCTCCAGGCTCCCGAACAGCCCGTCGAGCATCTGCTCCCGGAGCTGTCCCTCGAAGAGCTCCTTCAGGCGAAGGGTGAAGTCCGCGTCCTCGCAGGCATACTCCGCGGCCCTTTCCAGGGGCACCTCGTCGAACGACAGCTGCCCCTTCCCTTTGCCGGCCACATCCTCATAGGTGATCATCTTATGGCCCAGGAGGGTCAGGGCCAGGGCATCCAGGCTGTGCTGCCTGCGCCCGGGATCCAGGACGTAGGAGGCCACCATGGTATCGAAAGCGACACCGCCCACCGTCAGGCCGGCCTTCTCCAGGACGATGAGGTCGTATTTGAGATTCTGGCCGATCTTCTCGACCCCGGCATCCTGGAGCAGCTCCACCAGGGGCCGCATCCGAGGCGAGTCCAGGGCCGGAAGGTTGCCGGGGGCCTCCCCTCCTGCGTCGTCCAGCGCCAGCTCTCCGGTCCGGCGGTGGGCCAGCGGAAGGTAGAATGCCTCCCCGGGGCGCCAGGCCAGGGAGATTCCAACGAGGTCGGCCCGCGTCGCCTCCCGGCTGGTGGTTTCCGTGTCCACCGCCACAGCCCCTGCCGCCCGGATTCCCTTCACCAGCTCGGGGATCTTTGCCGCATCCGTCACCAGCGTGTAGGTGGTCCCGGTGACCCCGCCATCCTCCCCCTGCGTCTCCTCTCCACCATCCGTGGTGAACCGCTCCACCAATCGCCTGAACTCAAGCTCCACGAAGAGCCTTCTCAGCCTCTCCCGGTCAGGCTCCTTGACCTTCAAGCGCTCCAGATCCAGGGCCACGGGAACGTCCGTCAGGATGGTGACCAGGCGCCTGGACAGGCGGACGAGGTCGGCGTTCTCCACCAGGGACTCCCGGGCCCTCTTGCCGGGAATCTCCAGGGCTCGCTCCAGGATCGTCTCTACGTCCCCGTACTCCAGGAGCAGCTTCACCGCCGTCTTGGGCCCGACTCCCGGAGCCCCGGGGACGTTGTCGGAGGAGTCCCCGATCAGGGCCATGTAGTCCGGAATGCGTTCCGGGGGGATGCCGAACTTTTCCCGGGCGTTCGTCTCGTCCACCCACTCGGGCTCCACACCGGTGGGTCCCCCCCGACCGGGGTTGAGCAGGTGGATTCCCGGCCCCACGAGCTGATAGAAGTCCTTGTCACCGGACACGATGACGGCCTCCAGCCCCTGGTCCCTGGCCTGGATGGCCAGGGTGCCGATCACGTCGTCGGCTTCGTATCCATCCACCTCCAGGACAGAATCGTGGAACGCCTCCACCATCTCCCGGATGCGGGGGAGGCTGGCGGCCAGATCGTCGGGCATCTTCTCCCGAGTAGCTTTGTACTCCGGGTAGATCTCCTCCCGCTGGCTCATCCCCTTGTCGAAGACCACGGCCAGGTAATCCGGCTGGAAGTCCTCACGGATGGAGAGGAGGAAGTTGGCGAAGCCGAAGGGCGCCGAGGTGTTCTCGCCCCGGGAGTTGGTGAGGGGCCGGTTGATGAAGGCGAAGTACGCCCTGTAGATCAGGGCATATGCATCGATGAGGAAGAGGCGGGGCGCCTTCTTGGGGGGAACATGGACCACGGCACTTCCTTCAGTTGCGCACCACGTTGGCTGCCTGGAGACCGTGGACCGTCTCCCGGATCTCGAAGCGCACCTCGTCCCCCTGCGCCAGGGTACGAATCCCGTTTTCCCTGATGGCCGAGAAGTGGACGTAGACCTCCAGGCCACCCTCGGCATGGATGGCACCGAGCCCCTTCGAGTCGTTGAACCAGCTTACCGTGCCCGTATGCATGCTCGTTCGACTTCCCCCCTGGGTATGGAGGTCCGGAAGCAGGGCCGGAAGATGCCCATTCGGTACCGGACCCGTCAAGGATCGGTGACGGATCCCCTGGGCTGATCCGCCTGCTCCGTCCCACCGGGGCCATAGAGCCACCGGTAGATCTCCCTGTTGAGGAGGACGGCCTTCACGTACCCCTTCGTCTCGTTGAAGGGGATGCGCTCCACGAACCTCGGCGTGTCTCCGACCTCGGGAAACTCCTGCCAGCGCCGGGCCCGGGTGGGTCCCGCGTTGTAGCCCGAGAGGAGGATAGGGAGGTCGTCACCGAACCTTCTCCGGAGATCGGCGAAGAAGGCCACACCCAGGTGCACGTTGATCTCGGCCCGAAAGAGGTGATGGTCGGGACGGAAATCCGGGGGACCGATTGCCCTGGCCATGTCTGCACCGGTTCCGGGAAGGAGCTGCATGAGCCCCCTGGCGTCGGCCCGGGACCTGGCTTCCACCCAGAAGGCGGACTCCTGTCGGATGAGGCCCGCCACCAGGAAGGGATCCAGGCCTCGCTCCTCGGCTTCCACCTCGATGAGCTCCCGGTAGGGGAAGGGGTAGACGGCCGACAGCAGGTCCCGGCTCCAGGGCATCCCTTCCCTCCGGAGCTCCCATCCGAGGTTGATTCCCTCCCGTGTGAACCCCCGCTCGCTCAGTTCCAGGGCCAGGCGCAGGAGACCCGCCTGCCGCACCTGAGGGTCGGCCTCCATGCGCACGGCCCCTGCCAGGCGACCCACCTCCCAGACCGACCTGTCGTGCAGCCCCACGGACGCCAACCGGTCAACCGCTGCCAACCCCGCCTGGAGCATCGGCGTGAGGGGTAGGGAACGAACCTGGGGATCAGAAGGGATCTGCAGGTCGAAGAGCAGACCCAGAAGCTGTCCGGCCTGGACGGCATAGTAGGAGAGGGGGAAGCGCACCAGCAGCCGGTGCAGAAGCTCCTCCCCCTCCTCCGCCCGGCCCAGGGAGACGAGGGTCCGGCCGGCCCAGAACGCCGCCTCGTCCCAGCGTCTCCCATCCGGGAACATCCGGAGGTACTCGGAATAGACCGCGGAGGCCTCTTCAGTCCGGCCCAGGGAGAGGAGGATCTGCCCCATGCGCATCCGGGCCTCCCCCGCAAGATTCTGGGGTGGCGCCAGCTCCGCCGTCGCCCGGAATCCCCGGAGGGCTCCCTGTACGTCACCCCGGCTCTGCAACGCCTGCGCCCGGAGAAAGAGGATCTCCACGGCCTCTGGACGGTGGGGAAAACGAGAGATCAGGCGATCTTCGGCTCTCCGGACATCGGCACCCCTGCCCATGCCCCTGAGGGCTTGTACCCCGAGGTCCAGGGCCGGAGCCGCAAGGGCCGCATCGTCCAGCTCCTCCAGATCCCTGACCAGCGACAGCACCTGCTGCCATTCCCGAAGGCCTGCGTGGACCCTCGCCCTGGCCAGGGTTACCTCCGGAGGGGGTGCGCGCCCTCCCAGGAGCAGCTCGTGAGCGGCGTAGGCCTGCAGCGCTTCCCTCTGGCGCCCTGCTCGAGCCAGGGATTCGGCACCCGTCAGGGCCACCCCCACGGAATCGAACCCGAGCCCCAGAAGGGACTGGGCGGCCTGAGCTCCCGGGGCTCCGGAGGAGAGCTCCAGGACCCGGTGAAAGGCACCCCGGGCGCCGGCGGTATCCCCCCTTGCCAGCCGGAGTGCTCCCGTGCGCTCCCAGGCCATGGCCTGATCCACGGCGGAGGGGAGGAAGGGAAGGGCGATCCAGTAGGCGGCCTCGGCCCCCACCGAGTCCCCGGCGGCCAGGAGGGATCGGGCAGGCAAGCTCCACCCCAAGGCCCTCACCTCGCCCTCGGGAATCATGGCCAGGAGGGATCGTGTCTCACGGAAGCCCCCCGCCTCCGCAGCCATCCGAGCCACTTCCAGAGCCACGGACCCTCCCAGGACGGGATCGTCCGCCACGGTCCCTTCCGCGTCCGACAGGGCTCCGGCCAATCGTCCCAGGCGAGCCCGCACCAAGGATCTCCTGGCCCTCGCCTCCAGGCCCAGGGAGGGGTCGTCCGGATCCGGCCCCTCCAGGACGCGGGTGTAGGCACTCTCGGCTTCCTGCCACCTCCCCTCTTCCTCCATGCTCCTCCCAAGGAGAAGCCAGGCCCGGGAATCCCCTATCTCTCCGGAACCCAAGGGCCCCTGGAGGAGGGCACGCACCCCGGACCAGTTACCCCATCCGGCCTCAGCCTCCGAGAGGAGGAGGATCAGTTCCGGCCGTCCCCGGGCCCCCTCCGGAAGGTGAACCCTCAGAAGCCGGGCGGCGCGCCAGTACCGACCCCTGGCCATCTCGGCCCTGGCCGTCGCGAGGCTCTCATCCTGAACAGCCGCCACAGGGGCCCTGGGTCCGGGCACCGGGGACCCCTCCCCCCACGGGCCCGCAAGCCGTCCCGAGCAGGATCCCGGGGAACCGGCGTCGGCATGCCCGGCGGAGACCGCCAAGAGCGCGAGGACCAGGAGGGGAAGGTAGAGCGGAGAAGCCGTCAAGGGGGGGAACGCAGACATGGGAAGGGACGGTAAGCAAGGACGGAGGCCACCCCGTTGCGGGGTGGCCTCCGTCACCGGCCTTCGGCTACGATCAGGAAGCCGCTGCTTGCCGTCCCCGCTCCATGGCGTGGAGGGCATCGATCATCTTCTGCGCCGACTCCTCCATGTCGATGACCAGAGCATCGATCCGGGCCACAAAATAGTTGTGGAAGATGCTCATGGGAATCGCGATGCTGAGACCGGCGGCGGTCGTCAGGAGGGCCACCTTGATTCCCCCGGCCACCAGGGTCGCCTCCACCTCACCGGCAGCCTCGATGGACTGGAAGGCGATGATCATCCCGATCACCGTGCCCAGGAAGCCCAGGAGGGGGCCGACGTTGGTAAGGGTGGCCAAAACCACCAGGCCCTTCTCGAGCTTGCTGAGCTCGATGAGTCCCTGGTTCTCGATGGCCTTCATGACCCGATCGGTGCCTTCCTCATGACGCTCGAGACCCGCGTAGAGGATGTTGGCTCCGGGGGAGTCGGACTCCCGGGTGAGCTCCAGGGCCTCGTCGATGCGCTGGCTGGTGAGGAGCTCGTCGACCTCCCTGAGCACCTTCCGCGTGCTGGACCCCTTCGCCGTCAGAGCGAAGAACTTCCAGATGATGACGAGGACTCCGATGACCAGGGCCAGGGCCAGGGGCCAGCGCATGAAGCCCATCTGGTCCCACACGAAGACCATCTGCTGGCTCAAGGTCGCCTCCGGCTGGTCAATGCCTGGAAGCTGGAGCAGAGCACCGTAGATTCTCATTACGCCCACCAAGAGGACCTCCTGCCGTAACGGTCGTCAGGCCACAGGGACTGAATCCACTCTCACAGGGGAGGATGGATGAGTAACGCCCTACCAAGGGCTCGGCAAGATGCAGAGCCCTCCGGAGCATGTCAAGCCCCGGCCCCTCCTCTCCCCTCCTTCCAGCACGCCACCTTGCGGGAGGCCCCCAGGTCCGTCAGCCCCGGAGAGGTTAGCACGCATTCCTCGTCCTTCAGGGCGTGGGGGCAGCGGGGGTGGAACGCACACCCCTCGGGAGGGCGGGTGGGGCTGGGAGACTCCCCCGGCATGGACGCCCAGCCACCTCTACCCGTGGCCGTGTTTCCCAGGGGATCCGTCGCCGTGGAGGCCTCGGAGCCCGCCCCTCCCATCGTCTCATCGCCTCCGGCCGGCCCCCGGAGTACGGTCCCTCCAAGGGGATCGGCGGCCGCCATGAGGCCCCGGGTGTAGGGATGGACCGGATTGGCGAACAGAGCCTCCACCGGCGCCGACTCCACCACGGTTCCGGCATACAGGAGAACCACCCGATCCGCCACCTGGCGCACCACGGAGAGGTCGTGGGCCACCAGGAGCATGGTGAGGGACAGGCGCTGCTGTAGATCCTTCAGGAGATTCAGAACCTGAGCCCGGACGGACAGATCCAGGGCCGAGACGGGCTCGTCCAGCACAAGGAGCTCGGGATCTACCGACAGGGCCCGGGCAATTCCCAGCCGTTGCCGCTGGCCTCCGCTGAACTCGTGAGGAAAACGGCCGGCGTGGCGCTCGTTCAGACCCACAAGCCGTAGGAGCTCCGCCACCCGGTCCCGCCGGCTTCCGGGCCCGGGGAGATTCCCGTGTACCTTGAGGACCTCCTCCAGCATGGCACCGGCCCGGAGCCTTGGGTTCAGCGACCCGAAAGGATCTTGAAAGACAATCTGGGCTCTTCTCCGGAACTCCATGAGCTCCCCGGCCCTCATCTTCAGGACGTCCCTGCCCCGGAACATCACCTTCCCTCCCGTGGGTCGGATAAGGGAGAGGATCGCCCTGGCCAGCGTGGTCTTGCCCGAGCCCGACTCTCCCACTACGGCCAGGCATTCCCCTTTCCAGAGGTCCAGGCTCACCCCCCGGAGGGCCTGTACGGGCAGAGCCCTCCCCCTTCCCAACCCCCGGGCCGGGGCAAAACGATGGGTCAGCTCCCTGACGGAGAGGAGCACCTCGGGAGCACTCCCTCCTTCCGTCCCCGAGCCGGAATCGGCCTCCGAAGGGAGGATCACCCCGTTCGGACCCGGCCACCTCATCGGTCACCTCCCCGATCCCCCGAGAAGAGCCAGCAGCGGGCATTCCTGGCCCCGACGGGGCTTGGGGGACCGATCTCCACCAGCCCCGGTTCCTCCTGGCCGCAGCGATCCCAGCCTTCCCGGCACCGAGGATGGAAACGGCATCCCTCCGGCCACGCCACGGATTCGGGAACCTCTCCGGGGATGGGCCTGATCAGGCGTCGCCGGTCCTTCATGGAAAGCCGGGAGCCAAGTAGCCCCCTGGTGTAGGGATGCCTGGGTTTGGTGAGGATCTCCTGGGTGGGCCCTGTCTCCATGATCCTTCCGGCGTAGAAGACCACCACCCGCTGGCACACCCTTGCCACCACCCCCACATCATGAGAGATGACCAGGAGTGCCATCCCCAACCGGCCCTGCAGCACCGTCAGCAGATCCAGGATCTGGGTCTGGACGGTGACGTCCAGGGCGGAGGTGGGCTCGTCGGCCACCAGGAGCTCCGGCCTTCCTGCCAGGGCCATGGCGATCATGGCCCTCTGCCGCATCCCGCCCGAGAGCTGATGGGGGTAGGCGCGAGCCCGCTCCTCCGGGTCCGGGATCCCTACCTCCCGGAGGAGCCTGATCACCTCCACCCGTCGACCCTTGCCATGGGGAGCCCCGTGAGCCTTCATGGCCTCCCGGATCTGGTCGCCCACCGTGAACACCGGATTCAGGGAGGTCATGGGCTCCTGGGGGACCATGGCGACGGCTCCTCCCCGGATCCTTCGAAGCCCCCTGGCGTCCATCCCCACCAACTCTTCTCCCCGGAAACGAATGGAGCTTCCGGGCAGGATCCTTCCGCTCCCCTGGGGGAGGAGCCCCAGAATGGACAGGGCCAGGGCCGTCTTTCCGGAGCCCGATTCCCCCACCAAGCCCACGGCCTCGCCCCTCTCCACGGTGAGGTCCACGCCGTCCACCGCCCGGGCTTCCCCGTCCGGGGTGCGGATGACGCTCCTGAGGTCACGGATCTCCAGGAGGCTCACCGTTCCACCGTCCCACCCTGCCGCGGATCCAGAGCGTCCCTGAGTCCGTCTCCCAGGAGGTTGAAGGCCAACACGGCCAGAACGATAGCGAGGCCCGGGAAGGTGACCACCCACCACGCATCCAGCAGATACGCCCTGCCATGGTCCACCATGGTACCCCAGGAGGGCGTGGCCGCCGGGACTCCCAGACCGAGAAAGGAGAGACCCGCCTCCAGCACGATGGCGTTGCCGATGCCCAGGGTGGCCACCACCACCACCGACGGCATGGCGTTGGGAAGGAGGTGGCGCATAAGAATGCGAACCCGGGAGAACCCCAGGGCCCTGGCGGCCTCCGCGAACTCTCTCTCCCTCAGCGCCAAAATCTCCCCCCTCACCATCCTGGTGGTGAAGGGCCACTGGGTCAGGGCCAGGGCCGCGGCGACGAGGAAGACGGAGGGCTCGAAGAGGGCCACGACCGCCAGGAGCAGGACGATGCCGGGGAACGCCATGAACATGTCCAGGAGCCGCATGAGGACGGAATCCACCACACCGCCCAGGTACCCGGCCACCGCCCCCAGGAACGTCCCCAGGGTGACGCTGATCCCCACCGCCAGGAGCCCGATGGTGAGGGAGATCCGTGCCCCGTAGAGGATCCGGGAGAAGATGTCCCGGGAATACTGGTCCGTCCCCATGATATGCGACGGCGACGGAGGCGCCAGCCGCAGACTCGCATGGCCGGTTTCATCGAAGGCCGGCATGGCCAGGGGATCGAAGGGGGCGAGAAAGGGAGTCAGGAGCATGGCCAGATAGAAGGAGACGGCCATCATGAGCCCCAGGAGGGCCATGCGGTTCTTCCGGAAGGCCCGCCAACCCCCCGGCAGAATCCCTCCCCGGTTCCCCTCTCCCTCCTCGGACGCGGCTCCCCTGCCGGCCCCGCTCCTCCAACTCCACCCCCACACGGCCCCCAGTGCCAGAACGAGGGTCAGGAGCGCCACACGCTCGTCCAGTCTTCCTCCGGGAGCCTGCAGAATCCGGTCGAACCGCACCACCGCCAGGGCCAGGAGCCCGAGCCACAGGGACAGAGCCGCCCCTCCCTCGACCCACCTGCCGCGGAGGAGGTGCGGGAGGCCCGGAAGGACCGCCTGGACCCACCTAGCCATGGCCATGGCGAATTCTGGGATCCACGACCCCATAGAGAAGGTCCGCCAGGAGATTGCCCAGCACGACCATGGCACCGAAGAGGAAGGTCCCCGCCAGCACCACGGGATAATCCTCCAGGAGGATGGACTCCACCATGAGCCTCCCCATCCCGGGCCAGGCGAAGACGTACTCGATGAAGACGGTACCGCCCAGGAGAAGGGGAACGTAGACCCCCATGAGGGTCACCACCGGGATGAGGGCATTCCGGAGGGCATGCTTCCACACCACCCTCCACTCCGGAAGGCCCTTCGCCCTGGCCGTCCGGATGTAGTCCTGCCCCATGACCTCCAGCATGCTGCTTCTCACATAGCGGGCGATCCCCCCGGCCAGGACCAGGGCAAGGGTGAGGGCGGGAAGAGTCAGGTGCCGGATCCGGTCCCTGATCTGCTCCATGGGCCCCATGAGGTCGTGCCCGTCGCTGGCGATCCCCGATGGGGGGAAGCTGACGGGCCAGCCCCAGACGTTTCCGGCATTCACGCTGAACACCAGGATCATCATGATGGCGAGCCAGAACGAGGGCATGGAGTAGAAGAGGAGGGACCCACCGCTGAGGACCGAATCCAGGAGGGAGTGCTGGCGGACGGCCTGGACGACCCCTATGAGAATGCCGGCGGCGAAGGCCAGGAAGAGGGCCACGGAGGCCAGGAGGAGAGTGTTGGGAAGCACCGCCAGGATCCGGTCCTTCACCGGCATGCCCCCGGCCAGGGACTGGCCGAAGTCCCCCTGGAGGAAGGATAGGAGCCACCGGCCATACTGGACGTGGAGTGGTGCGTCCAGCCCCAGATTCCTGCGTATCTGCTCCAGCGTCTCCGGGGACATCCCCGGCTTCAGGTAGACGGACGCAGGGTCGCCTGGAGCCAGGGCCAGGACCAGGAACACGACGGTCGCCACTCCCAGGAGGAGGGGAACGGCCCCCAGGACCCGGCGAACGGCGTAGAGGAGCAAGAGTCCTCCACCCCCCTCAGGGAGTCCTTCGATCCTCGGGAGCGATCCACCACTCCCGTATGCTCGCCCATTCCCCCCGGGCATCCATCACCACGTCCCTCAGCCTGTCTCTGACACCGTTCCTCCGGTACGACGAGTAGAGGTAGGTGTTGGGATGAACGTCCATGATTCGATTCTGGTACGCGTGCCACACCGGGATGGCGGAGGCGCGGTCCACCACGAGCTGGAGCGTATCGAGGTGGCGGTCCAGGACCGGATCCATGGTCCCGGAAAATGCCCAGAGGCCGTCCACCGCTTCCGAGTGGAAGAGGTCCCGCTCGTCCAGCCGGAACTCGGCCTCCCAGGAGACCAGGACTCCCTCGAAGTCCCGCTGGGGTGAGGTGATCCGCCCCATGAGAGTACCAAACTCCAGGACCCGGGGGCCTAGATCCACACCCACCTCCCGGAGCTGGACCCTCATGATCTCCGCCACCTCCTGCCGCTCCTGGTTCTGGTTCATGATGAGCTCGATACGGAGAGGAGCTCCTTCAGGGTCCTCCCGGATTCCGTCTCCGTCCCGATCCGTCCACCCCGCTGCCTCCAGGAGGTCCCGGGCCCGACCCGGATCGTAGGGAAACGAATCGCCGAGGGTGGGATCGAAGGCCCAGTGGACCGGCGGAATCCCGGAATTGACCAGAACCGCCTGTTCTCCGTGAATCCCCTCCATGATCTGGCGCCGGTTCACTCCCAGGGTGAGAGCCCGCCGCAGCCGAGGATCCGAAAGCTTCCCAACCCGGCTGTTCCATCCCGCGAAGAGAACGGATCGATAGGGAAAGCTCAGGACTCTCAACCCCGGCTCCGCCTCGGCCCGCCTGGCATGGTTCGGGAACATGGCCACGTGGACGTCCACGCCCCCCGTCAGGAGCTCCGCCAGGAGCGTCGTCTGCTCGGGGATCACCCGATAGACGTAACGATCCAGGTAGGCCCCCCCCCCCAACTCCGGAGGAAAGGAGGGATTCGCACCAAAGACCCACCGGTCGCCGGGACTCCGGGAAACGAACCGGAAGGGACCGTTCCCCACCGGGCACACCTCGCCGTAGGGATGGCGAGCCAACGCCTCCGGCGGGACGTCTCCCAGCAGGTGCCGGGGCATGATGGCCACCGTCCGCCACGGATCCATGTACTCGGCATGGGGACGCAACCGGAATCTCACGGTGAAGGAGTCCACCACCTCCACTCCCCCCTCCCCCGGGAGGTAGTTCTGGAAGAAGGCAGGGTTCGGGAACCCGCTCCGCGGATCGACAGCGGTGAGGTAGGTGAAGGCCACGTCGTAAGCGGTGGTGAGGTGGCCGTCATGCCAGTAGATGTCGTCCCTCAGGTGGAACGTCAACTCCGACTCGTCTTCCGAGACATCCCAGGAGCGGGCCAGGTAGGCCATAGGCTCCAGCTTCTCGTCGTACCGAACGAGGGTCATGAGGTTCACGAACATCTGGTGCTGGACCGCACCGGCGTCACCGTGGGCGAAGGCGTTCATCCCCCCCAACTCCGCCGGGGCACCCACCACGGCCATTCCGCCGTACCGGGCCCCTCCCGGGCGATCTCCGGCCACAGTGGCCATGAAGGAGTCCACCTGGGCCAGGACGGCCTCGCAGAAGCCGGCATGGGCACCTCTTCCCGTAGCGTCATGAGCCTCGGTACAGGCGGTGAGGACGACGGCTATCAGGAGGGAACAGGGAACGGCTCTCTTCATCTCACAGACTCCTTACGGTCTGTCCGGGGATACGGCCGGAGGACGTGCCGAGGGAGGCTCTCCCTAGACGCGCCACGTCCACCCTGGATCAAGATAGCGTGCCTCCAGCTCCCGGGCCGCCCTTTCCTCCTCGGCCCGGAACTCTCCCTCTTTCCAGTCCCCTCCCAGCGCCAATGCCAGGCCCTCCTTAAGAGACCGGGCAAGCAGCTCCACATCCGGCACCATCCCCAGCAGACCCCGGACGGTGGCCGGCGACGGCACGTCCTCCCCGTCCCCACGAATCCGGCCCAGGGCCCCCTGATCCCCGTCCAGGATCAGGGACCCGTGCTGGAGGATCCGGTCCCCGAGCCGGACCTGGGCGCTTCCCACGAGCTTGCGCCCCAGGGCCGTGACCTCTCCCTCCGCCGGCGCCCGAAAGCAGGGCCCGGCATCCGGCGGTAGGGCAGGCCCCGTCCCGGATGCCAGCTCGGCGGCGGCGCCAAGAGACGTCAGCCCCGCCAGAAGCCCTTCGTTGATCAGGCGGTAGCTCTTCTTCGGGCCCCCGAAATGTCCCGCCCCGAACACCAGGGAGTAGGTGAGCTCCTTATGGTGCAGGACGGCTCTGCCGCCGGTAGGGCGCCGTACAAAGGAGACCCCCTCCGCCGCGGCAGCGGCCTCCGAGTAGAGTCCCGCGGCCGGCTCGTTCCGGCCGAAGGACACCGCCGGTGGATCCCACCGGTAGAGGCGGAGGGCACCCTCATCCGTCCCGAGGGAGAGGGCCAGGGCATGGTCCCGGGCCATGTTGACGTGGCCCGGGAGGGGCGGGTCACGGATCACCCGCCACCGAAGGGACCCGTAGGCCGAAACGACGGAGGGAGACGGGTCACCCCGTCCCCCTCTTTCCGGGAACCCAGGATTCTTGCCAGGCAATCTCTTCTCCTCCCCTTCGACCGGACCCGGTAACCGGGGCTCAGAACTCGTAGCTTCCTCCCGGCGCCAGGATCTCCACCGTGGCCCTCTCTCCCACCAGCTTCTTGAAGGCCTCGGGGTCCTGCGCGATCATGTCAAACGTGTTGTAGTGGATGGGGATCACGACCTTGGGCTCGATGAAGTCCACGGCCCGCACCGCGTCTTCCGGGCCCATGGTGAAATTGTCCCCAATGGGTAGGAGAGCTACGTCCACGGTCCCCTTCAGGAGCCCCATGTCCGTCAGGAGGGCCGTGTCACCGGCGTGGTAGAGGCGCTTACCCCCAAGATTCATCCAGAAGCCACCCGGCACCGTGGTGTAGGCACCCTCGTCGTCCCCCGCCACCTGACCCCCGTGGAGTGCCGGAGTCATCTTGACGTACCCGAAGGGAAAGTTGAAGCCACCCCCGATGTGCATGGGGTGTGCCGCCTCCACGCCCTGGGTCTGGGCGAAGCTCACGATCTCGAAGGTGGACACCAGGGTTGCACCGGTGCGCTTGGCCAAGGGTATTGCATCGGCGAAGTGGTCGAAGTGGCCGTGGGTGCAGAGGATGAAATCCGCCTCCTTGATCTCATCCGCCTTCACGTCGCTGACCGGGTTCTCGTCGAACCAGGGATCCATGATGATCCTGGTTCCATCGTCGGTGGTGAGAGTGAATGTGGAGTGGCCGTGGTAGTGAAGAATGGCCATGGTTGCCTCCTTCTCGATTGCGGCTCAACAGTTCGCGCCAACGAAACCGATCTGTGGCTCCCGAGGATTCACGGGAACTCAACCATCAAATCGAACATAGGCGCCGACATCCTGTCCGGCGAGCCGGCGTCCGCCCCGCCCGGTGGGCGGGGCGGACGCCCGTCACCGCCTGCTACTGTTCCTCGGCGAAAGCCTCCACCGGAGGGCACGCGCACACGAGGTTTCGGTCGCCGTAGGCGTTGTCCAAGCGCCGGACGTGGGGCCAGAACTTGCTGTCCCGGGACCAGGGAGCGGGGAAGACCGCTCTCTCCCGGGAGTAAGGGTGGTTCCAATCGTCCCCGGCAGCCATGTAAGGCGTGTGGGGAGCGTTCTTCAGAAGGTTGTCGTCCCGGTCCCCGATCCCCTTCTCCAGCTCGGCGATCTCTTCACGGATGGAGATCATGGCGGTGCAGAAGCGATCCAACTCGTAGCGGGACTCGCTCTCCGTGGGCTCCACCATGAGGGTGCCGTGCACCGGAAAGGATTGGGTGGGGGAATGGAACCCGTAATCCATGAGGCGCTTGGCCACGTCCTCGTCGGTGACCCCGGACGTCTTGCGCAACGGGCGAAGGTCCAGGATGAACTCGTGGGCCACCCGGCCTTTCTCCCCACGGTAAAGGATGGAGAAGTGCTCCTCGAGGCGGGTGGCCAGGTAGTTCGCGTTCAGGATCGCTACCTCGCTGGCCCGGCGAAGCCCCTGCGGCCCCAGGAGCCGAATGTAGGTCCACGAGATGGGGAGGATGCTGGCACTCCCCCAGGGGGCCGCGCTCACCGGGCCCGGGCCCTTCTCTCCACCCACCTTCACCAGGGGGTGCCTCGGGAGATACGGGGCCAGGGTCTCGTTGCAGCAGATGGGTCCCATTCCCGGCCCTCCTCCACCGTGGGGGATGGCGAAGGTCTTGTGGAGATTGAGGTGGCAGACGTCGGCGCCGTAGTCACCGGGCCGGGCCAGCCCCACCTGGGCGTTCAGGTTCGCTCCGTCCAGGTACACCATCCCGCCCTTCTCCTGGATGATCCGGCAGACCTCCCGGATCCGTGACTCGAAGACGCCGTGGGTGGAGGGGTAGGTCACCATGGCGGCAGCCAGGTTCCCGGCGTGCTTCTCCGCCTTCTCACGGAGGTCGTCCACGTCGATGTTGCCGGACTGGTCCGTCTTCACCACCACCACCTTCATCCCGGCCAGGACCGCGCTGGCCGGATTCGTCCCGTGGGCCGAGGCGGGGATCAGGCACACGTCCCGATGAACGTCTCCGCGGTCGAGGTGATAGGCCCGGATGACCAGGAGACCCGTGTATTCCCCGTTGGCGCCGGAGTTGGGCATCATGGACGTGGCAGCGAAGCCCGTGATCTCCGACAGCCAGGTCTCCAGGTCACCGATGATGCGCTGGTACCCCTTCGCCTGGTCCGCCGGAACGAAGGGATGGAGCTTGGCGAGCTCCGGCCAGGTGATGGGAACCATCTCCGTGGTGGCATTCAGCTTCATGGTGCACGATCCAAGGGAGATCATGCTGGTGTTCAGAGAGAGGTCCCGGGCTTCCAGCTTGTGGATATACCGCAGCATCTCCGTCTCGGAGTGGTAGCGGTTGAAGACGGGATGGGTGAGGTACTCCGAGGTCCTGACGAAAGCGCCGGGGAACTCTACCTTCACTCCTTCCTCGGACAGCCCCCGTGCGGACACCTTACCGTCCCCTCCGAAGACGGCGAAGAGATCGTCCACGTCCTGGGGAAGCACACTCTCGTCCAGGGCGATCCCGACGCTTCCGTCCTCGAAGTCCCTCAGGTTGATCTGCCGCTGGAGGGCCGCCTGCAAGACCGCCTCGGCGCTCATCCCCTCCGGCCGGACCCGGACCGTGTCGAAAAAGTGGTCGTGCACGATCTCGTGGCCCAGGCGCCTCAGCCCCTCGGCCAGGATGCCGGACAGGCTGTGGATGCGCTGTGCGATGTCCCGTATCCCCCTGGGTCCGTGGTAGACGGCGTACATGGCCGCCATGATGGCCAGGAGTACCTGGGCCGTGCAGATGTTCGAGGTCGCCTTTTCCCGGCGTATGTGCTGCTCCCGCACCTGGAGGGCCATGCGCAAGGCCGGGTTGCCGTCGGCGTCCACGGAGACCCCGATGATCCGCCCGGGCATCCTCCGCTTGAACTCCTCCCGCGCGGCCAGATACGCGGCGTGGGGTCCGCCGAAGCCCATGGGCACGCCGAAGCGCTGGGTGTTCCCCACGGCCGCGTCGGCCCCGAACTCACCCGGGGGAGTCAGGAGGGCAAGGCTCATGAGGTCCGCAGCCACCACCACGAGGGCCCCGGCCTCGTGGGCGGCGTTCACGAACGGTCCATAGTCCAGCACCTGGCCGTCGGAGGCAGGGTACTGGACCAGGGCACCGAAGACGTCCTCGTCGAGCTCGAAGGTCTCGTGACTCCCCACGGCCACCTTGATCCCCAGGGGCTCCGCACGGGTCCGGACCACGGCGATGGTCTGGGGATGGCAAAGTTCAGAGACGAAGAAGGTGCTCCGGTTGCCCTTGGCCTCGCCCTGAAAGAGGGTCATGGCTTCTGCCGCCGCCGTTCCCTCGTCCAGGAGGGAGGCGTTGGCGATCTGCAGCCCCGTCATGTCCATGACCATGGTCTGGAACGTGAGGAGGGCTTCCAGGCGACCCTGGGAGATCTCGGCCTGGTAGGGTGTGTACTGGGTATACCACCCTGGGTTCTCCAGGATGTTTCGGGCAATGACCCCCGGAGTCAGGGTGTCATGATACCCCAGGCCGATGTAGGAGCGGAAGACCTTGTTTTCCAGTGCGATCTTCCGGATTTCGTCCAGGAGGATGTGCTCGGGGGTGGCCGCCGGGAGGTCCAGGTCCTTCTCAAGCCGGATCACATCCGGAACCGTGTCCCGGATGAGGCCCTCCATGTCGGAATACCCCAGGACTTCCAGCATCTCCCGGGCATCCTGCTCCCCGGGCCCCACGTGCCTTCGGACGAAATCGCTCGTTGGATCTATGATGACAGGCATGGTAGAAAACCCAGCGTTGCAGCGAGATCGCAGCCCCCAGCCGGAATTGGCCGCCGGGGCCGTGTCCGGGGTCCCGGGGCCGCGGCCCCGGGGTTTCCCCCCTCGCCTATTGACTCCAGTGCCCTTCATGGCCCGCCCGATCCCGGACGAGCCATTTCCACAAGATCAGCCCCCGATCAAGGAAGAGTATGCCCCCGAATCCAGGAGCTCGCCCAGCTGACCAGCGTCTTGAACCCGGATCTTGATCATCCAACCGTCCCCGTACGGGTCCGAATTGATGAGGGCCGGATCCTCCTCCAGAGCCGCATTGACCTCCAGAACTTCGGCCTTTACCGGGCAATAGAGATCGCTCACCGCCTTCACGGCCTCGATGGTGCCGAATGGCTCCATCTTGTCGAAGACGGCCCCGGCCTCGGGAAGCTCGACGTAGACCACGTCCCCAAGCTCGCCCTGGGCGTAATCGGTGACCCCGACGAGATAGACGTCGGCCTCGTCCCCGGGCTTCAGGTACTCGTGCTCCTCAGTGTAGATGAGACCTTCAGGAATGTCGGACATGGCTCCTCCGTTGGGTGCATTTCTCGATGCCAGGCCCCGACAATAGATGCCATTCTCGACAAAGGTCAAGGTGCCCCCCCGACACACCCACGGGACCGGCCGACCCACGCCGGCCCGCTTTCCCGAGGGCTGGCCCCGGGGTACCTTTCCCGGGAGACCGGAGAAGCACGGCTTCGAATGGCGTTCCCGGCGCTCCAGTTGGAGACCGGCCGGGGCCGCCGACCCCGAACCTGAAAGATGACACCCATGTCCGAATCCTCGCCCGCCGCCCTTCGCCACGCCCTCACCACTCTCTCGGAAGAGGAGAACATGTTCCGGGAGGCCGTCCGGGATTTTGCCGAGAGCGAAATTGCTCCACGGGTCGCCGAGATGGACCGCAGCCAAGCCTTTGATCCCGACCTGATACCCCAGCTCTTCGAGCTCGGCCTCATGGGCATCGAGATCCCTGAGGCCATGGGAGGCGCCGGCTCCACCTTCTTCACCTCGATCCTGGTGGTGGAAGAGCTCTCAAGGGTCGACCCTGCCGTGGGAGTCCTGGTTGACGTCCAGAATACGCTCTTCATCAACGCCCTCCTCCGCTGGGGCTCCGAGTCACTGAAGGAGCGTTTCCTCCCTCGCCTGGCAGCCGATACCGTGGGAGCCTACGCTTTGTCCGAAGCCGGAAGCGGCTCCGACGCCTTCGCGCTGACCTGCCGGGCCACCCAGGATGGGGACGATTGGGTCCTCACCGGACAGAAGCTCTGGATCACCAACGGCAACGAGGCCGATCTGTTCATCGTCTTCGCCAACGTGAACCCCGAGGCCGGGTACAGGGGCATCACGGCCTTCGTCGTCGAGAGGGGGACGGAAGGCTTTACTGTGGGTAAGAAGGAAGACAAGCTGGGGATCCGTGCGTCGTCCACGACGGAGCTCGTTTTGGAGGGGGTCCGGGTTTCGTCGGACGACGTGCTTGGGGAGGTGGGGAAGGGCTACAAGGTTGCCATCGAGACATTGAACGAGGGGCGGATCGGGATCGGGGCCCAGATGGTGGGCCTCGCCCAGGGCGCCTTGGACCACACCGTCAAGTACGTAAAGGAACGCGAGCAGTTCGGGAAGCCAATCGCCGAGTTCCAGGGAGTCCAGTTCCAGCTGGCCCAGATGGCCACCGACATCGAGGCGGCCCGCCTCACGGTCTACAACGCGGCCCGCCTCAAGGACTCGGGCAAGGACTTCATGAACCAGGCGGCCATGGCCAAGCTCTTCTCGTCCCAGGTCGCCCAGCGGGTGGCCTCCGAAGCCGTCGATCTCTTCGGCGGTTACGGGTTCACCCGGGAATACCCCGTGGAGAAGCTCTACAGGGACGCCAAGATCGGATCCATCTACGAAGGAACTTCGAACATGCAGCTCCAGACCATCGCCAGGATCCTTCTCAAGTAGTTCTCCTTCTACCATCTTACAGGTTCCCGCCGACGCCCATGGATGTGGGCCGAGGCGGGTGCTTCCCCATCCATTCGAGTCAGGACTGAGACCCATGTTCGGAATCGGGGAGATCCTCCTGGTGCTGGCCCTGGTGGTCCTCTTCTTCGGGGCCAAGCGCATCCCCCAGATCGCCCGGGGCGTGGGCGAGGGGATTCGTAACTTCCGCCAATCCGTCCGGGAGGGGGGCGAGGAGCGGAACCTGCCGGAGTCGGAGGACGAGGAGCGCCGCCTTCGGGACGGACAGGACCCCTGAGGAGCACCCGCCATCCCTCCAACCGGACCCGGCTGGGAATCCTCTTCCTCACCGTCTTCCTGGATCTGGTGGGGTTCGGCATCGTCCTTCCCCTCCTTCCCTTCTACGCGAGCCGCTTCGGGGCCTCCGGCATCCAGGTCGGCTTGCTCATCACGGTCTACTCGGCAGCCCAACTCTTCCTGGCCCCCTTGTGGGGCCGGTGGTCCGACCGCGTCGGGCGCCGTCCCATTCTCATTCTGGGACTCATGGGTTCCGCCCTCTCCTATCTCGTCTTCGCCTACGCCGGGAGCCTGGCCATCCTCTTCCTCTCCCGGATCATGGCCGGGGCCGGGGGTGCCACCGTTCCCGTGGCTCAAGCCTACATCGCCGATATCACCCCCCCGGAACGCCGGGCCGGTAATCTGGGACTCATCGGAGTCGCCTTCGGTCTCGGGTTCATCTTCGGCCCGGCTCTGGGGGGGGTGCTGGCACTTGTCTCCACCCAAGCCCCGGGACTGGTGGCCGCAGCACTCTGCTTCGGGAACGGGATCCTGGCCTTGCTCTTGCTTCCCGAATCCCTCCCCCCGACCAAGAGGGCCTCACGGGCCATGGACCGACGAGAGTCGGCTCTGCGCCATCTCCGGATTGCCCTCCTGGATCCCCGGACGTCTCGCATCCTGCTCCTGTTCTTTCTCTTCACCGTGGCCTTCGCGGCCATGCAGCCTACGTTCCCACTCTTCGGAGCCATCCGCTTCGGGCTGGAAGAGCGCCACGTCGGCTACCTCTTCGCCTTTCTTGGCATGATCTCCGCCATCGTCCAGGGCGGGCTGGTCCGGAAGCTTGTTCCCGTCCTTGGCGAAACACGCCTGATCCAACTCTCCAGCCTCCCCTTCATCGCCGGCCTCCTGACCATCGGCTTCGCCACCGGCGTCGGCTTCCTCCTGGTGGGCCTGGCCCTTCTGGCCCTGGGGTTCGGAGGATCCCTCCCCAGCATGACCAGCCTTTTGAGCCGGGTAGCTCCTCCCCAGCTCCAGGGAAGCGTCCTGGGCGTGGGGCAGTCCGTGGGGTCCCTGGCCCGGATCGTAGGGCCCCTCCTGGCAGGAATCCTCTTTGATTTCAGTGGAATCGCATGGCCCTACTTCGGCGGAGCCGTGGTGGCGGCGGCGGCGTTCATGGTGGCTCTCTCCCTCCGGCCGCCGGACGACAGTTCCTCGCCAACCGCAGGCATCGTCTCTTGAAACATCGACGGCTCCCATGCCTCGCCCCGGCCACCTCCTGTTGCACGCCGGCCCCACCGTGGCCATTCTCCGCCCATGAGCCGATCCGTCCTCGATAACGTCGTAGTGGTGTTGGACGAGCCGCAGAACGTGGTGAACATCGCCGGCGTGGTCCGGGCCATGAAGAACATGGGTCTTCGGCGCCTGCGTCTGGTGCGCCCCGCCGAGTTCGATGCATGGCGCATCGAGGGCATCGCCCATCGGACCGGGGACGTGGTGGAAGGGGCCGTCATCGTGCCTTCCCTTCAGGAGGCCCTGGCCGACGCCGTTCTCGTGGTGGGCACCACCGCCCGGGCCCGGACCGCCCAACGCAACTACACCAGGCCCAGGGAAGCGGCCTCCCTCATCGTGGAGAGCGCCCGCCACGGCATGGTCGCCCTCCTGTTCGGAAGGGAGGACCGGGGGTTGGGAAACGAAGGCCTGGACCAGTGCCACCGCGTCGCCATCATTCCCACGAACCCGGACTACTCCAGCTTGAACCTCGCCCAATCCGTGCTTCTCCTGAGCTACGAGATCTTCCTGGCATCGGGGGAAGGCGAAGGCCAGCTTCCCAGGGGCAGACGGTCCACCCGGCCGGCCACCGTCGAGGAGCTGGAAAACACCTACGCGGCCCTGGAGGGCGGTCTGCATCGAATCGATTTCTTCAAGGCCCGGACACCCGAATCCATCATGCGCACGCTTCGGACCCTCATCTCCCGGGCCGAGCCGGACCTGCAGGAAGCCGGTCTCCTCAGGGCCATTGGCTTCGAGATGGGATACTACCTGGACCGAATCCTCGGATCGGACAGGCAGGAGGGGGACGGCTCCGGTCGTCCGTGAGGGGGCATGGAGCCTCCGGTCGCCACCGCGGGTCCGGACCCGTCCCGCCGGGCTGAGCGTTTGCCGGAGGCACCGTTGTTTCCACACCCGATTCCCCCATATGTTGGTCTTT
>Ga0114946_10000585_pt1 | contig 24686 bp, 20 predicted proteins | sample WalLakDeSediment_FD_88676 | JGI IMG/M metagenome (GOLD analysis project Ga0114946, IMG submission 88676) | Lake sediment microbial communities from Walker lake, Nevada to study Microbial Dark Matter (Phase II) - Walker Lake 11/02/13 Deep Sediment | ecosystem: Environmental > Aquatic >... | reverse complement strand
GGCAGGCCGCTCTTTGTTTCAGGAAAATAGGTGCAATGTATTTCACTTACCTCGCCCTGTTCGTCTTTAACCACATAATCGCAACGGATAATGTAAGCCGATTTTAGCCGCACTTCGGCCCCGGGCGCCAGGCGGAAAAACTTCTTGGGCGGGTCTTCCATAAAGTCTTCGCGTTCTATTACCAGGTTTTTGCTGAAAGGCAGCATCCGGTGGCCGCTTTCTGGGTCTTCGGGGTTTACGGGCGAAGGTAACTCTTCAAATTGTCCTTCAGGGTAATTGTCGATGATCAGTTTTACCGGGTTAAAAACGGCCATGGCCCGCGGTGCGTTTTTGTTTAGGTCTTCGCGGATGCAATGCTCCAACAGGCCTACCTCAATCACGTTTTCGCGTTTTGCCACGCCCACGCGATCGGCAAACATGCGTAGGCTGGCGGGTGTGAATCCGCGGCGGCGCAAACCGCTGATGGTGGGCATGCGGGGATCGTCCCAGCCGTTTACCAAGCCTTCCTGCACAAGGGTGAGCAGCTTACGCTTGCTCATTATGGTGTAGCTGAGGTTCAGGCGGGCGAATTCAATCTGGCGGGGTTTCAACTTGGGCAGGTCCAGTTCGTTAAGAAACCACTCGTACAAGGGGCGGTGCACCTCAAACTCGAGGGTGCAAATGCTGTGGGTAATGCCTTCAAGGTAGTCGCTCTGCCCGTGTGCCCAGTCATACATGGGGTAAATGCACCAGTTGTTTCCTGTGCGGTGGTGATGGGCATGCATAATGCGGTACAACACCGGGTCGCGCATATGCATATTGGGCGAAGCCATATCGATCTTTGCCCTCAGCACATAACTGCCATCAGGGAATTCGCCTTTGCGCATCCGATCAAAAAGTTCAAGGGTTTCTTCAACTCCGCGGTTGCACCAAGGGCTTTCCTTGCCTGCAATAGCCGGAGTGCCTCGGTTGGCACTGATTTCTTCGGCGGTCATTTCGCATACATAGGCTTTGCCCTTCTTTATCAAATGTATGGCATATTCATATAATTGCTCAAAATAGTCGGAAGCATAATACTCGCGGTCTTCCCAGTCGAAGCCCAGCCAGCGCACATCTTCCTTTATGCTGTCAACATACTCTTGCTCTTCCTTGGTGGGGTTGGTATCATCAAAGCGCAGGTTGCACTTGCCATTAAATTTCTGTGCCAGGCCAAAATTCAGGCAAATGCTTTTGGCATGACCGATATGCAAATAGCCGTTTGGTTCAGGGGGGAAGCGCGTATGCACCTTTCTGCCAGTTGTGTTATTCTCGAGGTCGTTGGTAATGATCTGCTCTATAAAGTTGAGTGGGGCCTTTGGCTCGGGATTCGAATTTTCCTTCATTGGAAAAGATATTGGATGATTTTTCACGAAAGTGCAAAATTATAAATAAGCAAGGACTATAGGACAGGTTTTTTTACTTTTGTGTAAACCGAAAATTGAATCAAATGGGAAAGATCATACTGGAACAAATGGAGTTTTATGCTTATCATGGTTGTTTTAAGGAGGAGCAGATCATTGGCAACCGCTTTATTGTTAGCCTTGAGCTTGAAACCAATACCGCTGCTGCGGAGATTTCTGATAAACTTAGCGATACAGTGAATTACCAGCAAGTGTATAACCTGGTGAAAGCCGAGATGGAAACCAAGGCCCATTTGCTTGAGCACATTGCCCGCAGGATATTGGATAAGGTGATGGTAACTTTTCCGGTTGTTTCGGGCATGAAGTTGCGCATTTCGAAAATGAACCCACCCCTGGGCGGAAAGATGCATGCCGTAAGCGTTGAACTGATGCGTTAAATTTGGGATTAATACCATAAAAATAATTTTGCAGGTAGCATAATTTCCATTATTTTTACGCCGTTAAAACCCGAAAGGGTCTCGTGGCCGAGTGGCTAGGCAGAGGTCTGCAAAACCTCGTACAGCGGTTCGAATCCGCTCGAGACCTCGGAGAACAAAAACAGGACTCGAATAGGTCCTGTTTTTTTATTCCCCGCCAAAATGGCTAACAGCGCCATTATATTTACCTCATTATCGAAAATTTACAGGCAATTGCCCCGGGTGTTGGCAATGCTTTGGCAGAAAGCAAAAACCTTAATGGTTTGCCCTCTTGCCCAAATGAAAGAAACAAAAAAAGTAAAAAGGCAAGAAACTTTTTCATGGCAGAATTGGTTTATTTTCGATTGAATACAATTATCATCCCACATTTCTTTCTTTTTAGAATTTTGTGATCATAAATTTATTTAAAAATTTGCATTTTATCCAAAAAAATTTTATGTTTGTACTTGAAATTCAGTAAAATAATTAATCATTAACAAATTGCTTAGTTTCAACCTCCTAATCAAAAACAAAATTTCATTACCATGAAAAAAATATTTACTATTCTTTTAATGGCCATATTTCTGATAAATGGTTGTCAGAAAGATTTTCAGGAGGATCCGGTTCAACCGGCTCCTGACGGCCCCCGTGGAAGACTACAGGTGAAGAATCAGGTGATCAGGGTTGTTCAGGCCCCTGGCCTTAAAACCATGCATTCTACCCGCCTTGGTTTTGTTTTTACCCTTGTAGCCGAAGTCGATGCCCCCGAGGTGAATGGTCAAATCGTTCAAGCCACCCATGTTGCCATTGAAGGAAACCTGGCTTTTGTATCGTATAATATGCGTGGGCCGCAAAACTTGGGTGCGATCGACATTATTGACATTACCGATCCGGCCCAGCCCTCAATTGTAAAAACAATCCTGTTTGAAAACAGGGACATCAACACCCTTGGGTTTTACAATGGTTTAATTGTGTTGGCGGGGCAAGATTCAAACGGTGCTTTTTATGGCTTCATTGATCCAGATGATGAAGAAAACACCCTTGAAGTACACCGCTTGGTTTCTCATTCGGCCGTTGGCATGACAATAAGTGATGACCTTGTGTATGCTGTCAGTGCAAAGAATGGTGGTTTAACCATTATTGATGCTGAAGGCAACGAAGAGTTTTTTGCATTCTTTGACGCTCGTTCAGTGGCTGTCGGTGAAGATGTTTTTGTATTGTCGAAAGAAAAAATTCAAACGCTCAATGGCGCCGAAATTCTTCTTGATCCCAATCACATACAGAATGGTTCCAAGGCAGAACTCGATCTTTCTGACCAGTATCTTTTTGCCGCCATGAACCGGGGAGGAGCGAATATTTATGACGCTGAAAATCTCTCGCTGGTTCAGGCCATTCCAAGACCAGTCATACCTGAAGATTCCGACCCCGAAAATTATGTAACCAACAGCGTGTCATTCAACGATCCCTTACTTTTTCTGGCAAATGGAGGTGCTGGTATTGCCGTAAATAAAAGAGTATGGAACGAAGGCATGAACCAGGACGATTTCCTTGAATTCGGATATTTTGACTTTGGAGGTCCACTTTCATCGAATTATGTTATGTCGAGGGGCAACTTTGTTTTTGTTGCAACAGGTTTGGGTGGGCTGAAGATCCTTACTTTCATTGAAGACGAAGAAGGATGCAGTTGGACCATGGAAACCGCCTTTGGAGGTTCCAATGCTGGGGGGGGTGCTGCTTGGTGGTATTACTTTGACAATTCTGCTGGGTCAACCCATCCGATCTACGCAGGGCAGGAGTTGGTCGAAGGTGCCTTTGTCAATTATACAGATGGCATTATGACTATTGTGCTTGGACCCAAAATGGTTCTTCAGGATGTTTCGGAAGCCGTAAAGATACAGGGCTACAATCAAGGCGAATTGCCTTCTTCAAGGCCGCCTGCAGGATTGTTTACAACCTATAAAGGTAATGACCTGGTAATTGAAGTACCCTATTATCCCTATTACGTGATTCACTTGGATGTGCTGGTGTGCAAATGATTTTTTATTTGAGAACCTATAAAAAAGCCGCTTATTTTAGCGGCTTTTCTTTTAAAATTTCAATTGCCGTCCCATAAACAAAATGTTGTTATAGCGGTTGTCTTTTATGACATAGAGAAATGGCCGATCTGCTTTAAAAATGATTTTTTGTTCTTGGTCAGGCATAATAGCGGTTTTGCGAACGATAACCACAGCAGTGGCAGCCGCGGCTTCTGTGCCTTCTTCTGCCACGTCAATCATGGCTTTATGGATTACCTTATCAATCTTCAAATCCTCGTAGCCTGTCATTCCGCTGAAATCGGCCCTGTTTGAAAATGCAAGAGGCATGCCCATTGCTGCAAGCAAGTCTTCAAGATCGGTTTTGGTTTCGGCCCTGAATTTCGGAATAATTGCTTCCACTTCTTTTTCTTGTAAACCGTCAATGGCCAACAAGAAATCTTCGGCGGTAAGGTTTTTTTCAATCTCAGGAAGTGAAGTTTCTTCATTGGGTAAAAGTATTAACATGGAAAAACTTTCACCTGAATAAGGTATTTCAAGCACTTGCATTTGCTCGTTGGCAAAATAAGGAATTTTACCATCGCGAAACATGAAATCAACAAGGAGACGATCGCCATTAATGTTGTTAAAATAATCCTGTCGGGTCAATTGGCTGTCAAATTCAACCATCCAGGGGCCAAAAAAGTGAATGGCATTGACCAAAACCAGGCGGGTATCCTGGGTTAGCACACCCTGGACAATCAAATCGCTTATTTTTTCACGAGTTTCATCGTATACCCATTGGTTTATGTCAAGTCGTATCTGTTCTCTATTGCCCCGGTAAAAATCCACTTCGTTAATCGTTGTTCCGTAATTTAATTCAAGAAGGTCAAAAAAATCTTGCCTGAAATGATAGCCTTTCTGCGCCCACAAATTGTTTGCAATGTTAAGTTGAACCTTGTCGCCTGCCATTTCGCGCAAGCGGGTAATGAAAAGGCTATATTCGGGGTGAAACCGCTCCTGGTCAGGATCGAAATAAAGGGTTCGAACCATTTCATTTTTTGTTTCGCCTGCGGCTCCTGCATAGGTCATGGCCAGAGCAGATGAAATGCTGAACGGTGAAATAATCAGGTTGTTTTGGTAATCGGGCAAGGCCTTGAGCAAATCAAAGGCAAAAAGGTTATTTCGGAGTGGTACGGGTAGTTCCATGATCTCTTCAAGGTTATAGCCGGAGGCAGTTTTTACTATGTTCTTGGATTTCCGGTTGCAGGATAAGGCGAAGATCATAAATCCGGTTAACCCAAAAAAAACAAACTTATTTATCAAGTTTTTCATGTTTATCAGGATTTTTTTTATTAATAAAACAAAAGTACGATTTCGAGCTTTAACTTTTTGTTAATTTATCGAAAACCATACCAAATAATCCGGGCCACAGTACGTTGTAAGAAAAGATAAATGTTGTGGCCATTCATTATTTTATATTTTAGGATGGCTTTTTTAAAACAGGTTTTTTGAATTTAAATTTGCAAATATGGATTAAAATTTATATTTTTACATATGAAGCGAAAAAATTTTCAGGCAAAGTTAACAGTCTGTTGATTAAGAAAAGTTGGAGTTGCATCCGATCGTAAGAATTAAAGTATTTACGGATGAAAAAAATAATTTTCACAATCGCCCTGTTTTTTTTCATAAGCATTCATTTATTATTTGGCCAGACCCGGCCAAATATTCCAATTACCGGGGTGCCTGAACAACCCTTTGTATCTCTTCGCGAAGTTATGCTAAGTAAGACACGTGGTTGGGATATAGGACTATCCATTGGCAGTGCGCATTCTCTTGCTGATATTGGCGGTACGCGCGATGCAGCGCGAATCCTTTTTTTTGATGCACAACTGAAGGCCACAGGGCTTCATTATGGTGCTTTTGCAAGATACCGCTTTTCAAACCTTTTTGCTCTTAATGTGGGCATTAATTATGGCCGCATCGGGGGTGCCGACAGCCTTTCGCCCGTAACTTCCTCGCGATATAACAGGGCTTATTTTTTCGAAAACGATTTATATGAATTGGCCCTGAAAACAGAGTTTTACCTGCCAAAGAAGTATCTCGACATTCCCATTGATATTTATGCATACACTGGAATAATTGGTTTTTACCACGACCCCAGGCTAACAGTTCCTAACCCTGAGACCCATGAACCCAGCACATTCAGTAATTTTCAGCCTGCAATTCCTTTCGGTTTTGGTTTTCATTACACTACTCAGGGGAATTTTAAAATAGGTTTCAATGTGGGCTGGCGTAAATCTTTTACAGATTATCTTGATGGCGAAGCCCCAAGAGCCGGGCCTGACAACGATGCTTATTTTTTTAATGCCATTAACCTTGGATACTACTTTGCTCCCAGGATGCGGAGGTAAACAAAAATTTCTGATAATATGAAAAGAACTATTTTCCCCGTTTTGGTTCTGCTGATTCTTTTTCCATTCAGCCAAAGAGAAACCATGGCGAGTGCCTTTAATGCAATGGAGTTTTCTGAGTGGGCCGTTTCAAATAATATGGTAAGTGATAATTATTCAATTAGTATAGCTTTTGCTCCCGAAACCGAATATTTCCCGGTTTTAGGGCGTAGTTCTCGCGAAAGGCGCAAGGGCTCCGAGGCCAGCAGGCGAAGCCGCTCCAGATCTCATAGCAATACACGCACGCAATCCTATAAACCTCCTTCTTCGGGAAGCATGGATGCAGGAAGTATTGGTAGCGGGCGCCCCTTGCCTTCGCCAAGCAGTGTAAGGCAAACGCAAGGGCAGGGTCGACAGCCGCTTCGCCTTTCGGAACGCGACAGATATTTTGGCGTTGGCAGCCGCGAACTTGGCCTGAATTTTGGCACTGCACATTCTTTTACCGACCTCCAGGGAAGCAAAGGGTTGGGTTTTGGCGAGTCGTTAAATTACCAAATCAGCAATCCCGGAATTACTTTTGGGGTGTATTCAAGGCTGAGAATGGTTGAGTGGTTTGGATTAAGCCTTGGATTTGACTTTGCCAGGCTTACCGGAAAGGAAGGTGGCAACCTGTCCGGTTTTGAAGGTTACTCTTTCGAGAATAATATGCTTGAGTTTAATGCACGTATCGTGTTTTTTGCCCCCATTCCAACAAAAAATGTTTTTGATATATATGGCTTTGCAGGTTTGGGGCTTTTCAGCAATAACCTCACCCTGAAAGATGCAAATGGCTTTGAAGTACCCGTTTACGGGGATTATGCGAAACTGCAATCAGCAATTCCATTTGGTGTTGGTCTTTCGTGGGTGGTTGGTTATCGCACGGTTCTTGGTTATGAATTAGGTTACCGATATACTTCATTTAACATGCTCGATGGCATAGAACCTCCCGATACCCGCTACGATGCATACATGTTTAACACTTTCAGAATTGGATTCATTCTTAAACCCAAAAAGAATTAAAAGCATTTGGTGTTTAACAAATATTAATATGTAATTGCAAACAATTATTCTAATTTTGCCAAAAAATTAGTAATTATATCATCTTGAACTTAGTATGAGCGAAAACAAAGAACTGATCAAGTGCCTGATCATTGGAAGCGGCCCTGCGGGTTATACCGCTGCAATATATGCTGCACGTGCTGATCTTCACCCTGTTGTTTATCAGGGTTTGCAGCCGGGAGGTCAATTAACCATTACCACTGAGGTTGAAAATTACCCCGGTTACCCCGATGGAGTGCAGGGCCCCCAAATGATGGAAGATTTCCGTAAGCAGGCCGAACGCTTTGGCACTGACATTCGTTGGGGGCTTGCTACTTCGGTCGACCTTTCAAAACGTCCGTTCAGGGTTACCATTGACGAAGCCAATGAAGTTTTTGCAGAAACCCTTATTATTGCCACTGGGGCTTCCGCCCGCTGGCTGGGACTTGAATCTGAAAAGAAATTCAATGGTTTTGGCGTTTCGGCTTGCGCCACCTGCGATGGTTTCTTTTACAAAGGTATGGATGTGGCTGTAGTTGGTGGTGGCGACACTGCCTGCGAAGAAGCATCATATCTCTCAAAGCTGGCAAAAAAGGTTTATCTGATCCACAGGCGCGATGAGCTCAGGGCTTCAAAAGCCATGCAACACCGCGTAATGAAAACACCCAATATTGAAATTATCTGGGATAGCGTGCCAATTGAAATTGTTGGCGAAAAAACGGTAAACGGAACAATTCTCAAGAATGTCAAGACTGGTGAGGGAAGTCGGCTGGATGTTGAAGGATTTTTCGTGGCTATTGGTCACACACCTAACAGCGAAATCTTCAAAGGGCAGCTCGATATGGACGAAAATGGTTACCTGAAAACCAGGCCCGGCACAACTCAAACCAACATTGCGGGTGTGTTTGCAGCCGGCGATATTCAGGACCATGTTTACAGGCAAGCGGTTACGGCAGCCGGCTCAGGCTGCATGGCGGCTATAGAAGCCGAGCGCTTTCTGGCTGCACAGGAAGACTGAAAAAAAAGTGACTTAACCCCGGAGAAGAAATTTTCCGGGGTTTTTTCTTTGCAATCATTAATTTTATATCATCAAAAAATTATCTGATATTTGACGTTGGCTTACTGGGAATCAACAAGAATTCTATTACTAAGGGCCGAGAAATGAATATTTATGCAATTTTATCTTTCATAAGCTTTTTGCTGTTCTTCCAGGCTTTGGTCTTTTCCTGGTTCCTTATAGAAATACCCCGGGTAAGAAATGCCTTTATACTTTTCGCCTTTTCGTTTTCCATTTTCTCCTTTTTTAATTTTTTACAACAGATTTCAACAAAAATTGAACTGGTGTATTTGCTTGACAGGTTTGCTGCCTTGGGATGGTTGGGTTTTCCCATTTTTACTGCTTGGCTGCTTTATGTTATCAATGAAAAAGAATTGAAAATAGTTAATCAGATTATTTGGTTCTTGTTGTTTCCGGTTGCTTTTGCCACTTTCATAAGGTTTCAGATCGACCCTTACTCTTTAAAGCATTTTTATTTCAGCGAGGGTGTTAGGTTTTATACCCTTAACTCAGCTTCGCCCTGGTTTTTTATTTTTGTGGGCTACCTGATAATCTCAGTTATTACAGGATTGTATGCACTTTACCTTTGGAAAAAAAATGTGCAGCAAAATCGGCAGAAACTTCAGGTAAATATAGTGATCGTAGGCCTTATTGTATTTTTTCTTGCAGGTATTATAACCAATGTGATTCTGCCCGAATTTGGGTTTAATAAAATTGGCCCCCTGGCTCATGTAAATGTATTGCCTTTTGGTGCTGCTTTGTTTTACTCCTTGGTTTTTCTGCGTCAACAAGCCATTTCACCTGAAATTGTTCCGAAACTTATCACCAATCATCTTCGTGAGTTCGTTTTTTATTTTGATCAGCAAGGCCAGATTTATTCTGTAAACCGATTTGCGCTTGAGAATCTCAGGTACAACCAGTACGAGATAATCAGGCTCTCGCCTGAAAAGTTATTCAGCGATTATCCACGAATCATGCAAATGATAAAAGAACTCAGGCTCATGCAATTGATTCCTGAAATGCCTATTGAACTGTATATGAAAACAGGACTTTCAATTCCTGTTCTGGCTAAAATGGTAAGGGTAAACGATTTTTTCGGCAATTTTCTCGGTGCTGTTTTTCTCGGGGTGGATTTGCGACAAAAATTTAATTTACAAGAAGAGGTCGCTCAACGAACACAAAATGAAAAAGCCCTTACACAGATCAGGAGGGATCTTGAGCTTTTAGTAGATAAAAGAACCCAGGAACTCTTTGAAGCAAATGAGCGCCTGAAAAGTGAAATTCTTGAAAAGGAAAGGGCAGAGCAGCAAATTATTATCGATCTTCATGAAAAGATAAAGCTGGTTCAGGAAATTCATCATAGGGTAAAAAACAACATCCAAATTATCGTTTCACTAACCAATATGCTTGCTACACATAAGGATATTGATGCCTTAGCTAGTGCGAAACTCAGAAAAATTGCGGAGCGTATCAGGAGTATCTCGGCTATACATGAAGACCTTTATTCATCTGCAAATCTTTCCAGGATAAATTTCAGCGAGTTTATTAAAAAGTTAACCGGCGAAATTTATGCAAATAAAGGTAAGGATAAGAACATTATTTTCAGGTTAAATGCAGGGCATGAATTTTTAGAAATTGACCAAGCCATACCTTGCGGAATCATTTATACGGAATTACTTTCAAATGCCATTGAACATGCGTTTCCGAAAAATGCCTTAGATGCTGAAAAACCTTTGCAGATAGGGAATATTAACGTTGAGTTTTACAAGCGTCAGGATGAATATACTCTTCTTGTCAGTGACAATGGTGTTGGGGCACCTGATGTCAGGATATCAGAAAACAGGGGCTTTTCAGGGCTTGGATTGGTTGATGTGTTGGTAAAGCAACATTTGAAAGGTCGGCTAATTACCAAAGTATCATATGGCACCACATTTATCCTGAAATTTTCCATGTAAATTGAATTGATGAAATAATGCAGGTTAACCTTGTTTCCATATTGTCAATTTTTGTAATGGTGCTCTACCTTCAAATAGGGCTTTTTGTGCTTTGGAAGAACCCTTTGGCTTCTTTGAACCGCTTCTTCTTTTTTGTTTCGCTGGGATTTGCATTTTGGTCATTTGGGCATGTATTTTATGACCCAGCCCAAAAGGATTTTGATGGTTATTACCTTTTCAGGATTGCTGCAGTTGGAGCGTTTTTGTATTTGCCATTTTTGCTGAGGTTTTTTACATTGCTTAGCGACATTCCCAGAAATAATGCCTTTAAACTTTGGATATTCAGACTATCATTTTTGGCTGGCTTGCTACTCGTTTATTTTTCATTATTTAAAGAGGGCCATATCGAAAATCTGTTTTTTATTAACAGGGCTTTCTCACGACCTGAGCCAACTGTTTTTTTTATCTCTGCATTGACCTATTTTTTTGTGTGTCTTTCGGCCATGTTTATCATTTTGCTAGTTTGGCGCAAATCAATGAGCATGCCTGGTGAAATTGCGCAATTCAACATAATATTTTATCCATTGATTGTTGCATTCTTAATGGGTTTATTTTCTGATTTAATCCTGCCGATGGGGGCTGGCTATGGTATCAATCACCTTTCTCATATTTATTCTGTCTTTTGGCTTGGAGGGGTTGCTTATGGGATGCTGAGGTTCCGATTCTTTGCTTTGACTCCAAAACTGGCAGCCGAACAAGTTGTTGGGCATGCAAACCAGGTATTATTTCTGTGCGAGCTTAATGGTGAAGTTACCCGCACCAACTCTTTCACAGCCAAGCTGCTCAATTTGCCAGAAAAAGAAATTTCAGGAAAAATGGTTTCATCATTTTTTGCCGAAGAAACAGAAATCGGAAATTTTATTACCTGGACGCTAGGCCATGGTTTCTCAGGACCTACTGAACTTAGCCTTCGCTCAGCACAAGGAAAATATATTTCGGTGAATTTGTCTCTTTCCCTTGTTAAAGACCGCTTTGAAGATATTTTAGGAATGATCATATTTGGTCAGGATAACAGGGAAGCCATCAGGCTACGAAATGAAATAATAATTCGCAAACAAATTGAAGACAAGCTTCGCGGGCTCAGTGAAGTGCTTGATGCAAGGGTAAAGGAAAGAACCGACCAACTTGCCAATTCTTACAAAGAGCTTCAGGTCAAAATGACCGAGCGCCTCAAAGTAGAAGAAAAAATTAAGTCTGATATTGTTGAGAAAGAAGTGCTAATCAATGAGATTCACAACAGGGTAAAAAACAATATGAACCTGATCATTACCCTGATCAATGCCAATATCAGCATGAAAAATCCTGAAAAGGTAAACCGCAAATTCAGGGAACTTGCTCAGCGTGTTCGCGCCATATTGCTTGTGCATCATCATCTTTACCTTTCAATGAATTATTCAGAGGTAGATTTCTCAGGTTTTTTAAAAATGCTTGTAACTCAGCTTGCTGATCAGTATGGTAAGCAAACCACTGTGAAGGTTGAGTTAAATTTATCAGAGATATTTTTGGATATGGATCAGGCTATACCCCTTGGAATTATTATTAATGAAGTAATCAGTAATTCTTTTGGTCATGCCTTTAATTACAAGGGTTCAAAGGTTTTGGAAGATGGGTCATGGAAACTGACAATTGATTTTTTCCAGAAAGAGGGCTATTGTCATTTAAGGGTTTCTGATAACGGAAAAGGGCTTCCAAAACTGTTTAACCTTGAAAAAACCAAAACCAATGGACTTCCGTTGGTGCAGGTTTTGGTTAACGATCAGGTAAGCGGTACCCTTGAGATAGAGTCAAAACGAGGCACTTCCATAAAAATCACATTCCCGGTTCCTGAAATCGCCAAAGATTAGCTTTCTCGCCGGTTCAGGAAAAAGTGCCCGATTGGGCACTGAAGACATTTTTTTGGCAAACAGTAATATTTTTTCAGTTCAAGCAAAGCTTGCGAGTCAGCGGCATGCTGGGCTTTAACCCCAATACCGTTCCATTTTCGGATAATGGTGTTGTTTTCTGCTGGTGTTTCTTGCAAAATAGCGAGTGCTTTGTCGACAAGTTCCGGCCGCATACTTTGTTTTCCGTAAATAAATAATACAGGAGCTACCGTATTGGTTATAATATTGTTAACGGCTTCCTGGCCAATCTTTTTTGGTATTTTAGCCGATATTTTGTCAAAAACAAAGTGGTTTTCCCAATAGGGTGAAGTTTTTACCCTGAATTGTTGGTGGATGTCCTGCGGGTTTTTGGTTTCCACAATGTTTCTGAATAATGGCCCTAACTCATATACGAGCATCGCAAATTGGGCAATCCTTATGCTTGGGAAGTTAACAGGCCTGATTCTGGCAAATTTCCACAGCTTTTTTTCAAGGGGTTGTAGTTGGTACTTGTTTTTCTGGTGCAGGTATTCCGCCCGAAGGCTTCTTGGGTAAACGTCATGAAGGTCGCTGTCCAAAAGCCCCGCTTGCCCGAAAAGTATGGCTTCGATGGCACTTAGGTTATTGCGGTTTCGCACCAGCAGGTTGTGTGGCGTTCGTTGGGCAAGCATGCCAAACGGGCTTGCATTTACCTTAAAGCCAAAATTTCTGGCCAGCAGGTAATAGAATGTTTGTTCCCAGTCGTTTCCAAAGTACTTGAGGAAGTGAAGCACATCATCCGACTTTCGTTCAATTCTCTCCACAAGCAATCGGTTCAGCCAGTTGCCCAAAATAAGGCTGTCAACTTGGCTCACTTGCCGTTCGCAGGGAACCCATGCCCTTGAAGCCTGCAAGGCCTGGTAGTTCAGAAGCAGTTTGGCATCAAACTTGCCGGCAATTTCAAGCACGGGTATCGGTTCGTTTCGCGTGTTCTTAATTTCAAGGTCATGTTCATAAACTACGTGAAGAATGGTGTTGTCGTAAGCACTGTTGTACTGGTGCCCGTGCTGGTTCCATTGCGAGCTTTTCACATGGATTTCAACGTTACCCGCCCACAAAGTTGTGCCAATACGAATTCTTGCAGCAAAAAAATCGGGGCCCGCATCGTGATTTTTCTGGCCGGGTTGAATCACTTCCAGTTGCTCACCTTCGGTAGTTTGCAACTTTGCAGGAAAAAGCAATTTGTTTTTCCAGAGGTATGCAATGAATTCTTCTTTCATCAGAAAGTTTAGTTGCAATATACAATTTGATGATTAAAGATTGAACTTTTTTTTCAGAAAAACAAAATTAGACTTAAAGCTTTTGCGGAAAAGCTTTTGTAGATCAAAAATTCTTCTTAAATTAGAAGAAAAATTTTACATTTGTGGCAACGCTTAATGCCAGAAAGGAATGGACGAATTAGGGCTTACCGTTGAGGGCATTATCAACAAAACCCGGAAACTGATCCTGCGCAACCGTCAACTGAAGGAAAAGGTAGAAACCCTTGAAGCAGAGCAGCAGCGACTGGAAGAACAAATCAACGAGCAAGCCGCCCTTATAAGAAATTTGGAAGAGAAGTTGTCAAATAGTTTTCTCTCCGATGCATATGAGAAATCTGATTCGCTCCAGGCTAGGCAGAAAGTGAACGAGTTATTGCGGGAAATCGAGAAGTGTTACGCGCTTTTAAACAGATAAGCCCTGCTGGGATTCATGAAAGAACAGTTAATATCCGTTATAATTGCTGATCGCCCTTACAGGCTCAGCGTAAATAATGAAGAGGAGGAGCAAGCATTCCGGGCAGCCGGACAAATTATCAGGGAGAAAATGAATGAATATGGCAGCGCCTTTGCTTACCGTGATAAGCAAGACTTGCTGGCAATGGTAACCCTGCAGTTTGCGGTCGAAAGCCTTAGCGTGAAGCAAAAGGCCGAAAACAAAAATTCACTGGTAAAAAAACTTGAAACGCTTGAACGGATACTTGACGATCAACTGAATGACAGCTAACGTTCTTTGAAAATATTCTTGGTATACCCGCATTGATTCAAGAATACGTTTGTGAAACTCAACACAATTAAACTTTAGGGACACGTTTGGTGTTTATAGAACAGGCCTCACCGCCCATGGTTCGCCCTGGGCGGATCCTCGTGGTCAGTGGACGTTCGAAAAACACCGACCCCCTGAGCCTGTATTACTGGGGTTTCTATAAACCCTCTTGAATCTAATGCGGGTTTTTTTTATTTACTTAACAAACTTAAATGCAAACATGGATATATTAATTTGCGTCATTGTTGCGGTAGTTTCGTTAGGATTGGGCGTGCTTCTTGCAAGTACAGTTATGCGAAAGGCTATCATTAAGAAAAGCCAGCATATACTAAAAGAAGCCACCTCCGAGGCGGAAGTGCTGAAAAAGGAGAAGATTCTGCAGGCCAAGGAAAAGTTTCTGCAGTTAAAAGCCGAACATGAAAAATATGTTATAGAGAAAAGTCAGGAGATCAATGCTTCAGATAGTCGTTTGAAGCAGAAAGAACTCGGTTTTTCTCAGCGAATGGAGGATTTTCAGCGTAAACAAAAAGAAGTTACCACCCTCCAGGAGAGTCTTACCAGCCAGTTGGAAATTGTTGCGAGAAAACAAAGCGATCTGGATAGAACTTACAAGCAACAGCTTGAAAAACTTGAATCGATCAGCGGGCTTTCGGCTCAGGAGGCCAAGGCAGAACTTGTTGAAACCCTTAAGTCAGAGGCCTTGGCTGATGCACAGGTGTTTGTTAAAGACATGATGGACGAAGCTAAACTTACCGCCCACAATGAGGCCCGTAAGCTTGTTATTCATTCGTTGCAAAGAACCGCTACAGAAGTTGCAGTTGAAAATTCGGTTTCGGTTTTCCCAATTGAAAACGACGAAGTAAAAGGACGTATTATTGGCCGTGAAGGAAGAAACATCCGTGCACTTGAAGCCGCAACAGGCATCGAGATCATTGTTGATGACACCCCCGAAGCAATTATCCTTAGTGGGTTTGACCCGGTGAGGCGCGAAATTGCCCGCCTGTCGCTTCACAAACTGGTTACCGATGGCCGTATTCACCCGGCACGTATCGAAGAGGTAGTGGCCAAGGTCAAAAAGCAGATAGATCAAGAGATTATTGAAGTGGGTAAACGTACGGCTATCGACCTTGGAATCCACAATCTGCATCATGAGTTGATTCGCCTCATTGGGAAAATGAAATACCGTTCGTCATACGGTCAGAACCTTTTGCAGCATTCACGTGAAGTAGCTAACCTTGCTGCAACTATGGCATCAGAGCTTGGATTGAATACAAAGCTGGCCAAGCGCGCCGGTTTGTTGCACGACATTGGTAAAGTGCCTGATAATGAACCAGATCTTCCACATGCCGTTTTGGGTATGAAACTTGCCGAACGTTTTAAAGAGCACCCGGAGGTAATCAACGCCATAGGTGCGCACCATGACGAAGTGGAAATGACCAGTCTTATCTCGCCTATAATCCAGGTGTGCGATGCCATCTCGGGCGCACGCCCCGGAGCTAGGCGCGAAGTGGTCGAGTCGTACATCAAGCGGCTAAACGATCTGGAAGAATTGGCGCTTTCCTATCCCGGTGTGGTCAAGACCTATGCAATACAGGCCGGTCGCGAACTTAGGGTTATTGTGGGCAGCGACAAGGTTTCCGATAAGGATGCCGAGCAAATTTCATACGATCTGAGTAAAAAAATTCAGTCGGAAATGACCTATCCCGGACAGATAAAAATTACCGTGATCAGGGAAACAAGGGCTGTGGCATACGCAAAATAAATTTCATGTAATACTGGAAGGCCGTCCTTAGTGGCGGCCTTTTTCGTTTTTATTTTTTGGAAATGTACTCTTTTGTTAAACAATCATTTTATTATGTTGTTAGTTTAATGCTTTAAACCTTTTGATTTTTCTTTCGTCAAAAAAAACATAAGTTTAACTTGCAACTCATTACAATAAATATGAACCTGATTTTCCGGAATCTGATCCTGATTTTCTTTCTGATCTTTAGTTTTCAAAGCATCATTTACGCCAATGATCAGCAATCAATAAAGGTGATGAGCTTTGATGAATTTGAACCCATGCTTTATCGCGACACAGACAGTGTTTACGTGGTAAATTTCTGGGCTACCTGGTGCGCGCCCTGTGTACGTGAAATTCCCGCCTTTGAAAAGCTCAATGAAATGTATGAAAGCAAAAAGGTGAAAGTGCTGCTGGTAAGCCTTGATTTTCCCAATCAGCTCGAATCCCGGGTTGTTCCTTTTGTAAGTGATATGAAAGTAAAAAGCGAAGTGATTCTTTTGGATGAAAGAAATCCCAACCGCTGGATTCCCCTTGTCAGTGAAGAATGGACAGGGGCAATACCCGCTACTGTCATCTACAGTAAAGATTTCAGAGCTTTTTATCAGCGCGAATTCTATTTTGAAGAACTTGAAGAAATAATTCAACCATTAATAAACTAAATCCATTTACAATGAAGCGAGTGAGTATTTTTCTGAGCATTATTTTTCTGACCGTTGCCAGTTTTTCTCAAGGCTACAAGGTTGGCGATGTGGCCACCGATTTTCGTCTTAAGAATGTTGACGGTAATTATTTATCGATGGCCGGCTACACTGATGCCAAGGGTTTTATCGTGATTTTTTCATGTAATCACTGCCCCTTTGTGGTTGCCTATGAAGATCGCATGATCGAACTGCACAACGAATTTGCACCCAAGGGTTTTCCGGTTATTGCCATCAATCCCAATGACCCTGAAGTTGAGCCCAGAGATTCTTACGAACTCATGAAGGTTCGTGCCGAAGAAAAAGGCTTCCCGTTTGCCTATGTTTTTGATGATGGACAGAAGATTTACCCGATTTATGGTGCAACGCACACTCCTCATGTGTTTTTACTTGAGCGTGCAGGCGCTGAACTTAAGGTTGCATATATTGGTGGTATTGATGACAGTCCGCGTGATGCAAGTCAGGTTAAGGAAAGGTATCTTGCCAATGCTATTAATGCACTTCTGGCTGGTAAAAGACCAGAGCCCTCAGTTACCCGCGCTATAGGCTGCACCATCAAGGCCAAAAGCAACTAATAGTTTTTTCATAACACAAAAAAGCCGGATTTTCGTCCGGCTTTTTTGTGTTTGAAAGGGGAGCCAATCTGTTAATTTTCGCGCATGACGAACTCGTCGTATTCAAGTTCGAAGCGAAGTTTATGCTTTGACTCTTCCACAGCAAGGGCCTGAAAGACCTTTTTCAGCTCGGCGCTGTCGGTGCGTTCGGCAAGTGCCATATAGAGCTTGAATGCGGCCTTTTCTTTTTTCATTGCCAAAACCAGTGCATCAGCATACTCCATATCAGGGTTGGGTTTGGCGCTTACGGCATAGTCTGCAATTTTCAAGTCAGTTACTTTTTCAACTTCCATGTCGAAAATGCGTTCTTCTTTAATTTTCTGCAAGCGTGCCTTGTGATTAACTTCTTCGCGGGCAAACTCAAGAAAAACATCTTTTATCTGCGGATTTTTTTGCTGGGTAGCAAGCTGGGTGTAAAAATCAACAGCCTCCTGTTCGGCATTCATTGCGAAGTCAAGGACCTCATCGAGTGAACCAAAAGTTTTCATTTTTTTCTCCTTATTTGTTAAATGCTTTTTGCCATTCATTGTCAAAATACTTCACCAGGTAGTCGCAGCCATGGTCAAACTTCCTTTTTTCGTGTTTTTCGACTGGGAATACAAAGCGGTAGGGTACCCATCCATTATCGGGTGATCGCTGAATAATACCGGCAGCTTCGAGCAATACATCGGCAGGGCCCTGATAGTCCGGCTCCAGTCCAAGCGCTTCGGCCATGGCCAGAAGCTGGTTTAGGCCCGTTGTTTCAATTGATGTTGGCCGTGCAGCCTCAAATTGCTGAATGAATTTCTGGGTATTTGAATAGCTGCCGCCGGTTTCAAAATGCACCGAAGCAGGTAATACCAGGTCGGCCATGGCAGCAGTCTCGCTCATAAAAAGATCCTGAACAACCAGGAATTCAATTTTTTCAAGGGCTGCTCTGACTTTTCCCTTATCGATGGCACAACCCATTGGGTCTTCACCAAAAATAAAAGCATTCTTTATTGCACCCGTTGAGAGCAACTCCCATTGGTTTTGGTCAATACTTCCTGGCAAATCGCTGACTTCCCATTCGGATTCAAGATGGTTGCGAACTTTTTCGCTGTGCATGTTTTTACCTCCGGGGGCAATGGCGGCACAGGCGCCCATGTCGAACAGGCCCTGGGCATTATTTTTCTCTTTCAGGGAGATCAGGCCGCTTGCATTCTTGCCCGATTTGCCCGTAAGGTAAGAAAGATTATGCATTTCGTGGCAAGCTTCTGAACTAAGGTGCAACTCTGAGTAAATGATCACCGACTGATACTCATTGTTGAAGTTTTTCACGAAAGTGGCCAACTGTTCTTCGCTGCAGCCCGCACGGGCAAGCAATGATCCGAAATCTTCAGAAATCATTTTATCGCGGTACTCTTCAAATCCATTACAATGATCATCGATAAAAATAGCGTTGTGCAGGTTGTGGGTGAGAATATACAGGTTGGCCGCCCGCAGGAATGATTCATAAGAATTGATTCTTAAAACGGAATCAACCTTATGGTCCATTCGCGTATTCAGATCGGCAGTGATCAGTTCAACAGGAATATTGTGCGTTTCGCGAAGATTGTTCACGTAAAACCCCGGCACTGCATTTTCCATGTTCAGCTCGGAGCCTATAATGAAAATTCTTTTTGCCGACCTGATTTGTTCGAAAGGAACGTTATTTCTGCTGTTTTCAAAATACCCCGAGCCTCTTCCTATATAATGGAAACTTGAGATATTATTGGTTTTTACGCCTGCCCTGGCAATTTTCTGAATGAGATAGATCTCTTCGTTGGTGAGCCTGGCGCCGGCATAAAATGCATTCTGGTCAGGATCAACGTTTTTGATTTTTTCTGCAATGATTTTACAAGCCTTTTCAAAGCTGATTTCATTGAAAGAGCCGTTTTCTTTCAGAAGGGGCTTTTTGATTCTTTGCGGGTCATTCAGGTAGCGATAGCCAAACTTTCCATAGCGGCAAATACTGCCATCTTTGTTTATCAGGCCTTTACTTCCGGTAGCTCTTGCAAAGAAATTTGACTTATAGTGCAGTGTAAGCTGGCAACCTACCGAGCAATAATTGCAAATGGTGTTGAACTGATCCAGCGGCACCGGGCCTGGCTTGAAGGGAACATTTTCGGTGATGGCCCCGGTTGGGCAAGTGTCGATACACATGCCACATGATTCACAGTCGGTATGCAATAGTGACTCACCAAGGCTTGGCGCCACGTAAGTTTCGAATCCGCGGTTGATCAGGCCCAAAGCATGTGCTCCTACCATTTCGTCACAAATCCTGATGCACCTGCTGCAAAGTATGCATTTGTTGTTGTCAATCTCAACAAAGGGATGGTCGAACCTTACCTGGAACTTCCGGTAGTCGCCGCTGAAATGCTTTTGCTGCGCCTGATATTGGGTTGAGTACTTTTTCAAGTCGCAGGTATAAAGCTCACTGCAGCCACACTCCATGCATCTGAGCGTTTCATTAAGGGCGGCCCCAGGCGCATAACCCAGTTCAACCTCATTAAAATTATTGCGGACAGCCGGGTCAAGTGTTGGCATCTCCTCGCGGCTTTGCTTTTCGTACCAGGCTTCATAATCGCTCTTCAGTTGCTCCTGAAAATTGTCGCGCTTGCTCAGGAACTCAAAGGGTGGGGGGGTAACTTCTTTGCCGTGAAGGAATTTGTTACAGCTCTGGGCCGCCAGTCGGCCCTGCGCAATGGCTTCGATGAGTGTGGCCGGTCCGGTAACACCATCGCCACAGGCAAAGACGTTTTCGATACTTGTGCGCAGCGTTTTTGGGTCGGCATCAATATCACCCCATTTGTTTAATTGAAGCTCAGCACCAGAATGGCGGTTTATGTCGTCAATAAAGTTAACCACCGTTTTTTGTCCGATGGCTGCCAGCACAATGTCCAGCTCCACATCAAACTCTGAGCCTTCAACCTTTACCGGTCTTCTTCGGCCCGAAGCATCGGGCTCACCCAGCTCCATGCGGTAACAAGTCATGGAGCTGATATTCCCGTTTTCATCAGGATTAACCCGGGCAGGTGCCGTAAGGAAAAGGTAGTTAATGCCTTCAAGCTTCGATTCGTGGATTTCGATCGGATTGGCAGGCATTTCCTTTTCGGTGCGGCGGTAAATCACCGTAACTTCCTCCGCACCGCAACGCTTGGCAGTGCGGCAGCAGTCCATAGCCGTATTACCACCTCCTATCACGCCTACTTTCTTTCCGCTGAAGTCATACTTCTGCCTGGTCATTTCCATGTTGCGCAGGAAATCGATACCGGAGAAGATGTTTCCGGCGTCATCGTTTTCGCACCCTATGCGAGTACCGTTTTGCGAACCAATGGCCAGTATTACCGCATCAAAATTATTCTTCAGCTCGGCATAGCTCAGGTTTTCGCCCAGTTTCATGTTGTAATGTATCTCTGCACCCAGCCCGGTAATGCCCTCCACTTCTTTGTCGATGATGTCGTTTGGAAGCCTGTAGGGCGGAATGCCGTATCTGAGCATGCCACCTGCATGGGCATTGCCTTCGAATACTTCCACGTGATGACCTTCTTTTGCCAGGAAAAATGCTGCACTAAGGCCTCCGGGGCCTGCGCCAATGATGGCCACCTTTTTTCCGGTTTCGGGCTTCTTGTGGGGCATGAAGCGATCGGTCGACTCCAGGTCGATATCAGAGGTGTAGCGTTTCAGGTAGTCGATTCCCACCCCTACGCCTTCAACCAGATTGCGCCGGCAGGCCAGCTCACAGGGGCGCACGCAAACCCTTCCGCAAATGGCGGGCAGGGGGTTGGTGTTCTTGATCCGTTCAACCGCCTCGCAGTGCATACCCTTATCAATCATTGCAATGTAACCCTGCACATCAACGCCCGCCGGACAGGTTTCGCGGCAGGGTGCCACACAGTCGGCATAGTGGTTGCTGGCCATGAGTTCAAGCGACATTTTGCGCGATTTTTTCACCCGCTCATTTTCGGTTTCTATGCGCATGCCCTCAGTAATCTTTGTCGAACAGGCCGGCTGCAACCCACGCATGCCTTCCACTTCAACCACACAGACATAACATGATGAGAAAGGCTCAAGGCGGTCGTCGTGACAGAGCGTTGGAATTTCGATGCCATGCCTGCGGGCGAGCTCAAGGATGCTCTCGCCAGGAAAGCCTTGTATGATTCGTCCGTTGAGTATAATATTTAGTTTGCTCATGGGAAGTTGTTTTCTTGTGGGATAAAGCCTAACTTAACTGGATGGCAGCGAATTTACACCTGGTGTAGCAAATGCCGCATTGTATGCAAACATCCTGCAGGATGAAGTGCGGCTCGCGCTTTCCGCCTTCAATGGCATCAACCGGGCAGCCTTTGGTACACGACATGCAACCGGTGCACTTTTCCTGATCAACATGATAGGTCAGTAGTTTTTTGCAGCTCAGCGCCGGGCATTTCTTGTCGCGGATGTGCGCTTCGTACTCATCGCGGAAATACTTGATGGTGGTGAGCACCGGGTTGGGTGCTGTCTGCCCCAGCCCGCACAGCGAGCCATCTTTGATATTATGGGCCAGTTCTTCCAGCAGTTCAATGTCACCTTCACGGCCTTCGCCCTCGGTGATGCGGGCCAGTATCTCGAGCATTCGTTTGGTGCCAATCCGGCAGAATGTGCATTTGCCGCATGATTCCTTCTGGGTGAAGTCAAGAAAAAACCTTGCGATATCGACCACGCAGGTTGTTTCATCCATTACCACCATACCGCCTGAGCCCATAATGGCACCGGTGGCGTTTACTGAATCGTAATCGACTTGCGTATGCGACAGGTATTCTGGAACGCAACCACCTGAAGGTCCGCCCAGTTGCACCGCCTTGAACTTCTTTCCGCCAGTTATTCCACCACCAAGCTTGTAAATAATGTCCTTAATGGTGATTCCCATTGGAACTTCAACCAGTCCGCCATGCTGAATTTTCCCCGTAAGGGCAAACACCTTGGTACCCTTGCTTTTTTCGGTGCCCAGACTGGCATATTTTTCCGGACCGTTGTAAATGATCCAGGGGATGTTTACAAAAGTTTCAACATTATTGATGTTGGTGGGGCTTTTCCACAAGCCTGATTGTGCCGGGAAGGGGGGTCTGCGGCGGGGCATGCCCCGTTTTCCTTCAATGGAGCCTATCAGGGCGGTTTCTTCACCGCAAACAAAAGCGCCGGCGCCTTCCTTGATCTTAAGGTCGAAATTAAAGCCATCAATGCCAAAAAGGTCATTGCCCAGATACCCCTTATTACGGGCCTGATCAATGGCAATGTTAAGGCGCTTAATGGCCAGCGGGTATTCGGCCCGGCAGTAAATGTAACCTTCACTTGCGCCTATGGCATATCCGCAAATGATCATGCCTTCGAGCACTCCGTGGGGGTCGCCTTCCAAAATGGAACGATCCATAAAAGCGCCCGGGTCGCCCTCGTCGGCATTGCAGATCACATACTTTTGCGGAGAATCGAAATTGCGTGCGAATTTCCATTTCATACCGGTTGAAAAACCACCGCCGCCTCGCCCGCGTAGTCCTGAATCCATCACCATCTGTATAACCTGATCCGGTTTTATATAGTTATTGGCAATTTTTTGCATGGCAGAATAACCCTTTCGGGCTTCGTACTCTTCTATATTTTCGGGGTCGATATAGCCGCAGTTGCGCAGGGCAATCTTTACCTGCCCATCAAAAAATGCCTGATCGGCCGAAGGGTATTTCTCACTCTGAACAATATATTCAGGGATTGGTGAGAAATTCTTAATGTGCTTTTCGATGATCTCATCGGCTTTGGCCGGATTCACTTGTCCGTAAAGGTAAGTGCCTGATTCATCGATGATTTCCACCAAAGGCTCACGGAAGCACATCCCAACACAGCTGGTTTTCTTTAGTTCGAAATCGAGCTTGTCGGCCGCCTTAATGCGCTGAAATTCGGCGAATGTTTTTCCGGCGCCGGCAGCAATGCCACAACTTCCCAAACCTACTATTACCGTTGTTTTCTTCATTTGTTTGAATTTTTTGGTTACAGGGCCTCGTCGCGCCGGATTTCCTTGATTATTTTCACTGCTTCCTTTGGGGTGAGCTTCCCATACGTTTCTTCATCGATCATCATTACGGGCGCCAGCGAACAGCAACCCAGGCAGGCAACCGTTTCAAGTGTAAAAAGTCCATCCCCAGTGGTTTCTCCGTCCTTTATCTCAAGGTGGTCGAGTAGTTCATCAGTGATGGCTGTGACACTTTGCACATGGCAGGCGGTGCCATGGCACATCTTTACAATGTGCTTCCCTGAAGGGGTAAGCCTGAACTGTGCATAAAAAGTAGCTACCCCGTAAAGGTCGCTCAGCGGAAGACCTGTTTCGCTGTGCAACTTCAGAAATGCCTTGTGGGGAATAAAGCCATACAGTTCTTGCGTGCCCTGAAGCAAGGGGATTAAATTTCCTTTGCGATCCCTGTAATTTTCGATCAGGGGGTTCATAAGGCTCAGGTCAATCCCATCGTATTCGGCAGGGGCTGGCCACTCGGATGCGATCCTTTTTACGCGCATGGATGCTTTTTTTTGGTTTCAGGGCGAAAATTAATTAAAAATGAATTGAAAGCACAGTAAGAAATAAATATTTTTTTTAATAGAAAAACCTTGCGTATGTCGTGAAATTTTATAGAAAAAGGCCATGCAGTTTCCCGCACAGCCTTTCTTTTCATTTATTTAGGATGTTAGATTACGCCCTGGTCGATCATGGCATCGGCAACTTTAATAAAGCCGGCCACGTTGGCGCCCTTCACATAGTTAACAAATCCATCTTCTTCCTTGCCGTATTTTACGCAAGCTTCGTGAATGTTGACCATGATCTGGTGCAGTTTGCGTTCAACTTCTTCAGCAGGCCAGTTCAGTTTCATGGCGTTCTGGGTCTGTTCAAGGCCAGATGTTGCCACACCACCTGCGTTTGAAGCTTTTCCGGGAGCGTAAAGGATTTTGGCCTTCAGAAAAATTTCCATGGCTTCGGGAGTACAAGGCATGTTGGCTCCTTCCGAAACGCACATTACACCGTTGTTTACCAGGTTCTGTGCATCCTCTGCGTTAAGCTCATTCTGTATTGCACAGGGCAGTGCCACGTCGCACTTCACTTCCCATGGGCGCTTTCCTTCGAAGAACTGAGCGTTGGGAAACTCATAGGTGTAAGGCTTCACGATGTCCTGGTTAGAAGCGCGCAGCTCGAGCAGGTAGTCGATCTTTTCGCCGCTGATGCCATCGGGATCGTAAACATATCCATCGGGACCGCTGATAGTCACAACCCTTGCACCCAGCTG
>Ga0114946_10000584_pt1 | contig 24690 bp, 24 predicted proteins | sample WalLakDeSediment_FD_88676 | JGI IMG/M metagenome (GOLD analysis project Ga0114946, IMG submission 88676) | Lake sediment microbial communities from Walker lake, Nevada to study Microbial Dark Matter (Phase II) - Walker Lake 11/02/13 Deep Sediment | ecosystem: Environmental > Aquatic >... | reverse complement strand
GTAGTCCCGCCAATGGGACGCGCGGTTAAGGTGTGGCTCGTGACTGGGGTTAAGTCGTAACAAGGTAACTGTACCGGAAGGTGCGGTTGGATCACCTCCTTTCTAAGGAGTCTAGGACAGGGAAACGTCGCGTACCGGATTGATCCTGGAAGACTTGGGGCCACCTTCGGGTGGCCCTTCGTCGTTTGGGATGCCGCGAAGTGGCGCCCTTCAGGCCCATCCCAGCGCCCGCACCGCCAGGTAGAAGGCCAGGCCTGCCAGCAGGCCGGGCGCGAGGCCACGCGTGCGCGCGACCACGGTGACCGTCACCGTCGCCGCGGCGATGCGCCAGGCACCGTCGACGGCGCCCGTGCCGGGCAAGCCGCCGGCGACCAGGGCAGCGAAGACGGCCACGGGTACGAGGTCGAGGAAGCGCCGGCCGTAGCCGCCTAGCCTGGTTCCGGGTAGCAGCAGGCCCCACAGGCGAACGCCGTAGGTGACGCCGGCCATCGCCAGGATCGTCCAGGTGAGCGGCGTCACGGCGCCTCGCGCGATCCTGCCAGCGGCGCTGCGCCGATGCCGGCGGCCAGGGCGGTGGCCGCCAGCAGGGCAGCGCCCGGCTCGAGGACCACGCCGAGACCCCAGGCGGCGAGGCCGGAGGTCAGCGCGACGGCCAGACTGCGGCGGTCGCGCACCAGCGGCACCAAGAGCGCGAGGAACGCCAGCGGGAACACGATGTCGAGGCCGATCGCGTACGGGTCCGGAAGCGATCGTGCGAGAAGGGCGCCCGCGAGCGTGGCGGCGTTCCACACCACGAACAGCGACAGGCCGGCGCCGATGAGGAACGCCGGCCGGCCGCGCCCATGCGCGACGTGGACGCCGAACGCCTCGTCGGTGAGCAGGTGCGCCGCGACCGCGCGGCGCACGCCCCGCAACTCGGTCGTCGCGGCGACCACGACCCCGTACAGCAGGTGGCGCAGGTTGATGAGGAGGGTGGTCGATACCAGCGTCCACGGGCCCGCGCCGGCCGCGATCAGACCGACGGCCGCGAACTGCGCGCCACCCGCGAACAGCAGCAGGCTCATCAACTGGGTTTCCACCAGTCCGAGGCCGGCCGCTCGAGCGGTCACCGCGTAGACGGCCCCGAACGGGACCACCCCGATCCACAACGGGGTCATGGCACGGAAGCCCGCGCCGAAGCCGCCCGACGCCGGCCGCGCGCTCACGGACTCAGAGGGCGAGTCGCGCCAGTCGCATCCAGCGCGCGGGAGACATCGTCGTCAGCAGCCGCCACGACTGCGGGTACGCCGCCACCACCGTCTCGACGCGGTCGAAGAGCGTGTCCCGCAGGTTCTCGGGCAGGTTCAGCGGCGGCGTCAGGCGCACGACCCGCTGCGCGTTGATCGAGTAGCAGCCGTGCACGCCGCCGAGGTGCAACGCGCGCAGGGCCAGCGCCGCGCCGACCTGGTCGACCAGTTCGGCATCGACCGGCAGGAAGCGCGACGGCGCGACGGCGCGGATCTGCAGCGCGAACAGCATGCCGGCACCGCGGACGTCGACGATCAGCTCGGGGAAGCGCCCGGCGAGCTCGCGCAGGCGCGCGAGGCCGACCTCGCCGTCGCGCCGGGCCTTGGCCACGAGACCCTCCTCGTGGATCAGCTCGAGCGAGCGCAGGGCCACCACCATCGCGAGCGTCGCGCCGCCGAAGGTGTTGGAGTGGCGCTTCGACTCGACACCCGGCAGCATCTTCTGGAAGATGTCGTCGCGGGCGATCGTCGCGGCGACGGGTACCATGCCGCCGCCCAGCGTCTTGGCCAGCGCGATGACGTCAGGGTCGAGGCCGTCGGCGACGCTCGCGAACCAGTGCCCGGTGCGCCCGAGCCCCGTCTGGATCTCGTCGGCGACGACCAGGATGCCGTGGCGCTTGCAGAGCTCGCCGAGCCTTGCCAGGAAGCCGGCGGGCGGGCGGATGACACCGCCCTCGCCCTGGACCGGCTCGACGACCACGGCGGTCACCTTGTCGGGACCCAGCTCGCGCAGCACGGCCTCGAACGCGTCGAGGTCGCCGTACGGGACGGTCGTCACGGGGCCGAACAGCGGCCGGAAAGGTGCCTGGTACTCCTCGTTCGGCGTCAAGGCCAGCGCCGCGGCCGTCTTGCCGTGGTAGGCGCGGGTGAAGTTGATCAGGGTGCCGCCAGGGCGAGAAGAGCGCACGAACTTGACGGCGGCCTCGATCGCCTCCGCGCCCGAGTTGGAGAAGAACACGCGACTCCGCGCGTGGCTGGGCGCCACGGACGCCAGGATGGCGACGAGGTTCTCCTCGACCGCCGCCCGCCAGGCCGAGAGCGACGACTGCGGCAGCCCCATGTCGCGGGTCTCCGCGAGGTAGCGCTCGACTGTGCGCACGAGGGGCGGGTAGTTCTCGCCGAACGGCACGGCGGCGTAACTGCCCGCGTGGATGAGGTGCCGGCCCTCCTCGTCCTCGATCTCCCAGGGGGAGACGGTGCGGAACGGGCCACCGATGCCGAGCACGTCGACCAGGGCCATCAGGTCGCGGTTGCCGTGGGCGTGCTCGCGGGCGGCCGTCGTTGCCCGGTCGATGCCGTCGAACAGGTCGTCGCTCCGGACCGGCAGCTGCAGCGGCGTCTGCGCCTGCCGGTCGGCGGGGGTCGGTTCGTCGCGCGCGGGCAGGGCGCTCATCGCAGGGGCCTCCGGGTGACGTTGCCCGCCGCGTCCTCGACCACGACCTCACCGCCGGCGACGTCGGCGACGTCGACGCGGAACGCGTGCTCGGGCGCCGGCGTGAACGCCAGCGGGATGCCGTTGATCAGGACGCTCGTCACCAGTGTGTTGTCGCGCACCACGCCCTCGACGCGCAGCCTGCCGCTGCCGAGCGGCGTGACCGAGGTCAGCTCCAGCGTCGGCGGGGTGCTGTCGAGCCGCAACCGGTAGGGCATCACGGTGACGCGCCCGCGGGTGTCCTCGGCCTCGATGAGGACGGTGACGTCGCCGTCCGTGAGGTCGCGGATGGTGAAGAAGAACTCCACCAGGTTCTTGCCGCGCTCGCTCTCGTAGGCGCTGGTGGCGAGCAGGTCGACGCCGTCGACGCGCACGGCGGCGACGCCCTCGTCGTCGAAGGCGTAGCCGACGATGCGCAGGTTCTCGGTCGCGCTCGTGGTCCCGGAGCGCGGCTCGCGGATGGAGACCGTCGGCGGCATCGCGTCGCCGCGCTCCACGCAGGCGGTCGCCAGCAAGAGGGCGGCGAGCGCGGCCACGCGGCGGCTGCGGCGCACGGCGGTGACGGGGTCGCGGTTCATGCTGCGCAATCTACCGCTCGTCGGCCGCCGGCGTCGCGCGCCGGTGGACGCGGCGGGCGGCTACTCCCGTGCACTGAACGGAAGCGCAGCCCAGGCGTTAGAATCGCCACACCAGCCTCGGACTCGACCCGAGTTCGGTGAGGAGGGGAGAACAGCACGCGAGAGCGTGCGACGTCGTCGGGAATCGGTTCGGCTCTTGGATTGGTCACGACCCAACTGGAGGTAGCATGCATCGCATTTTCGTCAGCCTAGCCACCGCCCTGCTCGTGGGCGCCATCGCGTTCGCGCAGGCGCCGGCGAACACCTACGTCTTCTCGCCCTTCGGGGCGCCCGCCTCGCTCGATCCCGCGCGCGCGTACGACACCGCGTCGGGCACGATCCTCGAGAACATCTACGAGACGCTGTTCACCTTCGACGACCCGGCGATCGACAACCTGAAGCCGCTCTTGGCCACCGACGTCCAGGTCCTGAAAGACGGCCTCACCTACCGCTTCACGTTGCGCGATGGCGTGCAGTTCCACAGCGGCAACACGATGACCTGCGCCGACGTCGCCTGGTCGATCAAGTACGGGCTCGTCACCGCCGCGCCCGAGGGCGCCACGAGCTACCTGCTGGGCAAGCAGTTCCTCGGCAGCCAGCAGACCGGCGACGACGTCGAGGCCTTCCTGGCCGCCAACACCTGGGAAGAGATCGACGGCGCCGTCACGTGCCCCGAGGGCCCCGACGGGCTCGTTGCCGACTTCAACGTCCAGGCGCCCGACCCGGCCTTCATGGCCGTGCTCGCCTACACCGCGTTCAGCGTCATCGACAGCCAGTACGCGATCGCCAACGGCGTGTGGGACGGTACCGAGGCCACCTGGCAGGACTGGATCGGCCGCGACTTGACCGAGGAGTTCCTCCACCGCAACCCGTCCGGCACCGGCGCCTACCGGGTCGTCGAGTGGGGCGACGCCAGTCTGATCGCCACCCGCTTCAACGATTACTGGGGCGGCTCGGCGCAGATCGAGAACGTCGTCATCAACTACGTCGACGAAGAGGCCACCCGCATCCTCGCGCTGCAGCAGGGTGACGCGGACCGCATCATCCTCGGCCAGCGCGCCAGCCTCGTCCAGGTGCGCGGCGCCCCCGGCGTCACGGTCCACGAGGAGCCCGACTGGGCCGGCACCTGCGTCTCCGCCGGCTTCTTCAACTTCGCCATCGACACGACGGACAACGTCGACGTCGGCTCCGGCCAACTCGACGGCCGCGGCATCCCGAGCGACTTCTTCGCCGATGTCAACGTGCGCCGCGGCTTCGCCCACCTCTTCGACCAGGAGGAGTTCATCGCGCAGATCTACCAGGGCGCGGGGACGACGCTGACGATGGGCCTGCCGAACACCTTCCCGGGCTACAACCCCGACGTGCCCGTGCGCACCCTCGACCTCGAGGCCGCCGAGCGGGCCTTCCGCCTCGCGTGGGACGGCGCCGTCTGGGAGACCGGGTTCGAGTTCACCGCGCTGTACAACGCCGGCAACACGACCCGCGAGACGCTGCTCAACATCATCAAGGACAACGTCGAGTTCGTGAACCCGAAGTTCACGATGAACGTGCGCAGCCTCCCGTGGCCCGACTTCCTCGCCCGCACGGCCGAGAAGAAGGTCCCCTTGTTCGCCCTCGGTTGGTGCGCCGATTACGCCGACGCCCGCAACTTCGTCAACACCTTCTACGACAACGACGGCTTCTACTCGGCGCGCACCTCGATCAACATCCCCGAGATGCAGGCGATCATCGACGAGGCCGACGTCATCCTCGACCAGGAGACCCGCGCCTTCCTGTACCGCGACATCGGCACGCTGCACTACGACCAGGCGCCCATGATCGTCTACCCGGTTCCGACCGAGTACATCATCGCGCGCGACAACATCTCCGGCATCTACTTCAACCCCATGCGCAGCCACTACTTCCTCTGGAAGGACATCGCCAAGAACTGAGCTGACCTGAGTCCCGGGCGGGGATGGCATCCATCCCCGCCCGGCCACCCCTCTGTCGCGTCGTTCACGACGCGATTTCGGGCCCAGTTTGGGTATCTGATCAAGCCGGTCGCGCGTCGATCGGCATTCTGCGCCCCCCTATCGGGCGCCGTTCGGAGGGCCACCGGTTGTTCACCTTCATCCTGCGCCGCCTGATGATGCTTCCCCTCGTCTTCTTCGGGGTGACGGTCATCATCGTCCTGCTGATGCAGCTCCTGACCCCCGCCCAGCGTGCGGCCGCGTACGTCCGCAGCGAGAACCAGGCTAACCAGATTCCCGAGATCATCCGGCAGTACCGCCTCGACGAGCCGTGGTACGTGCAGTACGGCCTGTGGCTCGGTCGGCTGGCGAACGGCGACCTCGGCTACTCCCGGACGACCAACGAGCCGGTGCTCACCACCCTGCGCAAGCGTCTGCCGACGACGGCCGAGCTCGCCTTCCTGGCGATCCTGCCCGTGATCGGGGTGGGCATCTTCCTCGGTACGATGGCGGCGCTCAACCGCGACGGGGTGATCGACCAGGTGGTCCGTGTGCTGTCGATCTTCGGCTGGTCGATCCCCACCTTCGTCATGGGCATCTGGCTGCTGGTCATCTTCTACGGCCTGCTGGGCTGGTTCCAGCCGGGGCGAATATCGACGGAGTTCGCCATCCAGATGGCAACCGGCGACTTCCGCAACTTCACCGGTTTCCTGACGCTCGATGCGCTGCTCAATGGGCGCCCCGACATCGCCCTCGACGCGCTACGGCACCTCGTGCTGCCGGTGATCACGCTGGCTACCGTTCAGTCGGCGCAGATCATGCGCGTCATGCGCTCGTCGCTGCTCGACGCGCTCTCGGAGGACTACGTCCGGACGGCCCGCGCCAAGGGCCTCCGGGCGCGCGTCGTCAACCGTAAGCACGCGCGGCGCAACGCCCTGATCCCGGTCATCACGCTCTCCGGCTTCGTGCTCATCGGCCTGATCAACGGCGTCGTCATCACCGAGACGATCTTCAACTACCCGGGGCTCGGGCAGTGGGCGGCGCGGGCGGCGCTCAACCTCGACTACGCCTCGGTGCTCGGCTTCGCCGTGTTCACCGCCGTCGCGGTCGTGACCGCCAACTTGCTCGTCGACGTGCTGTACGGCATCGTCGACCCGCGGATCCGGTACGGCTGATGGACGCCGCACCCACCCCCACGTTCATCCAGCGCAAGACGGCGCTCGGACGCTGGTGGCAGTCCAAGAGCCTGCGGCGCTTCCGCCGCAACCCGCTCGCCATCGTCGGCCTGGTCATCGTGGCGTCGTTCGTCGTCATCGCGACGATCGCGCCGCTCGTCACGCCGCTCGGGCGCTCTTGCATGCGCGACCTGGGCCTCACGGCGGCGACCGCCACGGCCCACCGTGACGTCCGCAACCCCGCATTCTGGGAGATCATGTTCCGGACGCCGAACTCGTGCTACATGATGCCGCGCGCTGGGTTCTCACCCATCCCGCAGACCCCTGAGGCCTCGGGCACGCTGCTCGGCACCACCAGCCAGGGCTACGACATCTACTACGGCCTCATGTGGGGCGCCCGCACGGCGTTTCGCATCGGCGTGTTGGTCGTCGGCATCGGCCTGACCGTCGGCATCCTCGTCGGCGCCACCGCCGCGTACCTCGGCGGCTGGGTCGACAACGTGCTCATGCGCCTCACCGACATGGTGATCGCCGTACCGGCCCTGGTGCTGGCGCTGGTCATCGTCATGGTGCTCGGCAACTCGATCGTCAACCTCATGATCGCGATCTCGGCGGTCGCCTGGCCCAGCTACGCCCGCCTGGTGCGCGGCGAGGTGCTGCGGATCAAGCAGTTGGAGTACGTCACCGGCGCCCAGGCGATGGGGCGGAGGTCGTTCGGGATCGTGTTCCGGCACATCCTGCCAAACGCGATCGGCCCGGTGCTGATCGTCGCCTCGCTCGACATCGGGTCGATCGTGCTGACGGCGGCGGCGCTGTCGTTCCTGGGCCTCGGGCCCGAGCTCGGCTACACCGACTGGGGCCAGATGATCTCGTTCGCGCGCAACTGGATCCTGGGGCCGCCCGGCCAGCCGCTGGCGTACTGGTACACCTCGTTCTGGCCCGGCCTGACGATCGTCTTCTTCGTGCTTGGTTGGAACCTGCTCGGAGACGCCTTCCGCGACGTGCTCGACGTGCGCGGGCACGTCTGACCCGGACGCGCGGCGGCGAGGGCTCCCGCGCATGATGGGCGCGCGAGCTCTCGCCGGGCGCTTCCGGTCGTCTACGGCGGCGACGCGATCCAGCGCATGAACGCGACCAGGTCGGCGTAGCCCTCGTCGTCGAGGCGCCCGGGCTGGTAGCGCGGCATGGTCGCCCGCGTGTAGGCGAGGAGCACGGCGTCGTTCGTGAACGCCGCCAGCGCGCCCGGGCCGCGCAGTGCGGGCGCGACGCCGACGTCGAACAGGTCGTGCTGGCGCTCCATCATCGTCTCGAAGGACATCTCCCGCTCATTGCCCGGTCGGTGGCAGCGGGTGCAGTTGCGGTGATCCGCGGGGAAGGCGAGCCGTGCCTCCTCGTAGCCGAGGCCGGTGTCGCCGTGGCACACGGAGCAGTTCTGATCGTAGGTGAAGGCACCCCGAACGACCGCCTCCGGTGCCCCCGCCACGAGCCAGTCACGCAGCGCGGCACCCTCGAGCGAACCCATCTCCGTGACCGTCCGCAGGTCGAGGTCGTCGAGCGCAGGGGGCCGCTCGGACGCGGGCGGGCGGTCCGAGGCCGGCCCGGAGGCCTGGGCGACCCACAGCGCGAGCGCTATGAACACCATGGCCACGGCGATACGCTGCTTACGCGTTGTGGGCTGCGGTTTCATCCAGCGTTAGGTGGTCGGCAGGGGTATCGAGCGGCGTCAACCGTCGTCGCGCCGTTCCGCTTCGGGTGTGTCTGGGTCTTCGGGCGCGTCCGGCTCCTCGGACGTCTCGGCATCGGTGTCAGGTGCCGGATCGACGCCGTCGGTCGGCGCCCCGGACACGACGGGCGGCGTTCCGGGCGGGGCCGGAGGCATGCCCTCGGCCGTCGCCTCGGCCGCCCGGTCACGATCCAAGGAGGCGTCGTCCGCAGGCTCCGACGGGGCGTCTGCCGTAGCGGGAGCGGCGTCGACCGTCGGTGCGTCCGAACGGATGGTGACCCCGGGCAGCGACTTCCCCTGCACCAGCCGAACGATGAGCACCACCGCGCCGGCGACCAGGGCCACCGGGACCAGGAAGCTCACGATGCCCCACAGGAGCGCGGCCAGCCAGCCGAGGACCGTGCCGACCAGGCCGAACACGGCGCCCAGCAGCCACAGCACCCCAGTGCCGAGCAAGAGCGCGATCAGCCCGAACACGACCAGTTCGACGATCTCTTGCGGCGTTCGTCTCATGAGGGGAGTCTAGCACCCGCCTCCTGCCGCCCCTGTCCGGCGGGTCGCGCGGGCGAGCGCCGCCGCGACCCGCATCGCCGCGTCGGCGCATCCCCGCGGTACGCTGCCGCGTGCGCCAACCACCGCCCGAGCACCGAGAACTGCGGGTCGACCGGCCCGTCCATGGGGGTCGCTGCGTCGCCGTGCCGGCCGGCACGGCGGAGGCCGCGGGCGGCCCGGCGGAGGAGGCAACCGGCGCATCCGTGGCGCCCCGCGGTCCCCTCGTGCTGCTCGCCGGCGGCATCCCGGGCGAGCGGGTCGTGGCACGCATCGAGATGCGCAAGGGTGTCGCCTTTGGCGAGGTCGTCGAGGTGCTCGACGCGAGCCCCGACCGTGTGGAGGCGCCCGCCCACCCGGGCCTCGACCTGGGCCACGTCGCGCTCGGGCGCCAGCTGGCGCTCAAGCACGCCGTGCTGCTCGATGCGGCCCGTCGAGCGGGCGTCGCCCTGCCCGCGGAGGTCTCTCCGGTCGCCCCGTCGCCGCGACCGTGGGGGTACCGCAGCGCCATCCAGCCCGCCGTGGCGTCGACGGGTGCGGGCACGGCGCTCGGCTACCGCAAGCCCGGCGCCCACGACGTGGTCGCGCTCGACGAGGACCCGACCGCCAACCCGGCGTGCACGGCCGCCTGGGCGGCCGTGACGTCCTTGGGGCTGCCGGCGGGCGTCCGCGAGGTCGCCATCCGCGGCAACGACGACGGCGAGGCGTTGCTGGCCCTGGTCGCCAGCGTGCCCGCGCGCGCCCCCCGCGCCTCGCATGGCGGGCGCGAACAGCGCAAGCCGCGCGACCCGCGCGAGCCGCGCGGCGCGGTCGATCCGGTCGACCCCCTCGAGACCGCCCACGCGCTCGTCCGCGCCGGCGTGGCCGGGGTCGCGCTGGCGCCGTACGACCCGCGCGGCCGCTTCCGCGGCGGCTCGCAGCGGCTGGCCGGCGCACGCTCGATGCGCCAGCGTTACGGCGACGTCGAGATCACCCTGACCGCCACGGCCTTCGCCCAACCCAACCCGGAGGCGGCGGGCGCGCTCTTTCGCGAGCTGGCGGCGTGGGCGCCGTCCGCGCGTCACGCGCTCGACCTCTACGGCGGCAACGGGGTGATCGGTCTGCACCTCGCGGGGCGCAGCGAGCGCGTGACCGTGATCGAGATCGACCGCGGCGCCGTCGAGCGCGGCCGCGCCGACGCGCAGCGCATGGGAGCGGCGCACGTCATGCACGTGCGCCTCGACGCCCGCGAGCTGCGCGTGCCCGACGACGTCGACCTCCTTTGCGTCGACCCGCCCCGGGCCGGCCTGGCCGCCGTCACGCGCCAGGCGATCGTCGAGAGCCGCGCCAGGACGCTGATCTACGTCAGCTGCGACGTCGCGACCTGGGCCCGCGACGTCGCCGACCTGCAGCGCACTGGCTTTCGTCTCGAGCGGTTGCGCCCGTACGACTTCCAGCCGCACACGCACCACCTCGAGATCCTGTCGCTGCTTCGACGCTGAGGTCGGGGGCGCGCCAGCGTGCGGTGCGGGTGCCGCGTAGCGGCGCGGGTGCCGCGTAGCGGCGCGGGTGCCGCGTAGCGGCACACAGGGCCGGGTGGTAGCGTGCGCCCGTGTTGGCGAAGCGCATCATCTCCTGCCTGGACGTGCACGACGGCCGCACCACGCGGGGCCAGCAGTTCGGCCGCGCCGAGGCCGGCGAGCTCGCCGACGTCGGCGACCCGGTGGAGCTCGCGATCCGCTACGACGCCGAGGGCGCCGACGAGCTCGTCTTCTACGACATCACCGCCACCGCCCACGGGCGCGCCACCATGCGCGACGTGATCGAGCGCGTGGCCGAGCGCTGCTTCATGCCGCTGACGGTGGGCGGTGGCGTACGCACGCTCGACGACTTCAAGGCGCTGTTCGACGCCGGCGCCGACAAGGTGTCGATCAACTCCGGCGCCGTCGCCGACCCGCAGCTGCTGCGCGCGGCGTCCGACCACTACGGGGCGCAGGCGGTGGTGCTGTCGATCGACGCCAAGCGTCGGCCGGACGGCGGCTGGGGGGTGTTCGTCGCCGGCGGCCGGCGCGACACCGGGCTCGAGCTGCTGGACTGGGCCGTGCGCGGCGCCGAACTCGGCGCGGGCGAGATCGTGCTCAACAGCATCGACGCCGACGGCATGAAGACCGGCTACGACGTCGAGGGAACTCGCGCCGTGGCGCGGGCCGTCGACGTGCCCGTGGTGGCCTCGGGCGGCGCGGGATCGGCGGAGCACATGCGTGCGGTGCTGGTCGAGGGCGAGGCCGATGCCGCGCTGGCGGCGGGCATCTTCCACCGGCGCGAGATCACCATCCCCGAGGTCAAGCGCGTCTTGGCGGCCGCCGGCGTCCCCGTGAGGCTCGTGTGACCGGCCGCTGGCGCCCCGAGACGCTCGCCGTGCACCTCGGCCTGGAGCCCGACCCGGCGACCGGCGCGCTGGTGCCGCCGCTGCACCTGGCCACCACCTTCGAGCGCGACGCGGACGGCGGCTACCCGCGCGGCTACGTCTACGCCCGCGGCGACAACCCGACGCGCGCGGCGTTCGAGCACGCCATGACGCAGTTGGAGGGCGGCCGCGAGGCGGCCGCGTTCGCGTCGGGATCGGCGGCCGCGGCCGCCGTGCTGCGCAGCGTGCCCGCCGGTGCCCACGTGGTGGTGCCGGACGACATGTACCACGGCCTGCGCACGCTGCTGGAGCGGGTGCTCGTCCCCGCGGGCCTGCGGGTGACCGCTACCGACATGAGCGACCTCGCGGCGGTCCGGGGCGCCGTGCGCGCCGAGACGCGCCTCGTGTGGGTCGAGACGCCGTCGAACCCGCAGCTCAAGGTGACCGACATCGCCGGGGTTGTGACGGTGGCGCGTGAGGCCGAGACCGCCTACGGCTCGCCGGTGTGGGTGGCGGTCGACGGCACCTGGACGCCGCCGCCCTGGCAGCCCGCCTTCGAGCTGGGCGCCGACCTCGTGGTGCACGCGACCACGAAGTACCTCTCGGGCCACTCGGACGTGCTCGGCGGCGTGGTCGTCGCGGCGCCCATCGCGCGCCCCGAGCCCGACGACCCCTGGCCGCGGGTGCGCGACGTGCAGCGCTTGGAGGGCGGCGTCGCCGGCCCCTTCGACGCCTGGCTGGCGCTCCGCGGCCTGCGCACGCTGGCCGTACGCCTGGCCGTGCAGGCGGAGAACGCCGCCACCCTGGCGGCCTTCCTGGTCGCGCACCCGGCGGTCCACGAGGTCCGCTACCCCGGGCTGCCGGGTCACCCCAACCACGACGTCGCGGCGCGCCAGATGCGCGCGTTCGGGGCGATGCTGTCGTTCCGCCTCGCCGGCGGTGAGGCCGCCGCCAGGTCGGTCGCCGGTCGCGTGCGGTTGTTCACCCGCGCCACCAGCCTCGGCGGCGTGGAGAGCCTGATCGAGCACCGGGCATCCATCGAGCCGCCGGGCGGCCCCACCCCGGCCGACCTGCTGCGGGTGTCGGTCGGGATCGAGCACGTCGACGACCTCATGGACGACCTGAACGAGGCGTTGGCGCCGGAGGTGCAGGCATGAACGAGGACGCACCCGTGACCGACGCCCGGCACGCGATCACGTCCGTGGGCGCGGACGCGGCCACCACCGCCGTCGCCTGGGACGCGGTCGGCCTGGTCCCGGTGGTGGCGCAGGACGCCAGCTCCGGCGACGTGTTGACGCTGGCGTACGCCAACGAGCTGGCGCTGCGACGGACCCTGGAGACCGGCGAGGCGCACTACTGGAGCCGCTCGCGCGCGGAGCTGTGGCACAAGGGCGCGACGTCGGGCCACGTGCAGCGGGTGCGCGAGGTGCGCCTCGACTGCGACGGCGACGCTTTGCTGTACCGGGTCGACCCGGCCGGTCCCGCCTGCCACACCGGCGAGCGCTCCTGCTTCTTCCGCGCGCCGGGGAGCGAGGCGCGCGTGCCGGCCGAGGGGCCGGTCGACGCGGTCGGGATCGGCGCGATCATGGGCCTGCTGCAGCGGGTGGTCGACGAGCGCCTCGCCACCCTGCCCGAGGGCTCGTACGTCGCCAAGCTCCACCGGCGCGGCGTCGGCTACGTGGCGCAGAAGGTGGTCGAGGAGGCCGGCGAGACCGTCGTCGCCGCCCTGCAGGGGCAGGACGAGGAGTTACTGGGGGAGGCGGCCGACCTGCTGTTCCACCTCACCGTGCTGCTGCGCGAGCGCGGGCACGATCTCGACGCGGTCGCACGCGTGCTCGCTGGCCGACACCGCTCGGCCTGACCCGCACGCGGCCGTGGTCCCGCAGGCGCGAGCTGGCGGGAGCGGCCCCGCGTGCGTGGCCACGCAGCCGCGATCGCACGGCCGGGTCGCTCGGCCGTCCGGCGTGTCACCATGGCTGCATGGATGAAACCAGCGTGAACGCATCGGATGCCGTTCTGGTCCGCCCGGCGCGCATGGACTTCGAGCGCGCCCTGGTCCTCGACACCGTCCGCGTGACCGAGCAGGCGGCGATCGCTGCCGCCCGCGTCGCCGGGCGCGGCGACGCCGACCTCGTCGACCAGGCCGGCACCGACGCCATGCGGCGGGTGCTCAACGAGCTCGACATCGACGGCGAGATCGTCATCGGCGAGGGCGAGCGCGACGAGGCGCCCATGCTCTACATCGGCGAGAAGGTCGGCCAGGGCGGTGAAGGGGCGTTCCAGGTCGACATCGCCGTCGACCCGGTCGAGGGCACCGACATCACGGCGAAGATGGTGGCGAACTCCGTCGCCGTGATCGCGCTGTCCGAGAAGGGCGGCCTGTTCCAGGCGCCCGACACCTACATGGAGAAGCTCATCGTGCCGCCGCCAGCGGCGGGCAGGGTCGACCTCACCTGGCCGGTCGCGGCCAACCTCGAGAGCATCGCCGGGTCGCTCGACCGCAACGTGCACGAGCTGACGATCGTCATCCTCGATCGCGCGCGCCACGAGCGGCTGATCGCCGAGGTTCGCGAGGCCGGCGCCCGCGTGAAGCTGATCGGCGACGGCGACGTGATCGCCGCGCTGTCGGCGGTGATGCGCGGTACGAACATCCACGGCGTCATGGGAACCGGCGGCGCGCCCGAGGGCGTCCTGGCCGCCGCCGCGGTCAAGTGCCTCGGTGGCGAGATCCAGGGCCGCTTCGTGCCCCGCAACGACGCCGAGCGCGCCCGACTCGACGCCGCCGGCGTCGACCTCGACCGGGTCTACCGCACCGAGGAGCTCGCCCCTGGCCACCACATCGTGTTCAGCGCGACCGGCATCACCGACGGCGACTTCCTGCGCGGCGTCAAGTTCTTCAAGGACGGCGCTCGCACCCACAGCATCTCGATGGGCCACCGGTCGCGCGTGATCCGCTTCTCCGACGCGGTCCACCTGTGGGGCGACGACGCCCGGGTGACGATCGAGGTGTAGGCCGGGCTGCGGCCGCTAAGGCAGCTCGGCGCGCAGCTCGGCCGCGCGGGCACGGACCGCGGCCTGCTCCGCCTCGGGCCGCGCCTGCCACGACCGCACGGCCACCGCCATCCGCGGGTGGCGCGCGAAGCGCGCCTGATGGCGGTCGATGAAGTCCCAGTAGCCGACCGTGAACGGGCAGGCGTCGGGTCCCGTCCGGCGGCCCGGTTCGAAGGGGCAGCGGCGGCAGTGGTCCGACATGCGGTCGATGTAGGCCCCGCCCGAGACGTAGGGCTTGCTGGTGAAGCCGCCTTCGTCGGCGTACTGGCTCATGCCCATGACGTTGGGCACCATCACCCAGTCGAGGGCGTCGACGTAGTGGGCGGTGAACCAGGCGGTCAGTTCGCGGGGGTCGGTGCCGAGCGTCAGCGCGAGGTTGCCGAAGAGCATCAGCCGCTCGATGTGGTGGCTCCAGCCGCGTTCGTGCAGGCCCTGCCACGCGTCAGCGAGGCAGGCCATGCGCGTGCGGCCCGTCCAGAACGCGTCGGGCACGGGGGCGTGGTGCTCCAGCGCGTTCGCCTCCTCCAGCGCCCGACCGCGTGTGCGGTCGACGTGGTAGATGAACTCGCGCCAACCCAGCACCTGCCGCACGAACCCCTCCGCGCTCGCCAGCGGCACGCGGCCGTCGCCCTCGTGGAAGGCGTGGACCACGGTCTCGGCGACCTCGCGCGGGTGCAGCAGCCCCAGGTTGAGCGGCACCGACAGCTGGCTGTGGTGCAGCACGCGCTCGCCGCCGACCATGGCGTCCTCGTACGGGCCGAAGGCCGGCAGCCGGTGGGCGACGAAGTCTTCGAGGGCCACGAGGGCCTCGGCGCGAGCCGTCGGCCAGCCGAACGGGCACAGTCGTCCCGGGTGGTCGGGGAATAGCCGCTCGACGTCGGCGAGCACGCCGCGCATGAGGTCGTCGGGCGCGAAGGTGGGCGGCGGCGGGAAGCGCGTGCCGGCCGGGGGCACGCGGCGGTTCTCGTGGTCGAGGTTCCACACGCCACCGAGCGGCTTCGTCGGGTCGTCGGGGTCCATCAGCCAGCCCTCGCGGGCGCGGGCGCGGCGGTAGAAGTCCTCCATCCGCCACCGCTTGCGGCCCCGAGCGTAGTCGTCGAAGACCTCGTCGGGCACGAGCCGCAGTGCGTTGGGCAGCAGGCGCACGTCGCCGCCCGCGCGGCGCGCGGCGAGGGTCAGTACGTCCGCGACGCCGCGGTCCGCCGGGCGCATGAGCTCGAGCGTGGCCCCGGGCCAGCGCCGCAGGTGCTCGGCGATCGCGGACGCGAACGAGTCGGCCGTGCGGTGGTGATCGACCCGGAAGCCGCGAGACGCGAGGTCGCTCGAGAACCGCCGCAGCGCGCCGAAGAAGAGTGCCGCCTTCTGCACGTGCGCGCGCGTGGCGCGGACCAGCTCGACCGACTCGACGGTCAGGACGACGGTCGTCGTGGGGTCCGCTTCCGCGAGTGGCCCGTTGTCGGTCGTCAGCTGGTCGCCGAGGATCAGGAGGTGGCGCACGGGCGGGGCCTCAGCGGTCGCGTCGCGTGCGCGACGGCCACCCCGGTGCGGTTCGCGCGGGCGTCGCCTTGGCGTCAGTCGTCGCCGGCCCCGCCCTCGGCACGCGCGATCGACTGCGCGAGGAAGTAGCGGTAGGTCTCGTCGTCGGGCGCGAGGCCGGCCGCGTTGGCGTAGGCGCGCCGCGCGTCGACGAAGTCGCCCGCCTCGAACGCGACCCGGCCCAGCCACGCCCAGGCGGCCGGGTAGGCGGGGTTGATGACCGTGGCGCGGGCGAAGCGCTCTGCGGCCGCGCGCGGTGCTCCCTGTTCGTAGAGCGCGATCCCCTCACGGAAGACCTCGACGGCGCGGGTGCCCCAGGTGGCCTGCTCCCGGGCCAGGTCGGCGAAGTACGCGGCGCGGGCGTCGCTCGGGTCGAGTTCGAGCACGGAGCGCCAGAACGGGACGGCCTGTGCCGGGCGCTCGGTTTCGATGAGGATGCGGCCGGCCCACACGCGCGACTCGATGTCGTCGGCGACGAGATCGCTGACCGTCAGGTAGTAGTCGAGCGCGGTCTCGAGGTCGCCGCGGGCGTAGGCGCCGTAGCCGAGCTCGTGGCCCACGAGCGCGAGGAGCTCGCGCGCCTCCTCGTCGAGCACGCCGCCGCGGTCGACGAACTCCATCCAGGCCGGCCAGGCGCGGCCGGTCCAGTGGCTGCGGCTGTACGCCTCGGCCAGGAAGCGGACGGGTTCGAGCGACTCGGGCGCGAACTGCACGGCGCGTCGCCCCTCGGCGAACGCCTGTTGCCACAGGGGGCGGTCGGGGTACTGCGCGGGGTAGGTCTGCAGGGCCTCCGCCATCCGCGCCTCGCCCGTGCGTAGCGCGGCCTCGGCCTCCGATGGCAACCCCTGGGCGACACCGTGGCCGAGCGAGAAGAGGACGGCGAGGATCATGGCGAGCATCGAACCCGAGCGGGTCATGGCGTACTCCCTTCGTCGGCGAGGCACCGGACGTCGTGCGTGGGCCGTGGCGACGTTGGCTCGAGGATACCGGAGACTGGGCCGACGGTGGCGTTCGCGCGCACGCGGCGTGGCGGCCCGACGCGTGCCTCAGCCCAGGAACGGCTCGGCGTCGGGGCCGGCGAGCCAGGTGCACAGCTCGGCCAGGGCGCGTCCCCGGTGGCTGACGCCCTGCTTCTCGACGAGCGTGGCCTCCGCGAACGTCACGCCCAGCTCCACCGAGCGGAATACCGGGTCGTAGCCGAAGCCGTCGTCGCCGCGCGGGCCGTGCAGGATGATGCCCTCGGTGCGGCCCTCGAAGGTGGCGACGGCGCCCGAGGGCGCGGCGACCACCACCACCGACACGAAGCGCGCGGTGCGCTGCGGCATCGGCACGTGCTTGAGCCGGTCGAGCAGGTGGGCGATGCGTTCGCCGTCGGTCAGCCCGGGGCCGCCGAAGCGGGCGGAGCGGACGCCCGGGGCGCCGCCGAGCGCATCCACCTCGAGCCCGCTGTCATCCGCGATGGCGACGCGCCCGAGCGTGGCGGCCGCGAAGCCCGCCTTGCCGAGGGCGTTCTCCTCGTAGGTCGCGCCGGTCTCCGGCGGGAAGCGGTCCAACCCGAGGTCGCCGGCGGCTTCCAGGCGGATGCCGGTCCCCTCGAGGGCGGCGGCGAATTCGCGCACCTTGCCGGAGTTGAGGGTTGCCAGTACCCAGCGCAGGGGACCCTCGGCGGTCACCGCGACCACCCCGCGCGCGCGAGCTCCACGACGCGCGCGACCCCGGCGAGGCCGAGCGCGACGAGCTGGACGTACGCCTCCGCGTCGAGCGGCGCGCCCTCGCCGCCGCCGTGCACCTCGATCACCTGGCCGTCGCCGGTGCCCACCACCGCCAGGTCCGCGGTCGCCGCCGCGTCCTCGGCGTGGTCGAGGTCGAGCAGCGCGCGGTCGGCGACGAGGCCCACCGAGACGGCCGCGACCTCGTGGGTCAGCGGCCAGGCGTCGAGCTTGCCGCCGAATACCAGGCGGTCGGCGAGGTCGTGCAGGGCGGTGTAGCCGGCGAGGATCGCGGCGCATCGGGTGCCGCCGTCGGCCTGCAGCACGTCGCAGTCGACGTGCAGCGTCTGGCCGGGGAACGCCTCGAGGTCGACGGCCGCGCGCAGCGCGCGGCCCAGCAGGCGCTGGATCTCCTGGCTCCGCCCGCGCACCTGGCCGCGCTCGCGCGGCGTGCGTTCCTGCGTCGCCCGCGGCAGCATTGCGTACTCGGCGGTCAGCCAGCCGCCGCGGTAGCCGCGGCCGCGCAGGTGCGGCGGCAGCCTGGGCTCGACGCTGACCGTCGCCACCACCACGTTGTGGCCCCAGGCGACGCGGGCCGCGCCCTCGGCGTGGCGGTGGCCGCCGCGCTCGACCGTGATGTTCCGAAGGGCGTCGTCGGCGCGGTCGCTCCGCGGCGGCGGATGCAGGCGCCCGGTCACGCCGCGACCCCCGCCCGAGCCGTCCAGGCCGCGCGCGGTGTCAGGGGGAGGTGCAGGGGGAGCACGTCGCCGGCGGGTCCGCCGAGGATGGCAGCGACGTGGCGGTAGCTCTCGAGGTCGCCCGTCACCAGCTGGAGGACGCGGCCTGGCGCCGGCGCCGCGGAGCGCGCCATCCCCAGGCGCGCGAGGCCGTCTGCGACCGCCTCGGCCGTCGCGGCGGCGCCGTCGACCAGCGCGACGGCAGGTCCCAGCACGGCCCGCAGCGTGGGGACGAGCGCAGGGTAGTGGGTGCAGCCGAGGATCACCGTGCGCAGGTCGGCCGGGCGATCCGCTAGGTAGTGGCGTGCCACGAGCTCGGCGATCTCACCGTCGGCGACGCCCTCCTCAACGATCGGCACGAACAGGGGGCAGGCGCGGGCCCAGGCGTCGACGCCAGCGGCGGCGAGTCGCGCCTGGTAGCTACCGGCGGCGATCGTGCGGTGGGTCCCGAGTACGCCGACGTGCCCACCGATGTGGGCGGCGAGCGCGGCGCTCACACCCGGATCCACCACGCCCCAGACGGGCACCGGGGCCGCCGCTGCCAGGTCGGGGAGGCTGGCCGTGGCGGCGCTGTTGCAGGCCACGACGATGGCCTTCGCGCCCCGTTCGACGAGCTCCGCGGCGAGCTCGAAGGCGAAGCCGCGTACCACTTCGGCGGGCTTGCTGCCGTAGGGCAGGCGGGCGGTGTCGCCGAGGTAGACGAAGTCTTCGTGGGGCAGCCGGCGGACCAGGGCCGACAGCACGCTGAGGCCGCCGACGCCGGAGTCGAACACGCCGATGGGGGCCGCGGCGTCGATGCCGAGCGGTGGACCCGCCGAGGGTGGATCGGGGTACGAGTCGGCGGGCACGCGGTCAGCCTAGCACCGCGTCGCGGCGGCAACGGCGAGGCTTTCGACCGCCGGGGCGCGCGCCCGGTCGAGCCGCGGGCGGCGGGTGCCCCGTCAGGAGGGGGGGCGGGCGTTCCGGTCGCGGGCGTCACGGCCGGGCACCGGGCTCTCGAGGCGCCGCTCGAGATCCTCGAGCCGGTCCTCGATCTGGTCGTGCTCGCGCCGGTGTTCGTCGAGCGGACGCGCGAAGCGCGACAGCAGGTACTGCAGGCCCGTCCACAGGAAGACGACCAGCGCACCGAGGAACAGCAGCGTGACCAACAGGCGCATGGCGGCACCTCCTCACGTTCGCCCGGGCGGGACGTGGACCGTCGACGCCGCTGTCGAACGATGCGAAGCTACCACGGGGTCGACAGGGACGAACGCCTCTTGCGTCGCCAGCGGCGAGGGCGCAACTGGTGAAGGCGAGGGACCGTCTTGCCGCGTGCGGCGCGCCGCACGCGTCTTTGGCCGGCGCTCGACGCGAACGACCGTCGCGCGGCGCCGTCCGCCATGCCGTTGGTAGCGTGGCCACCCTGGCCCCCGGACCACCTCCGCGGCCGTCGCTCGGCGACGAGGTGGCGCCATGCGCAACGTGACGTTCGGGTTCCTGATCCTCCTCGTGACGCTCGCCCATGTGCTCGCCCAGGCGCCGGGGGCCGTCGTGGCACCGACGACCGGTGCGGCCGTGGTGGGCGCCCTCGCCCCCGACGGGACCGCCCAGGGCACGCTGGTGGCGGAGGCCGGCGGCGTCGTGTACCACACCTACTGGGTGGACGTGCCCGCCGGCGTGGCGCGTTGGACGCTGACGCTCGACGCGGACGCCGACCTCGACCTGGCGCTGAAGTTCGGCTCGGGGATCGGCAGCTACGACGACCGGGATCGCGGTGGCGACTGGGATTACCGCGACTGGGACGTGGTGAACCCGACCGTGCTCGTCTTGGAGGCGCCGCAGGCGGGGCGCTGGTACGTCGACGTGTTCAACGCCCTGCAGGCGGGTGCATCCGGCAGCTACCGGCTGACGTCGACGTCTGCGACGACCGGCCTCGGCAACGCGCCCTCGCGCTTGCCGTCGCCGGCGCCGGCGCCCGGTGGCCTCGGCTTCGCGGGCGACTACCGGCTGGTCGGCGGCGACGTCCTCCTCGCCCTGCAGCAGGACGCGGTCGGCAAGCTCGCCGGGACCCTCAGCGGCGCCGGCGTGACGATGATGGTCGAGGGCATCAGCGACGCTGACGGGACCTACGGCATCGTCTTCGACGACGAGGGCGGCATGTACTTCATGGCTGAGTTGGCACCGAACGGGCTACGGCTGACGCTCTACGACGCGGACGCCAACGGTGATCCGGTCGAGAGCAGCGCCCGGGCGCTCGACTTCGAGCGCGTCGTGGGGACCCCCGTCAACCCGCTCGCGCCGCCCGGCGGGGCACCCACCAACCCGCTCGCGCCCCCCGGCGGCGCCCTGCCGTCGCCGCCGACGCCCAGCGCCGCCCCGCCCGAGAGCGGGGCGGTCGTCGACGCGCGGGCCGGTGCCCAGGCGCGTGCTGGCGACCGCGTGCGCAACGCCTACGCCGGCGCCTCGCTCGTCGTCCCGCCCGAGTGGCAGGCGTGGGTGGCCGACGAACCGCTGCTGCCGCTCTACGTCGCGTCCCAGACCCTGCCGGGCATGGCCGTCGTGCTCACCACCCACGGTGTGTTGCTCGGGCAGTTCGAGCGCGTGCTCTCCGAGGCGATCGAGCTCGAGGACGGCGCGATCCTGCGGCCGGTCGGCCCGCCCCAGTCGCAGGGCGACCAGGTCAGCGTGCGGTACGCCGCGGCCGGTGGCGTCGCCGTCGGGCTCGCGCGCACCGCGGGCGGACCGGGCGTGATCATGCTCTACATCGGCGGCCCCGGTCAGGAGGCGGTCGGCGCCTCGCTGCTCGGCGCGATGGCGGCCTCCGTGCGCTTCGAGGCGGCCACCGCGACCGCCGACCTGCAGCGCGCCCAGCAGGACTGGGCCGGGTACCGGATGTGGACCTACCATTACGGCAGCGGGGGCGGCGCGAGCGACGCCGGGATCGGCGGGCGCTGGTCCGGCGAGTTCGAGGCGCACTGGGACCTCTGCGCCGACGGCCGCTACCTCCACGACGGACGCACGGAGCAGGGGAGCTTCGCGGCCACCGCGGCCACGACCGGGCTGGCGAGCGGCGCCCAGTTCTTCGGCGGCGTCGACACCGACGCCTGGAGCGGTCGCGGTACCTGGAGCTTCGTCGCCATCGGCGACCGCGTCGCGCTGCTGCTCTTCGACGCGGCGGGCAGCTGGAGCTACTACGAGTTGGGCCGCGCGAGCGACGGCTCCGTGACCCTGGACGGCATGCCGCTCGAGCGCCGGGCGGCCGGCGGCTGCTGAACGCGCCCGGTCCGTTGCGGCCCGGGCCTCAGGCCCCCCGCGGCGCGACCGCGCGCCAGAAGGCGCTGAACGAACGCGGGGCCGCGTCCGCCGCCCAGCGGTGGGCGAACGCGGTCGGTAGGGGGTCGCGCGGCCCCGGCCAGTGCGCGACCGCAGGGTGGCTCCGGTGCACCACCGGCGCGGCCTCGCCGCGCGCCACGGCCGCGACCCTGGGCGCCACGACCGCGTGGGCGTCGCCGACCGCGACGCGCAGGCCGGGGACCGAGTCCGCCGCCGCCAACAGCCACGCCAGGCGCATGGGGCTCCACGGGTGGCGCGCAAAGAACGCGGGCTCGAGCAGCAGCCAGCGGTCGGCGTCGTCGTCTGCCCGCCAGGTCGGATCCAGCCCCCAGGGGTGGTAGAGCAGCGCGGCGCGCCCAGGGTCGAGTGCCGGCGGCGGCAGGTCGGGGAGCGTGGCCGGCAGGTCGAGTGCGACCGAATCGCGCAGTTCATCCGGCACGGGGCCCGCGAGCAGGTCTTCGTGCGGGCGATCGAGGAACGTGCCCTGCTGGCGGGTTTCCGCGAAGCGGTTCAGGTTGGCCTGATCGGCCAGGTACGCCTTGGCGCTGCCGCTGCCGGCCACCCACTGCCACGACAGCGCGTTCGATGCGAGGTCGCCGTCGAGCAGATGGAACTGAAACCAGGCGGCGCCGGCGCGCCAGTCCGCGCCGGCGAGGTGGCAGGCGGTCGCCGCGAGCCACATGCGAGCGTGGTTGTGCACGTAGCCGGTCTCGACGAGCGAGCGGACGGCCGCGTCGAGCGCCTCGATGCCCGTGCGGCCCTCCACCAGCGCCCGCGGCAGACGCCGGGGGCCGGCATCGGGCGCCAGCCGCGGCTGGCGCCGGAAGCGGTCGCGCAGGATGCCGGCGCCCTCGCGGGCGTGGACCAGCTGGAAGAACTCCCGCCAGGCGAGCTCCTGTGCGAGCTTGCCGTCGGCGCCCAGCTTGGTGACGACCTCGGGCACCGAGACGAGGCCATGCGTGAGGTAGGGCGACAGACGGGTGACGGCGCCCCGCAGGTGGTTGCGGGTCCGCGCGTACGCCACGGGGTCGACGGCCGTCATGCGGGCGAGGCCCGCCGCGCGCGAGGGCGGGAACGCCGCCGCGACCGCCGCGGGCAGGCGCAGCTCGGCGGGATCGATGCGGGTCGCGTCCGTCGTCACGCTGGGAGGTTAGCCTGGTCGACGCGCCGCGAATGTGGCCACGACGGCCCTCGTGATGCGCCAGGAGACCCGATGCCGCCCTTCGACGCGTACCCGCTGCTGCTCACGTATGGGATCCGCCGCTACGCCTTCGGCACCCGCGCGATCGTCGACCGGCTCGGCAAGGAGGGCCTGCCCGAGGGCGTGATCGCCGAGACCTGGGAGGTGAGCGACCACGACGACGAGCCCGCCGTCGTCGTGAACGGCGCGTACCGCGGCCGTCGGCTGCGCGAGCTCGTGCGCGCGTTCCCGGACGAGCTCGTGCGCCCCGGGTGGTCGGGTCCGCACTTCCCCCTGCTGGTGAAGCTCCTCGATGCCAGCCACCGCCTGCCCGTGCACGTGCACCCCGACGACGCGACGGCGCGGGCGCATTACGCCGCGCCCAACGGTAAGGACGAGGCCTGGCACGTCGTGTGGGCCGCACCCGGGGCGTCCGTCCTGGTGGGTGTCCGGCCCGGCGTCGACCGTGAGGCGCTACGGGCGGCGTTCCGCGCCGGGGCCTACGACGAGGTGCTGCTGCGCCAGCCGGTCGCCGCGGGGGACACCGTCCTGGTGCCCGGCGGCGTCCTGCACGGCTTCGGGCCCGACACCCTGATCGTCGAGGTGCAGCAGACGAGCGATCTGTCGGAGAGCGTCATGCCCGACGATGTCTACGGTCGTCCGCTCGCGCCCGACGCGTGGCACGAGGGGCTGGAGCGGGCGTTGGCGATCGCGACCTCCGACGCGCGGCCGCGGCCGCAGCCCGGCGTCGAGGTCGCGGCCGGGGCGCTGCGGCGCGCGCTCGGCTGCCGCGGCGAGCGCTTCGTGCTGGAGCGCTGGGCGTTCACGGAGACGGTGCCGGTGCTGCCGGGGGAGGGCGGCTTCGCCACGCTGACGAACCTGGGCGACGCGGTAGACGTCGAGCACCCGCGGGGGGTCGTGACACTGCCGCGCGCCGCCTCCTGCCTGCTGCCGTCGGCGCTGGGGGAGGTGCAACTGCGGCCCCGTGGCGCGGGCGATCTCGTCGTCTGCTGCGAGCCGCGGATCGGCGCCGGTCCAGGCTGAGCCGTCGCTGCGCTATGCTCCGCCCTCATGGGGGCCGGCCCGCCGCGATGGGCCCTGTGACGCCCGAGGAGGACGCATGCCCACACGCGACGTACCGGTCTACCCCCGCTACCGCCAGCTGTTGCACTGGGTCTCGGCGGCCCTGATCTTCCTGATGATCCCGACCGGGCTGATCATGGCCCGAACGCTCGACGACGGCCTGCGCCTGGCGCTGTACCAGACGCACCTGCTGGCGGGCTGGGCGATCGTCGCGCTGATGCTGGTCCGCGTGGTGCTGCGGGTGCGGCGCCCGATGCCGGCGCCCGCGGGGCTCGCGCCGTGGAACCGGGCGCTGCACGGCGGCGTGCACTGGGCCGTGACGCTGGTCCCGCTGGCGCTGGCGGCGTCGGGGACGTTCGCGATCCTGCAGAACGACATCGGCCCCCTGCTGCAGGCGGGTTCGCCACCGCCCGCGACGCTCGACGTGGCCCAGGCGCGCGACGCGCACCAGATCGGCGCCTACCTGTTCGTGGCGCTGCTCGTCATGCACGTGGGCGGCGTGCTGCGCTACCAGATGACGCGCGGCGACGTGTTGCGCAGGATGGGCGTCCGTCGGGCGGCCTGAACTGCGGCGGGCCGGCCCACGCCATGGGGCCGGCCCGCCGCGCGCGGCTTCGGGTTGGGACGCGGCGTCAGCGGTTGCTCGGCCGCGGCGTCGTCATCGACGAGGCCGGCAGCACCGGCAGCTGCAGGGCGTGCGCCGGGATCTCTCCCTCGAGCGTCGCGTACCAGGCCATCAGGGCGTCGAGCTCGGGGTCGCTCATCTCGCGGCCGAGTTGGACGCGCGCCATGATCTGGGTCGCAGCGCGCAGGTCCCACACCGAGCCGTCGTGGAAGTACGGGTAGGTGCGGGTGATGTTGCGCAGCGAGGGGCTCTTGAAGACGTAGAGGTCGGCCGGGTCCTGCGTCACCGCGAACTTGCCGACGTCCATCGGCATGGTCGGGGAGTCGATGGTGACGAACTC
>Ga0114946_10000583_pt1 | contig 24693 bp, 25 predicted proteins | sample WalLakDeSediment_FD_88676 | JGI IMG/M metagenome (GOLD analysis project Ga0114946, IMG submission 88676) | Lake sediment microbial communities from Walker lake, Nevada to study Microbial Dark Matter (Phase II) - Walker Lake 11/02/13 Deep Sediment | ecosystem: Environmental > Aquatic >... | reverse complement strand
TGACATACTCTTCGACCGCGTCTCCATCGCGTATTCCTCAACGTATCTTGGATACGTCTGCGGATCCGCTCAGTCGTTGCGGCCAAATCTAAAGCCAATCAACCTCCTCAGAATGCGAACTTAATTGTTGCGTGACCCCTTATTAGCATGGACGGCTGGGGGAAAGGACGCTCAATTCTTCATGCTAAACTGAATTGGAGATGAAGTCAAATCTTCGATCAGATGTACATCTGATCGGGTTCACTGAATGTTTTCGCTGAATGTTTTCGTTGTTTTGTCCTGGACCCCAAGCCCCTGGGGGGGGAGATTGACGTCGTTGGATGTCCGTTGTAGGGTATGATCATGTTTCGAATGGAGGTACTGGGTTGACCATGGACAGCGAGGAAAGGGCCTGTTGGCTGACGCTCCATCTCATCCATGGAGTGGGTCCCAGACTGTTCGCCGGATTGATCGAGGCGTTCGGATCCTGCCGTTCCGTGTTCCAGGCATCCAGCCGGGATTTGGAGTGCGTTCGGGGATTGTCCCCCAGGTTGGTTCAAGCCATTCGACGGGCTGATTTGGAGACAGGACGCGGAGAACTCGCCTTGGCGAGGGAACACGGCGCGCAAGTGATCCTGTCCCAGGATTCGCACTACCCTGAATTGCTGAGACAAATTCAAGACTCTCCGCCTGTGCTCTACGTCCAGGGAAAGATGCCTGCCGAGCGACAGCCATGTCTGGCAGTGGTGGGCTGCAGAAACGCTACCAGTTATGGCGTGAGAGTGGCCCAACGGCTCGTGGAATGTCTGGTCGCGGAAGGTGTATGCATTGTGAGTGGTATGGCCCGAGGGATCGACGCGGAAGCGCATTGGGCCGCCATCAGGGCCGATGGAACGACGGTGGCGGTTTGGGGAACAGGGCTTCTGGAGGTGTACCCGGAAAGCAACAGGAAATTGGCCACAGCCTTGCCAAAACATGGCGCTGTGTTGTCCAGCTTTCCCATGCGGGCCAAGGCGGAGAAGGGGTCCTTCCCTGCCAGAAACAGGCTGGTGAGCGGATTGTGTTCAGGGGTGCTTGTGGTCGAGGCCGGCTCCAGATCCGGGGCGTTGATCACGGCCCATTTCGCACTGGAGCAGGGACGGGAAGTGTTCGCGGTGCCGGGTGACATTCGATCCAGGGCCAGCGTGGGCACGCATCGTCTGATCCAGCAGGGAGCCAAGCTGGTACAATGCTGCCGGGACATTCTCGAGGAACTTCCGGTCGCTGTTGGGCCTGGGACCCAACCAGTCTCATCCAGGTTGGGACGGCTGGAACGACAAGTCCTGGATGCGGTTCGTGGAGGATGTTTCACTTTGGATGGCATTTCGGACGAGACAGGCATAGCTATGGAACATTTGTTGGGAATCGTGACGGCTTTGGAGATGAGAGGCGCGATCGAGAGGTCTGGTGGCCTTTTGTGCGCCGCGGTTTGATTATCCATGGGAGGGATACGGTGACAGTCAAGAGAAAGGATATCGTAGCTGGGATTGCTTTGAGAACAGGTTTGCCCAACGAGGTGGTCAAGGAAGTGATGGAGTCGGTTTTCGAGAGTATCCTGGCCAGTCTTGAGCGGGGAGATCGGGTTGAGCTTCGGGACTTCGGGGTCTTTTCGGTTCGTGTAACCAAGGCCAGAATGGCGTTGGATCCAAACAACATGGGACCAGTGCCCGTGCCGGAAAAGGCTCGTCCTCGTTTCAAAGCTTCCAAATCCATGATTCAGAGGACTCTGAACGCCAGAACAGGCTTGGGTGAATCCATGGAGCGCCAGGGTGGCGAGTGAGCGGATTGAAATTCCATTTTCCGGGGCTTTCGAAGCCATGGAAATCCTCGGGAAGGGGGATCAAAACCTTAAGCTGCTTCAACAAGCCTTCCATTGCAAGGTCTGGGCCAGGAGTCAAGCCTTGTTCGCCGAGGGAGATTCGAACGAGGTACATCTGGTACATCGTCTTGTCGAAGAGCTTCGGCACGTGCCCAGGGACGGCTATCTGGATCCTGTCCAGGTTCGATCCGGAATCATGATGGCGCTGGATGGTCGTTGCCAGGAGGTCTCGGATTGCCTTATGGATGGGATCCGTGTCTCTTCCACCGGCAAGGAGGTGCGTCCGAAAACCCCGGGGCAACGGGCTTATCTGGATGCGGTGCGAAAGCACGATATCGTGTTCTGCGTGGGACCGGCCGGAACCGGGAAGACCTATCTCGCAGTGGCCGCCGCGGTCCATACGCTCAGTTCCAATCATGTGGGCAGGCTCGTTCTGGTCAGGCCCGCCGTGGAAGCGGGTGAAAGCCTGGGATTTCTGCCCGGGGCCCTGGAAGACAAGGTGGCGCCGTATCTCAGGCCCTTGTACGATGCCTTGCACGATGTTTTGGGGGCCAAGAAATTGAGGGATCTCACAGAAGCCGGCGTGATCGAGATCGCTCCCTTGGCCTATATGCGAGGTCGAAGCCTGAACGACGCCTTTGTCATTCTCGATGAGGGTCAGAACGCCACGATAGAACAGATGAAGATGTTTCTGACCCGATTGGGATTTGGTTCCAAAGCGATCGTTACCGGGGATGTGACTCAAGTGGATCTGCCCAAGAACGTTCCATCCGGATTGCTTCATGCCACTCGGGTGCTTCGAGACGTGGAGGAGATCGGCCTCTTGGAACTCACCGGAAAGGATGTCGTGAGGCACAGACTGGTTCAAAGGATCATCGAGGCGTACGCCAGGGAGGAAACGCTTGGGCAAGGCCGTTCCTAAAGGGTCTCCCAGACAAATTCCACTTGGAGGCTCTTCGTTCCTGGGCAAGGTGAGGTCCCAAATGACCGAACCCTTTCTCAAGAATCTATTTGGCGTGGGCGTGGCCGCGGCAATCATGGTGGTTATGATCGTCGGACCCAGGGATGTGCTTCCCAACTACCGTGTCGGAGATGTGGCTTCGGAGAGCTACTACGCTTCCTTCGACTTTGAAGTCGTGGACGAGGAACGGACACAGATTCTTCGTGAGACAGCCGCGGCCAGAGTGCCGCCCTTTTTCCAGTACGATGAAAGGGTTCTCAGGAACGCCCTGGCCGATGACGCGATTGGATCCTTGAAACAGCCCCTGGTCGAATCGCTTCGAGCCACGCTTCAAAAGCCTATCTTTTCCGAAGACTCCGTTCAGTTTGTCCTTGGTCCGGTGGTCAGGGTCCGGGGGTTGCCCGAAACGGAAGAAGATCTGGAACTGCCGTTCGATCAGATTCTCCAACCTCGAGATACGATCCAGCGATTGCTGCACCAATGGCTCAAGGATGGCGTTCTGGAGGACAAGTCCGCCAGTGCGATTCGGCCCCTGTTGGATCGCTGGATTCAACCCAACCTGGTGTATAGTGCGGGTTTGACCGAAGCCTGGAGGCAGCGTGCCGCGGATGAAGTGTTGCCTCTGGTGGCGACGTATCGCAGGGGACAATGCCTTATACGGCAGGGCGAAACCTTTACGGATCGGACCTTGGCCGCGTTGAGGCGTTTTGCAGACCTTCAAGCCGAGACGGAGATCTTTTCCGGGGCTTTGGGAAAACAGGCCAACGATGTCTTGGGAATCATCATCCTGGTTCTGATTCTCTTTGTTTTGGCGTGGATGTCATTCCAAAAGAACCCCAGATCAAGCGAGTATCCCTTGTCCCGACAGATCGTTCTGGGAATGGCCCTGGTGCTGGTGATTATGGGAATGAAGACTTCCATGATCTATTGGAATGCCAAGACCCAATTGGCCTACTTTGTCTTGACTATGGGACTGTTGTCCTTGATCGTCACCGCTCTGGAGAGCTGGCTGGTCGCGGCATCTTTGTCCTTTTTTCTCGCTTGCCTGGGAGGGATCATGCTCCGAGGCCAACTTGGCGCGCCTGTGGTGGGAGGTGTCGTTAGCCTGTTTGGCGCTCTTTCCATGCAGGGAACCAAGAAGAGGTCGGATCTTCTCAAGGTGGGAGGAATCATGATCTTTACCGCTGTATTCGCGGCCCTGGGCATGGGTCTTTGGGCGGGGACAAGCCCGAGCGTCGCCACGTCGGATTGCGCCCATGCTGCCATGGGGGCCATCCTGGCCGTGGCCTTGACTCCTATCGGGTTATGGGCGTTTGAAAGCCTGTTCGCGTCGAGCACGGATATTACCCTTTTGGAACTCAGCGATTTGAGGGGACAGACCCTGTTGAGGCAAATGGATACGGAAGCGCCCGGAAGCTATGAACACAGTCTGGTTGTATCCAATCTCGCGGAGATGGCCGCGTCGTCGGTTCGAGTCAACGCGCTGCGAGCCAAGGTCGGAGCCTTGTATCATGATATCGGCAAGATGGGCAAACCGGAATATTTCATCGAGAACGCGAGACAAGGCAGAAACAAACACGCGAAGCTTTCTCCCAGCATGAGCGCTCTCATTCTGATTTCACACGTCAAGGATGGCGTGAAACTGGCGCAAGAAGCCAGACTGCCCAAAGAAATCGTGGATATCATACAGCAACATCATGGAACCAGCGTGATCTCCTATTTCTATGACAAGGCGGTCTCCCAGGACACCCATGGGGCGGTACGGGAGGAGGAGTTCAGATACAGTGGACCCAAACCCCAGACAGCGGAAGCAGCCGTGGTGATGCTGGCGGACTCGGTGGAAGCGGCCACCCGATCCCTGGATTCGCGAAGTGAAACGAGGATTCGACGCATGGTACGGGATGTCGTGGACAAGAAACTCTCGGACGGACAATTGGACGAGAGTCCTTTGACTCTGAAGGATATCACGGCCATCGTGGATGCTTTGGCCAGGGTCCTTATCGCCTTCTATCACGGTAGAATCGAGTATCCTGAGGAGTCCGGCAAGGAGAAATCGGAGGAGAACCATGGCGGTTCATCTCCAGAATAGGCAACGCGCGCTGCTGCTGGATTCGACACGCTGTCTTGCCTGGCTCAGAGGTCTTTGCGACGCGGCAGGATGGAAAACAGAGGAATTGACCGTCCGAATCCTGAGTGCCAAGGCGATTCGGGCCATGAACCTGAGATTCCGAGGGGAGGATGAATACACGGACGTTCTGGCTTTCCCCGCAGAGATGCCGCGAGGGGCTCAAGGTCCTCGCATTGTGGGCGATATTGCCATTTCCGGCCAGGCGGTCGTCGAACAAGCCCGGGAATACGGACATCCCGAGGAAGAGGAATTGAAACTCCTCGTGGCCCATGGTGTGGCTCATCTCTTGGGATATGATGACAGCACGGAGACGGACCGGAAGAGAATTCGGAAATTGGAACAGGAGTTGATCCACGCTGCAGATGTGGTTCTCGAAAAGGATTGAAAGTTTTCGGTGCGCCGTTCGGGGTCTGGCATGCGCCGTGATCTCTGAACCACACATGAAGGTTCATATCCTGCTGGCAACCCTGTGCGTGGTTGCCGGCTGTTTCCTGGGACTGAGTCATCATGAGTGGTTGGCCATCGTTCTTTGCGTGGGACTTGTTTTCTGCGCGGAGATGTTCAACACTGTTGTTGAGGATCTCGCCGTGGCTGTCAGTCCGGAGCATAGTCCTCGAGTGGAACGTATCAAGGACATGGCGGCGGGCGCGGTGCTTGCGGCTTCCCTAGCCGCCGGAATCGTCGCTCTTGGTATCTTTCCAGAGAAGATGATGCGTTATATGATGACCTTGCCTCTTCCTGAACCTGTGAGCCATGCCCTGGGGAAGATGGTCTTCCTGTTGTGGGGAGGGTGAATGGTGGTGGTCGATCCGTCGTCGATCCTCTTCCTCATTCTCCTGCTGACCTTGGCTGGATTTTTTTCTGGATCCGAAGCGGCCCTGTTCTCTCTCAGCCGGTATCAGCTCAATCGTTTGGCTCGCTCCCGAAGGTATAGGGGACGCATCCTCAAGAGGCTTCTCTCTTCGCCCAGCAAACTGATCGCGTGTCTCCTCCTCGGAGAAACCCTTGCCAGGGTGTCGGTCTGTGGTTATGTGATGTATTGGACCGGGTGTAACCTGGGGCTCACGGTTCTTCTTTCCTGTCTTTTGCTTCTCCTTTTCGCAGAGGTTTTCCCACGCGCTGTGGCCGGCAGATCCGGCATGGGATGGTCTCTTTCCTTGGCCCTGCCGCTGCGATGGACTTGTCTGATTCTCGCGCCGTTCAGGTCCGCGGGATTCGAGACGGCCAGATTGTTTTCCAGGCTCTTTCGGGTCCCAATCGAACCCGGAGGGCAAGGGACGATCCATGGGATTTCAAAGGCCTTGCGAAAGGACTTCATGAAGTCGGTCCTGGACGAGGAAGAGAAACGATGGATCACCAGCTTCTTCGAGTTTCGGGATGCCAGGGTCAGAGAGGTGATGGTCCCGCGAATCGCCATGGTTTCCTGTTCCGAAGAGACGTCCCTTCTCGAGGCCAAGGACATGTTCAGAAGGACGCGGCATTCAAGGGTGCCGGTGTATCGGGACAGCAAGGATTATATCGTGGGTGTGGTTTATGCCAAGGATTTGCTCGCTTGCCCTTCGGCGGAAGACCCAGCCACTTCCGTGGGGTGGATCGCGCGTCGCCCCTTGTACGTGCCGGCCAATGTGTCTGTTCTCAGCGCGATGAGAACCATGCAGAAGGAGAGAATGCAGATGGGCTTGGTGCTGGACGAGTGGGGCGGAGTGGCCGGGTTGGTGACCATGGACGATCTGCTCGAATCCCTGGTGGGGGACATTCTCGAGGAAGAAGGCGACAGCTCATCGGTGATTCCTTTGGGAGACGGAAGATATAGAGTGGATCCAAGAACGTCGATCCGACAAGTCGAGGAGGCTTTGAGCGTCGAGCTGCCCGCCATGAATGTCAGCACCTTGGGCGGACTGATCTACGTGCTGGGAGAGTGCGTTCCTTCCGAGGGAGATGTCCTGGCCGTGGGATGTCTGTCTGTCAAGGTGGAGAGGTTGACAGGCCACCGTATGGCTTCGCTGCTCGTGGAGATTCGGGACATGAAGGCTGCCCTTCGAGGAGAGGAGGCGGAATGCTCTCCGAGTTGATCCTTCTGTGTCTGGCCGGTTTGCTTTTGGCTTGCCTGTTTTCCGGGGTCGAAACATCCTTGATCCTGGCGAATCGGGCTGCATGGAAGAAGCGTGCGGGCATGGGTGATGAAACGGCCCTGGCGCTCTTCGCGCTCTTGCGACACCGGGAAAGGGCGCAATGGGCTTTGACTGTGGGTTTCCATCTTGGCCTAGCCTTGGGCGCGGCGGCATGCATGGCATGGGTTTTCGCCTTGGCAGGGACCCTGTGGGCCGTGTTGAGCCTGTGGCTGTACGGCATGATGGTCTTCGTGTTTCAGCTCGTGTTCAGGAGCGCTTTCAGGGAGAATGGAGAAAGACTTCTTCTTGCGCTCACTCCGTGGCTTCGAATCTGGATGTGGTTGGCTTGGCCTGTCGTCTGGCTGATAGGACGTCTTGCCAGGGCATTGGATGCGACCCTGGGCCATGCGGGAAAACAAGCGGAAACCATGGTGTCTCGAGAATTCCTGCACAGGATGATCGAGCATGGGCTGATGGACAGGGAGGAGAAGGATATTCTTCGTCGCGCCGCGCGTTTGGGGGAGAAGATGGTCAGGGAAGTGATGATTCCCAGAACCGATATGGTGGCGGGCGAGACCACCCTGTCCGTGGACATGCTGAAGGATATGTTCCTGGACAGTGGATATTCCAGGATTCCCATCTACAAGGGATCCATGGACGAGATTCAGGGCATGGTCGAAGCCACGGACCTTCTCCTGGATCCCTCCTCCGTGATCGAGGTCTTGAGGCCGATTCATTTCGTGCCTGAAACCAAGAGGGTGGATGGTTTTCTGAGGGAATGTCAGCAGAACGGGATTCAAATCGCTGTGGTGTTGGACGAATACGGGGGCACCGCCGGGCTGGTTACGGTGGAGGACCTGGTGGAGGAAATCGTTGGCGAAATCGCTGACGAGTTTGATCCGGATATCAAGGAGTACTGGGTGGACCGCAAGGGCGTGCTGCATGTGAGCGCCAAGATGAGCCTGGAGAGGGCGAACGAAGCTTTGGACCTAGGATTGCCGGACGAGGGAGATGTCGAAACCATGGGAGGCTTTGTTCTCAAAGCCATGGGTTGTGTGCCCAGGCCTGGTGAACAGTTGACTTTCCAGGACCTCTGTTTTACAGTGGTGGAGGCTGACGAGCAAAGAATCGTTTCGATTCGGATCGAGAAGAAGACAGGAGAGGGAACAGATCGAAACCATGACACATCAGCGGCGAAAAACCTTCGTTCTGATCATCCTTCTGGTTTTGCAGGGATGTTCCTTTTTTGAGGCGAAAAGATATAAGAAAAGAGTGAAGCCACTCATCCAGAAGAATGAAAATATCGATCAGGCTTTGCTTGGCCTGGAGGGGGTTCTGGCTGAACTGGAGGACCTCTACGGCCAGAAACGCGAGATCAAGGACACGGTGGCGTCTCTGCCCGTTCCGGGTTCTTTCGGGAGCACCCACCGGAAATTCGTGGAAGCTTTGTCCAAGAGTCTGGAGCATATTCATCTGTTGATCGAGGTGAAGCAGCGGCAATCCAGGGGGGAGGATTCGGGGAGGGATCGGGTTCTGATGGATCTGAGACGGGCCGCTCGGGAAACAGAGATTCTCTACCAGGCTTCGCTGGTTGCGTTCAAGACCGCGGCGGGCTGGGAGGATGGGAACGGTCGCGGCGCGGCCTCTGGGGGCGAAGCGATGGATGCGAGCGCGTATTTCACCCAGGGCATGGCCTACCATGAGAGTGGCAACCAGAGAAGGGCCGTGGAGGAGTTGGCCAAGGCCCTGGCCTTGAACCCAGGACACGAGATGGCGGACAAGGCCCGGGACATCCTTTCCCTGGAGTTCTCTCTGCGATTGTTGCGAGGGGAAAGGTTGCTGGCCGAAGGATTGCTGGCTGACGCCATTGACGAGTTGGATTCTGCCGCCAGGATCGATTCTTCTTCCAGCCGGGTTCATCTTCTCCTGGGCCAGGCCTTTTTCGAGTCGGGCAACATGGCTTCCGCGATCGCCGAGTTGAATCTGTCCCTAAAATGGGAGCCTGAATCGACGGAATCTCGGTTTCTCCTGGGTCTGTGCCATATGAGACAAGGGCAGGCGGACAAGGCCGCGGGATCGTTTCGAGCTGTCCTCGAACGCCAGCCGAATCATGGGATGGCTCATGTAGAGATCGCCAGGATTTGGGCGGGCAAGGGCGAACAGGAGCGTGCGATCGATGCCTATGAGACCGCGTTGAAACATCTGGAAGCCGGCCAAGATGAGATCCGCTTGGAGATGGCTCGGGTCTATCGGAATCTGGGCCGTCTCCAGAAGGCCAGAGAATACTGCGAACAGGTCCTTGGGGAGCGACCGAAGGACCAGGAAGTCTATCATCTGTTGGCTCAGATCTCACTCGATGAGGGCGACGACGAGCGCGCGCTGGAGGCGTGGAGCCGATTGCTGGACATCGATCCCAACACCAGGTTGGCCGTTGAGGCTCGGGGCGCGATCCAGGACAAAATGGCTCGCCACGAGGAGCGCAGAATTTTTATGGAAGAAAATCTAAAGAGTGCTACACTGTTGCGTAGCCAAGGTCTTTGGACTGAGGCCCGAACCCGGCTTGCTCGAGTGATGGCCGACTATCCAGGCTCGGAGGAGGCTCGCGAAGCTGAAATCCTTCTCCAACAGATCGAGAAGGAACAGGTCATCGAGGAGGCCAGGGAAGGGGTTCGCAGGAGTTTTCAATGGGCCAGGAATTGGATCCTCAATGGAAATCATGAGGAAGCGATAAGGATCTATGACGAGGTCATGTCCGAATACCCGAATACGCCCTTTTTCGAAGAGGCTCTCCGTTTGAAAGAGGATGCCTTGAAATCATGGAAAGAGAAAGGAACTTCCTGAAATGTTTGTTGAGTTGAATCTGGGAAAGGAGAAAGCGGTGCCAAGACGTTTTTCGAGACCTGTATCGATCATGTGGGTGTTTGTTGCCTTGGTATGTCAGGCATTCGGGGAGGAGAAGCTGCAGAGTCCAGCCTTCTTTGGGGGCACAGGCGACCTCGCTGTATGGAGCGCCGAGGTGTTGAGAGATGGAGATGTCATGATTCACACAGGGAGCATGTACTCCAAGGATCCGAAAGGATACGTGGATCATTGGTATTGGCCCATGGGAGTCACCTATGGGTTGTTGGACTGGGCGGAGTTGTGGGTGGATACGCCTTTTGGCTGGAGTCAGGATAGCAGGCCGGGAGCGAAGAGCGGTGTGGACCTGGCTGACATGAGTTTGGGGTACAAGCTTCAATTGCTCAGACAGGAAACGCACGGTGTTTCTGCCGCTTTGATCACCCAGGTGCTTCTGTCTACCGGAGAGTATGAGAAATCCTTGGGAGAGAAACACAGCAGCCTGAGGGTGGGCGGTGCCTTGACACGAAATTTCGGCGCGGCCAAGGTGGACGTCAATGCCTATCATCACTTTTTGCAGGAAGAGACTGGTGTGACGACGGGCGCCTTCGGGTTTGGTTATGGCGTGACCGAAGAAGTGGATCTCTTGACCCAGTTTCGAGTGGACGACAGCGAGACCAAAGGGAACAGACCCATTTTGCTGCTGGCCGGGACTCGATATACGCACAAGTCCGGGGCCAGTCTCGTGGGCTCTTTGGGCGCGGGATTGGATCGCGGCCTTCCTGATTGGGAGGCTCGAGTGGGACTGAGCTGGACAGGGCGCGCGCCGGGGCATGGTCCTTATACTGGAAGCCGCGACACCCGGTCCGTGAGAGAACGCCTCGCAGAGATGGAGGATGAGAACGCCCGCATGAGAGAGAGAATTCGGGATCTGGAGCAGCAGCTCAAGGATTGTCAGGATGCTCGAGCTGAAGCCGAAGCGGAGAGAGACGCCCTGGCCAGGAAACTGGATGAGCTCCAGAAGAGATTGGACGATCTCTTGGGCGATGGCAAGGTAACCATTCGGGAGGAGGACGACCGTTTCGTTGTCACAATCCTGGGAGAGGTGTTCTTCGATTCAGGCAAGGCTGTCATCAAACCGGAAGGACACAACGTACTCAAGGAAGTGGCCACCATCATTCGCGACGCCAAGTCCAAGGATATACGCGTGGCCGGGCACTGTGACACGGATCCTATTGTTCACGCCGTGTATCCCACCCGAAAATATCCGAGCAACTGGGAGTTGTCCGCGATTCGTGCCTGCGCCGTGTTGCGTTTTCTGGAAGAGGAGGAGAAGATCTCTTCAGAGATGCTTTCCGCACATGGATTCAGCTTTTACAAGCCTCAGGCGGACAATGACACCTCGGAAGGAAAGCGTCAGAATCGACGCGTGGAAATCACCATCATGAAGCCGGGAGCTCAGTGAGAAGAAGGTTTTTCTTGACGGTTCTATTCCTCGGTCTGGCCGCGGTGAGCGTCCAGGCCGGGGAATCCTATCTCTCGTTCCGGTTTCCCTTGGATGGAACCACGGTGGCTGGATCCTTGAGAATTGAAACCTATCTTCCGGATCGCTTTGGCCCGGCCACGACATGCTACTTCCTGGATTTGCCTGATCCTGGAGAAATACCGGAAGACTGGCATACATATGTTTTGGGTGGTTCGAATTTTAGACCTTTCTCCGTGCTTTGGAACGCCGAGGATGCGGAGGAAGGACGTCATACCCTGACGGCTGTGACCACGCTGGATTCCGGCGAAGTCTTTCGCGCTAGCATCACGGTGTTCGTGCAGAAGTGACAGTCCTCCCGGAATCGATCCTGGCTGAGTTGGTAGAGATCATGGAAAGGCGCGGAATCGAGTTGCGGTGGGAGCGCTTTGGTGGTGATTCCGGGTGCTGCACCCTGCAGGGAAAACCCGTGGTTTTCCTGGATCCCGGGATGTCTTCCGGAAGGGCGATTCGTTGTCTGGCGAGGGAATTGAACAGGTGGGATTGGGGAAATGTCTATCTGAAACCCAGGATTCGGGCCTTGTTGGAGAATCCTGAGCCGGAAGACGAATCATGATGCGATGGCCTCAAAGAAAGGATGGGATCCTGGTTGAGTGAAACGCCTCGTTCCCAGAGGAGGGGACAAGAGTTGATGGCCTGGGTGAAGCAGGGGATCATCCCTTTGGATGAAGCCTTGGAGGATCGAGATCTGCTCGATACGCGCAACGGAAATGAGATAGACTGGGGGGTGAATCTCACGTGTGGGGAAAGGTTTTCGGCCCTGCGAAGGTTGAAAAAGTTTCAGGAGCTGGCGAGACGGCGGGACGGCAGAAGAGGTGGATAGTCTGTCTCGGATCAGCGTTGCCCTCGCTGTGCCCATGGCCTTATGGCTTTTGAATCACAGCCCGATGGGTCCGAGAGTGTTTTTCTATGTCGGCTCCCTTTTCGCGGTCTGGATCGTGGCTTGGGGATGTGTTGGAGTGGGTGGCATGGGCTTCAAGGCCTTGCGAATCAAGACCCATGCGTCCGAGGCCTTGCCTCTTCATTTCGCGTTGGGCCAAGGCATTCTGGGGCTTCTTATCCTGGGACTTGGACTCGCTGGGGTCCTGTCCCTGCCCGGAGTGCCACAAGGGTGTCTCGTGGTTTTGGGGACCTTGGCCTATGTGAGCCTTCGGCAGGGGAACGGGACCTCGTTCTTGCGCGTTCGTTTTCTGGGTGGCGCCGGGGAGTCATGCATGGCCGCGGCAGCTTTGACAGGCCTCGCGTTGATGGTTCTGCTTTGTTTCCTGCCTCCGTTTGAATACGATGTTCTGGGATATCATCTGGCTCTTCCCAAACGATGGCTGAACATGGGGCGGATCCATTGGACGCCAGACCATGTTTTCAGTGCCTTCCCTCTTCTCGCGGAGATGTTTTTCTACCTGGGCTTGTCTTGGGGCCAGGAGGCTTTCGCCAATCTGTGGGTGCTTGTCAATACGCTTTTTCTGGCGTTGTTTCTCGCTGGATCCTGTCGTGATGATCAAGATCGATGCAGTTGGCTGGCCCCGGCCATCTTGTTGTGTAGTCCCCTCTGTCTGCGAACCGGCTGCTCCGCTTACAACGACCTGCCTCTGGCCTTGTACGAGGTCATGGGATTGCTCCTGCTGCTTCGTGGATTGCGATCTAGGCAGACTTCATGGGTGATCGCCGCCGGGTTGTTGACAGGTTTCGGTATGGGCGTAAAGTATCACGGGTTTCTTTTCGGATGGGCTTTGTCCTGTCTGGCGGGCTGGGGTCTGGTGAGACGAAGAGAAACGCTTCGATCTCTGGCCCTTTTTTCGTGGGTTGCCTGGCTTGCCGCCTCTCCTTGGCTCGTGAGAAACCTGGTTTGGACAGGCAACCCTTTCTTTCCTCTCTTCGGGGGATGGTTGGGAGGAGGAATGTTGCCCGCGCACGTGGAAGCGTTTTCCCGGGCCCATGCTCCTCCTTCTTTTCATGGAAGTTCCATCGTTGCCGCCTTGGGTGAGATTTGTCTTTCGCTGGGGGGGACGCTTGTGTTGTTGCCATGGGCGTTCTCCAGGTCCAGGGAAAAGGGGGCGTCCTTTGCATGGATCCTGGGATTGTGGGGGCTGACATTGGCGATTTGGATGATAGGGACCAACAGGGTGGACCGTTTCCTCTGCTATTCCCTGGTTCTTGCGGCGCTCTTTTTGGGGAGGGCCTGGCTGGTGGGACAGGGCAAGACGTCGTGGTGCATTCGGTGGCCAGCCGGTCTGGTGGCCGGGATGGGATGGATCCAACTGTTGGCTTTTGGGGCCACCTGCGAGGCACTGGGATTGTGGAGCCCCGTGCTGGGGCGACAATCCAGGGATGATTTTCTGGCAGGACACGTGCAATGCCATGGCATATCCCGTCTTCTCGGCGAAGTGGTTCAGCCGGGAGAGCGAGTTCTTCTCGTGGGAGAGGCCAGAACCTATCCTTTTGATGTGGATGTGTCTACCAGCTATCCTTTTTCCACGCCGCCTATCGTCTGCTGGATGGAAAAGACGCGTACTGCCTCGGAACTCAGGGACGCTTTGCGGATGGAGGGTTACGCTTTTGTGCTCGTGAACGTGCCTTCCGCGGAAAGGCTCTCTCAGGCATACGCCTATTTCCATCCTTACGATCGACTCTGGGAGGAGGAACGGTTCGTGGAATGGTTGCGGTCCACCTGCGTTCTCGTGGGCGAGGATCGAGGGATTCAGCTCTATAGATTGATCCGGAATCCGACGTGAATCGTGCTGGTCCATCTCCCGCGTGTTTTCAAATCCATGAAAAGCGTCTAGAATGAAGCATATGGATTCTTTTCATTCAATACCCCAGATTCTTGAAGTGCTTCGCCAAGGCCAGCCTGTCATTTTGCTGGATGATGAAAACCGGGAAAACGAAGGCGACCTGGTGGTTGCGGGCGAGAAGATCACCCCGGAAGCGATCAATTTCATGGCCATTCATGGTCGCGGGCTCATCTGTTTGGCCTTGACTCCTGAACGATGCGATGAGCTTCATCTGCCGCTTCAGACCTCGGAGAATTCTTCCCGTTTCGGCACGGCGTTCACCGTGTCCGTGGATGCGGCGGATGGGGTGACGACCGGGATCTCGGCTTTCGATCGCGCGCGAACCATTCAGGTCGCGATCGACGCGAAATCCAAGCCGTCGGATCTGGTCAGACCGGGACATGTTCATCCGCTCAGAGCGAGGAAGGGTGGGGTCTTGGTTCGCGCGGGACAGACGGAAGGATCCGTGGATCTGGCCCGTCTGGCCGGACTGAACCCTTCGGCCGTGATTTGCGAGATCATGAACGATGACGGCACCATGTCCCGTCTCCCTGAATTGCGGTGTTTCTCCAAACGCCACGGTATTCCCTTGTGTACCATCGAGGATCTGATCCGATACAGGCTTCAAAAGGAGACCTTGATTCGGCGGGCGGACAAGGTGAGACTCCCTTCGCGTTTCGGGAACTATACCCTGTTTCTCTATACCTCCGATATTCATGATGAGCATCATCTCGCCTTGTGTCTTGGAGGCGTGGGCGAAGTTCCTCTGGCTGAAGACGAATCGATTCTGGTGCGCATGCATTCGGAATGTCTGACCGGCGATGTATTTCACAGCAGACTGTGCGACTGTGGACAACAGCTCGAACATGCCTTGGACGCGGTGGCCAGGGAGGGGAAAGGCGCTGTTCTATATCTGCGCCAGGAAGGTCGGGGGATCGGCCTTTGCAACAAGATCAAGGCGTACCGGTTGCAGCAGGAGGAGGGACTGGACACAGTGGAAGCCAATCTGCGCCTGGGATTTCCGCCGGACAAGAGGGATTACGGTCTGGGGGCGCAGATCCTGCGGGATCTGGGCGTGACGCGAATCAGGGAACTGACCAACAACCCCAAGAAGATCTATGGGCTGGAGGGATACGGCATTACCATCACGGAACGGGTTCCCATCGAGGTTCCAACCAACCCGGATAACGAGCAGTACATGCGCACCAAGAAGGAAAAACTGGGACATTTTCTGAGCGGGCATCTTTGAGGTGCGCTTGTAGTAAATATTCAGTGAAAGCGATCCAAACGCAGCCCTTGGCGGAGAGGAGACAGAGATGCTGTTTTCGAACGGTTTGAAAGGTGCGTATCACGGCATTCCAATCTGTCTCATCTTCCCACGACGGTTTATCTCTGGATCGCTTTCACTGAATATTTACTGAGCTCGTATCATCCGTCCTGAATCCGCCAATCAAAGGGGATGTGGTTGTCGTGGGGGTGCAGGCGGAATTCGTCCGGCGCTTCGGGATGATAGGGTTCTGTGGGACAGTTCACAACAATGGCCTCTTCTGTTCCGATGCACTGGAAACCGTGATACACTCCAGGCGGGATAAGCAAAAGGAGAGGGCGATGCTCTCCCATGTGGAACACGAGAAGCGCGTCGCGGGTCGTCGAAGTGGCCCTGTCATCATAGAGCGCCACCTTCATCATGCCCTTCACCACGCAGAAGTGATCCGTCTGTTTTTTGTGCAGGTGCCAGGCTTTTACCACACCGGGAAACGCGGTGGTGATATAGACTTGACCGAACCGGTCGAAGAGATCGTCATCACACCGCAGGATTTCCATGACCCTGCCCCGATCATCCGGATAGATCTTGAGTTCTTTGATTCTTACCCCATCTATCGTGTCCATGAATCCAGCCACCTTTCTTCTTCGCCAGCGGGTCATTCTTCAACCCATGTCTGATTGACTGAAAGTGTATCACGGGGGCAACGGAATATGTACCTTCAGATCCTATCCGATGTGATGAAAGTTTGCACCATGGGAAGCATGTATAATGTGATATTTGGCGCAAGAGAGGAGACTTTTCTTGAAGACCCGTTTTCATAGGATATCCATATTCGCGGAGACTCGAAAGCCAGGCCGAGAGCAGATGGCACGAAGGATTGTGGATCGTCTTCGGGCCGAAGGATGTGAGATTTCGTTGTCCTGGGAGCTTCGGGTCGCCTTGGGGGAAACCCCGGCGGGTTGCGTTGATCAGGATGATTGGGAGAGATTTCTTCAAACGGATCTGGTGCTGTGTATTGGCGGAGACGGAACCATTCTTCGGGTGGCCAGGGAAGCGGCGGAATGTTCGAACCCACCCTGCCTGTGCGGTGTGAATGCAGGGCGTCTGGGATTTCTCACCGCGGTACCGGACGAGGGATTGGATTCTTTTCTGGAGGACCTGTTGCGTGGAAGTCATACCATTCAATCCAGGGCTCTTCTTCGCGTGGAACATGTTCGAGGCGATCTTCCTCTGTACAACAAACACGTCCTGAACGATGTCGTCATCTCCTCTTCAGCGGAAGTGTCTCGCATGCTGCACCTGGACATGAGGATTGAGGGCAGAGAAACGGTGATCTATGGGTGTGATGGGCTCATCTTTTCCACGCCCACCGGGTCCACGGCACACGCTCTGTCCGCTGGCGGTCCCATCGTGACGCCGACCATGTCCGCTGTCATTGTGGCGCCCATTTGCGCTCACACACTCTCCAATCGACCGCTGGTCTTGTCGGAAGAAGAAACCATCGAGGTCTACAGTCCCATGAAGGATCAACGGATCCATGTGGTCCTGGACGGTCAACTGTCTTGGTCCTTCGAGCAGGACGATTCATTACGGATGTCCCTGAGCCGCCGCCGTCTTCCCCTGCTTTTTGGGGCATCCTGGAATTCCTTTGCCGTGTTGAAACGAAAGCTGCATTGGTGTGGCCGAATGATAGGTGATGAATGGAACGTTCGAACTTCATGAAAGGGGTGATGTATGAGTGAAGACCTGGTGCTGACACGATTGGAAAACGGTGTGGGGACTCTTTTCCTGAACAGACCTCCGGTGAACGCGTTGGGTTCGGAACTGCTCCTGGGGATCGAAAGGGCTCTCTTGGACTGGATGGAAACCCCTGAGGTCCGGTGCGTGGTGATCACCGGCCAGGGCGAAAAGATCTTTAGCGCTGGAGCGGATGTGAAGGAGATTCAAGGCGTTTTGGGGACCTCGGCCGGCCGGGAACTGGTACAGAGGGGACATTCCGTCTTTCGGCGAATCGAAACCTTTCCCAAGCCTGTCATTGCCGCCTTGAACGGCCACGCTCTGGGCGGAGGCCTTGAACTGGCCATGGCTTGTCATATACGTCTGGCCAGGGAAGGAAGTCGCGTGGGCCTGCCGGAGATCCATCTGGGAATTATGCCAGGGTTCGGTGGCACGTTCAGGCTCACGAAACTTTGCGGTATGGGACGCGCTCTGGCCTTAATTCTCACCGGAGAACAGGTCGAGGTCGTTGACATGCTGGGGGGGGGACTTGTCCACAAGGTGTTTCCCGCGGAGTCCTTCGAGAAGGATGTATCGGCCTTTGCCCAAAACATCGCGCTCAAAGCGCCGATCGCTTTGAGAGAGGCCATGAAGGCCGTGATCGCCGCGTCGTCGACCGCGGACTTGGAGACCTGCGCCAGGAACGAAGTGGAAGGCTTCTGCGTTCTGGCAGGGACCGAGGACGCGCGGGAAGGGGTTTCAAGCCTTTTGGAGAAGCGCCAGGCCGAATTCAAAGGAAGGTGATCCATGGAAGATCAGGTGTGGCATGAGCGATATGGGACAGGAATCTTGCTGGAGCGGGAGGGACCGCGGTGCAGGGTGCGTTTCGATCTGGTGGGGGAGAAAGTGGTCCATGAGACGGTTCTGTCCCGTCCTGGCGCGTCACAATCGAAGGGGGATCGGATGGGAGAGATCAAGGCCCTGATGAGGACCATGCTGGAAGAGTGGATGGGACCTGCCAAAGAGGTGAAATTTGCCGAGAGATGGCAAGGAGGCAACCTCATTCTCCGTCCAAAGAACCCTGAACTCAAGGAGAAGGAGATTCCCTTGGATCGTTTCTTCAGAAAGATCGTTCTAATCCGGGAGCGTCTTCGTCTTCTCGAACAAAACCTGAACAACCATCCCAAGTTGGAGGATGGGGACCGCATCGAACTGCAGCAATATATCACGAAGATCTACGGTTCGCTCACCACGTTCAACGCCCTCTTTCAGAGCAAAGAAGACCATTTCGTCGGTGAGAAGAAGGAGGAGGATCATGATGCGCCATGAAAGGTTCCTGCTGAGGGCCTGGATCGCTTTTGCGATGGCCTTCACGAGTGTTTTGGGTCTAGCGGACAACTACCACCTGCGGGGAGGCGAGGTGTTCCAGGGCAGGGAGGTGGGACGGGACGCAAAGGGCCTGAAGATTCAGACCGCGGAGGGGGTTCGTTTGATCCCGTGGGCCGAGTTGGGGAGGATCGAAAGGACGGACGACTCGATCGGGGATGGTGGGCTGGATCCTCTCGTCCCCCAGAAGAAATACGTGACCGTACACATGAAGAACGGTCGTCGCATGAGGGGCATGCTTATTTCCAGCGATCCAAGCGAGGTGGTTGTTGATTCCAATGGAGTGAGATTGACCCTTTCCAGGGAGGAAATCGAGAGCGTGGAGGAATTGGAGGGATTTTCCTGGAGGGAAGGGAGGGGGACCGGTCTATCGGGTTCCGAGATGATGGCTCAATTGCCCGCGGAGACGGCAGGTATTATCGAAGAACTGGTGGATCGTTGCAAGGGCGGATTCGACGAGCTGGATTCCTTGAGCGGGCATTTGAAATTGAAGATGAACCTGGCCGCTTTTGCAGGTCCAATGGCAAGACAGGCCGTACCGCAAAACTTTCAGGCAGAAGCGAAGATCTGGGGTGAAAAGGGAGGCAAGTTCCGGGTGGAATTCAGCGCGTCTGAACCCGATGCCGGGGGACATTTCGGCTTGACCATGGCCTCGGACGGACAGACCTTGTTGGGACGTATGATCATGACCGGACAACGGACCGAGGAACAGTACTTCACGTTGGACGTGGCACAGTTTCAAGCCATGGCCGAAGAGGTGTCCGCGACCCAGGCCCCGTTTCAGCCCGATCAGATGGATCAACTTCTGGAAATGGCCCAGGCGATGTCTGTGACCAAGGGAGTTCCTTCGGAGACGAAACTGGGATGGGCCGTTCCCTATCATATGATCATCTCCATGGACCCTTTGCCTATTCCTTCCGTCGGGACGAACATGGAGAAACTTCACTCCACCCTTTGGGTGGGTGAAGAGGACAATTTGATTCACCGACTGGAGATGGGGATTCCGAGCAAGCCAACGGTCATGGTGTTGGAGTGGACCGAACTCCATATCAATCCCAGCCTTTCCGATCAACTCTTCAGGATTCAGGTTCCAGAGGGTGTCGTTCCCCAAGATTTGGGACAGATCCTGGGTATGGGTATGATGAACGCCATGGGTGGCCTGCCCGGCATGCCTGGGATGGGTCTGCATGGAGAGTCCTGGTGAAGAAGCGGTATGGAACGATTGGGTTGGATTGAGGATGGATTGGATTCGGTCGTTCAGTCTCAGGCTGGCTCCATCCAAGGGCTGGGCGTTTCTTTACGCCTTGATCTGTATGGGGGGAATCTTTTATCTGTCTTCTCTTCCCGGCGAGAAACTGCCGGGCTGGAGGCCCAGCGACCTTGGGTCTACCCTGGCTCATGTGGTGGCGTACGGGGTGCTGGGCTGGTGCCTTATCCTGGTCTTCTATCGTTTGCAAATCTTGGGGGTCCGCATGTGGATTGGGGTGATGGTCCTGGTCTTGCTCTACGGAATCAGCGACGAGGTTCATCAGTCCTTCGTGCCCACCAGAATGCCTTCGATCGGCGATGTGGCGGCGGATGGAATTGGAGGCTTGATCGCTCTTTTACTCTGGCACCGGAAAGGTCTCGAAAAATAGAACGGCAGCCCTTCAGCCGTCTCCCAATGTACCCCCTTCGGGGTGGCCACAACCCGGCAGGGCAAGAGATCCTGCTTTCTCAGCGTATGGACGGCAAGGGCTGCCGTTGTCCATCCTTCTTTCACCCTTGATATAGCACAGATGTCAAGGTCTTGCCAGGTGAAAGCGTGTAAATATTCAGTGAAAGCGATCCAGAGACAAACCGTCGTGGGAGGGGCTTTCAAACCGTTCGAAAACACCATCTCTGTCTCTTCTCCGCCAAGGGCTGCGTTTGGATCGGGTTCACTGAATATTTACTTTCAAGAGTTCACCTTCGAGAGACGGCATCCTCTATGACGCTGTGAATCATCTCATCCAAAGTGACCTTGGGTTTGTAGCCCACGAGCCTTTGGGCTTTGGAGAGATCTGGGGTCCTGCGTCTCATATCCTCGTATCCTTCCCCGTACGCTTCCTCGTAGGGAACCATTCGGATAGGGGACGAACTTCCAGTGAGGTCCCGAATTCGCTCGGCCAGACCCAGGATGGTCACGGTTTCAGTGCCCCCCAGATTGATGACTTCCCCAATGCAGGCGGGCTCCCGTGACAGGGCGAGCATGCCTGCGATCACATCATGCACGGATCCGAAGGTGCGGCACTGTTGTCCATCCCCATAGACTGTAATAGGTTCGCCTTTCAAGGCTTGCCTCGCGAAACGAGGCATCACCATGCCGTAGTGGCCAACCTGCCTCGGGCCGCAGACGTTGAACAGACGCAGGATGACCACTGGAAGATTCCTTTGTTTGTGATATGCCAGGGCCAGATACTCTCCCAGAGCCTTGGCACAGGCATAACACCAACGCATCCTTTGGGTGGGACCGAGGATTCTGTCATCCTCCTCGGAAAAGGGAATCTTCTCTCCCCTGCCATACACCTCGGAGGTGGAAGCGTAGATCAGTTTGGCTTGATGGCGGTCCATGGCGTTCAACAGCGATTGCATCCCGGTGACATTGGTATGGAGGGACTTGAGAGGATCCCTCATGACATATTCCACACCCACGGCGGCTGCTAGGTGGAATACGAGATCCGTTTTCTGGGTGAGTTCGGACAAGGATGCCTCGTCCGTAATATCCCCTTCCACGAAACGAAATCGGGAAGACGCGAGGCAGACGGCAAGGTTTTCCTTGCGGCCGGTGGACAGGTTGTCCAGGGCGACCACTTCCTGTCCGAGTTCCAGCAAAGCCTCGCAGAGATGGGAACCGATGAAACCTGCGCCCCCGGTAACCAGAGCTTTCATGATGGAGAATTTCCTCTCTCTTGTCCACACGCTGTTGAATCGCCGTATTGTATCATGCTCCACGCTCTCGTTCTTTTACCATCCTTGTCAGGGGTCCCCCCCTGTTAATGAGACCCCTTTCCTCCCTATGATAAGAGGATATGGTTCGACTGGACAAAAAAAGCCTTCTTGTTGAGATCCGTGTCGCTTTGGCGTTCGCCCTCGGCATGGGGGTGCTGGATGTCGCGGTGGGTCTTGTGGCGGGACCCTGGGGTTCCTGGCCCGCCTGGTTGGCTGTGGCTGCATGGGCCGTGACATGTATGATATGGCTTGGTGTCTACTCTGGAATCAGGTTGTTGGTGCCGCCTCTCTTGGGCCGAACCGTTTCTTGGGGATCTCGGCCCATGGCATGTTCCTTGGGCTTGGCATGTTCCTTGGGCTTTCGTTTGGGATCCTTTCAAGAGATCCTAGTTTTTTCCATAAACCCGTCGATTCTCCTCCATGCCGCAGGGATTCTTCTTGTATCCTGTCTTGCGGGTTGGATGGCCTATGGAGCGTCCCATGGCCGCTGCAGCCTGGGCTGGATTCTTTTCTTGATGTTTCTTGCGGAAGGCACATTGCTGGGGATTTCCAGGATGAGATTTCCAGGACCTTTTTTGCATCTCACTCCAGGCTGGGTCTTTATTTGTTGCGTCATGATGCTGTTCTTGGGATTGTCCTTGGGGAATGGGACTGCCTTGAAACGGGCTGTTCCGCTTCTCTTCTCCATGGTGGCCATCACGCTCTCCTGGTTTCCAGGAAAGGGTCGCGGAGCCATGGATTCCGGGCAGGAACACACGGTGAGGCGCGTGGTGTTGATCGTGGTGGATACGCTTCGTTCAGACGCGTTGGACCACGAGATGTGGACGCCCAGGATGACGAAGTTCGCCCGCGAAGGGATCAGACTGGATGAGGCCATCTCGCCCGCGCCTTGGACCCTTCCCTCTGTCGCCTCCTTCATGACCGGAGTGTCTCCAATCGTTCATTTGGCTACTACAGCGTATGGGTGTTTGCCTGATGAATTGTACACCCTGGCCGAGCGCCTGAAGGAACATGGGTACGCGACAGGCGCCATCGGGGACAACCTGGTGCTGGCTGCGCCTTCGGGGTTGGATCAGGGGTTCCAGGAATATCATTTTCTCCAACGATCCTCCAGGGTCAGTCAATATAATTTTGGGGCAAGGATGGTCGAGAAACTCTTCCCGGAAAAGGTGGGCGTGGGCAGGACATCCGACCATGTGGCTCTCGCGTCTTGTTCCTGGCTGAGACGGCACAGGGAAAAGGATTTTTTCCTGTGGATTCATCTGATAGATCCCCATCTTCCCTATGCTCCCCCTCCTTCTCATCAGCCTCAAGAAACGCCGCCAGGCTCCGTGGGAAGAACCTTCAATCGTTTGGATGGGATTCGCAGTGGTTTTTGGACGCCTCACCCCGGCGAACGGCAATGGATCGAACGGCTTTATTGGGGAGAAGTGGCCTATGTGGACGAATGCGTGGGTTGGATCCTGGACGAACTGCGGTCCTTGAACCTCTATGACGAAACACTCATCGTTCTGACCAGTGATCACGGGGAGGAGTTTTGGGAACACGATGGATTTGAACACGGCCACACCTTGTATGACGAGGTCCTTCGGGTCCCTCTCGTCTTCAAGCTGCCCGCCGGAATGGGGGAACGAGGTGGGGATCGAATAGAAGCTCCTGTGACAACAGAGAGTATGGTCCCCACGCTTATGGACCTGCTTGAAATTCCGTACGACCCAAGGGATTTCAGCTCTCCTTCATTGGCCTCCTTGCTTTTGTCGCGCCACGCGGCGCCGCCTCGGGAGCCGATCCTGAGCACAGGACTTTATGTCTTCGAGGACCGAGTTTCTCTGCGTTTCGGCGGCAAGAAGTACATTCGTCACTTGATGAGCGGAAAGGAGGAACTTTACGATCTGGCACAGGACAAGGAGGAGCAGCGATGCGTGGCGCGAAAGGACGATTCATCCGTGGAAGAGGGGAGAATCCTTTTATCCCAGGCTATGGCGAGGATGGAAGAAATGAGAGACGTGTATGGGATCCATTCGATGGCCAGGGGCACCATGACGCACCAGCGCGCCGAACAACTCAAAAAGCTGGGGTATCTTAAGTGAAGATGTGAGGGGACTGGACATCTTTTTCAAGGGTAAACATTCAGTGAACCCGATCTGATCGAGGGCTTGAACTCAGCGGGGCGAGGAGTGCGTGAATCGTCTTGGCTCATGCTCGGCTCGCTGGAATCTTGATGATGCGAGCCTGTGCGGACAGGAACGGCCCGAGGAACCGAGCTCAAGCTCGGTGGTCTGGCCGCCCCTGAACCCGGCCAGCCGATTCACGCACTCCTCGCCAGCCGGCTATAATCTAAGCTCGGATCGGGTTCACTGAATGTTTACTTCCGAGGACATCTTTCCCGGTGACGATGGAGCCACACTTAATGTAGGATAGAGCCTTATGAAACTATCTGTTGTCATACCTGTATACAACGAAGCCAATACCATTCTCGCCATCCTGGACCTGGTACGCAGGGAACGGCACGAGAAGGAAATTCTCATCGTGGACGACGGTTCCACGGATGGAACCCGGGATATACTGGCTGAGATCGAGGATCCCAATATCAAGGTTTTTTTCAATGAAGAGAACCGCGGGAAAGGATATGCCATTCGCCGTGGATTCGCAGAAGCCAAGGGCGACGTGGTGATCATTCAGGACGCTGATCTGGAGTATTATCCTGATGAATATGATCTGTTGCTGGACAAGATCAAAGAGGGCAAGGCGGATGTGGTTTATGGGAGTCGGTTTTTGGGAGCGCACAGGGTGTTTTACTTCTATCATTACCTGGGGAACCGATTTCTCAACTTGTTGGCCAATCTGTTCCTCAATGCCAACCTGACCGATTTGATGACTTGCTACAAGGCGTTCAAGACCAGCGCGTTGAAGGGACTGACCCTGGAAGCGGATGGCTTCGGAATTGAGGCGGAGATCACGGCCGAGGTGTTCAAGAGAAAGCTTCGCGTCTACGAGGTGCCGATCAGCTACAACGGCAGGGAATACGACGAGGGCAAGAAGATCACCTGGGTGGACTTCTTTCGTTGTTTGTATTGGCTGACGAGAGCCGCCGGGAGAAGCTGCGACGTGGGGGTGGATACCCTTCTCAAGATGAGGCTGATGGTCCACAACAACCGTTGGTGT